>Ga0209362_1003258_pt1 | contig 11386 bp, 17 predicted proteins | sample SaaInlV_165m_DNA_FD_184680 | JGI IMG/M metagenome (GOLD analysis project Ga0209362, IMG submission 184680) | Marine microbial communities from expanding oxygen minimum zones in the Saanich Inlet - Saanich Inlet SI037_S3LV_110m_DNA (SPAdes)... | ecosystem: Environmental > Aquatic > Marine >...
TATAATCCATTATTATTGCCTAATAACAACGACTTACCTTGACATTTCACCTCTTTTCTGTCACTATCACAATCATCCCCAGACAATAAAAGAGGTGAGAAAATGGTTCGCAGAGTTGCGATATATACTCGTGTTTCCACCCTTGATCAGACCATCGACAACCAGTTGATCGAACTGCGTGATCACTGTTCCAAGATGGGATGGGAGATCGTGAAGGAATACGCAGACGAAGGTTTGTCAGGAACTCTCTCCAGAGACAAACGTCCCGCACTCAATTCCCTGATCAAAGATGCATATCGGAAGAAGTTCGATTCAGTCGTTTGCTGGGACATTTCACGTCTTGGTAGATCGATGAAGGAACTGATCCTGTTCCTGTCCGATATGAAGGACAAAGGGGTTGGTATCTGTTCTGTTCGTCAGGGGTTCGATACCTCGACGAGTATGGGAGAGATTATGTTCCAGTTCGTCGGAATCCTATCTTCGTGGGAACGTGAAATGATCCGTGAAAGAACCCTTGCGGGTCTGGAACGTGCAAGGAGAGAAGGTAAGACCCTTGGACGCAGGAAAGTCACCAACGACAGGATGACCGCAAAGATCATCGAACTGCGATCTGCGAAGAAATCCATTCGTGAGATTGCGTCAGAGGTTGGTGTTTCGACTGCAACCGTCCATCGTCAGTTAAAAATGGTTGCGTGACAAAATCGTTCGTCTAATGGACAAAAATCTGGGGTCAAAAAAGTGAGGGTTTCTGCGGGTCTGATTTCACGATTTCAGACCCCCTTTTTTGGACACTCGATTATGCGACCTTGAGGATGTTATTCACGGTTCCCCGACTAACACCAACTTCTGACGCAATCTCACGAATGGATTTCTTGTCGTTCCTCAGTTCGATGATCTTTGCGGTCATCGTGTCGTTGGTGACTTTTCTCCGTCCAAGGGTCTTTCCTTCCCTCTTTGCACGTTCCAGACCCGCAAGAGTGCGTTCCCGTATCATCTCACGTTCCCAAGAGGACAGGATTCCGACGAACTGGAACATTATCTCTCCCATAGAGGTCGAGGTATCAAAACCCTGACGGACTGAACAGATACCGATCCTCCGATCCTTCATATCGGACAGGAACAGGATCAGTTCCTTCATCGACCTTCCGATTCTGGAAATATCCCAGCAAACGACGGAATCGAACCGTTTCCGATATGCGTCTTTGATCAGGGAGTTCAGTGCAGGTCTTTTGTCTCTCGACAAAGTTCCACTCAGACCTTCATCCGAATATTCCTTCACGATTTCCCATCCCATCCTGGAACAGTGGTCACGAAGTTCGATCAACTGGTTGTCGATGGTCTGATCAAGAGTGGAGACACGAGTATAGATAACGACTTTTCTGGTCATTCTTGCACCTCTCAAATTGTAGGGGAAATCACCCTATTATAATACAGAATGAAAGGTAAAAAGTCAATAAAAGGCGAGCAATATCAGCAACTTATATAGATACCGGACTCTTATAGAATATCCCTGTGAAAACCCCCATCAGACCAGTGAAGTGACTAACTCCCCCATCTCACCAATTCTCTGCTACACTCACATGCATGAAACGACTGCTACCAGTTCTGATGGGTTTTGTGTTCCTGTTGCTGTCTTCAACAGAAGGGTGGAGTTTGCCTCCTTGTCTGGGGACTCCTACAGATTCATATAGACTTTATGCAGGTTTTTGGACTGATTGTTTTGGCACCCTAACCTTTGACAGTGGGGAAAAATATGTTGGAGAATGGAAGGATGGCAAATGGAACGGAAAAGGCACCCTAACCTTTGCCAGTGGGGAAAAAGAGGAAGAGTTGGCGGCGGTATCCTCGTCTTATGTTGGTGAATTCAAGGAAGGCAAAAGGCACGGAAAAGGCACCTATATCTATATCAATGGGGACAAATACGTTGGTGAATTCAAGGATAACAAAAGGCACGGTCATGGCACTTATCACCATACCAGTGGGAACAAATACGTTGGTGAATACAAGGATGGCAAAAAGCACGGACAAGGCACCGTAACCTTTGCAAATGGGGACAAATTCGTTGGTACATTCAAAAATGGTAAAGTGAGGTGGTCCCAGAAAATGGGTTTTTTGACAGATAAAGTCCCTGATTCAAATGGTTTCAAAAGATCACCCAAACTCCAAAAATAAACATACCCACCATGTTTTCTGATTCTGTCAAAATCCACATAGAAGGTGTCTCCATCCACATTTTCACCCACCTTCTTCCACTCAGCAAAACTGGTGGATGAGAACATCACGGAGAATACGAGTGCGAGGAGGATGGTCAGTTTTCTCATAGGGGAATTCTGACAGGAAATGCGGAGAATGGGGAGTTCCGTTGGATTTTCACTCAGCACCTTTGTAGTTCTTACGGACGCATTCACAGTCGAGAAAATATTTCAATACCGTTTACCATATACCCAACCAAATACCTACTCCATGAACAATTGCGATGGGAAAAAATAACGCACCTGCAATAAGAAACCCCCATCTATCGTCTGAAAAACAAACAAATACATGTGTGAACCAAGAGAGAACACTTGCTATCATAAGTATAATTCCAAAAATACTTCCAAAAAAATCACCCATTTAAAATTCTCCCTTTACCTTTTTTATTTAACAAATATTGAATAAACATAATTAACCCAATTGGTGGGAAAATTAGTGCGATAAGTGGAATTTTACCCAAATAAAGTGGTTTGGATCGATTCCCTTCATTTTCATTGTTACTCATGATTTCCTCCTGCATTACGACTTCTGCAGAGTGCAAAACCCATCAGAACTGGCATCAGTCGTTTCATGCCTGTGAGTATAGCAGAGGAATATGGTGGGATGGGGAGTCTGGGTGGATGTCCCTGTGAAGACCCCCATCAGACCAGTGAAAACTCGTTACACCGCAGATACAAAACACCTCAGATGCATGTTTCTCTGACCCTTTTCAGAGATTATCCGATATCCACGAAAAAGACCTCTCAGCATGGTGTCTGAGAGGTCTTATTTGGTGTTATGTCCGAGGGATATTCGAGTATTCCCTCACACGAACATATATTTGCGTTAAGACATCCTAAGCAGGAGGGTTTAGTGGAGTGATTGAATACGGAATATGTTCTTCAACATAATTCTCGGTCAATTTATGGAACTCAGGGTCTGCCATCATTGCTCCCATTGCCGCCATATCAACGTCAAACAATGTCACAAGCGCTGTGGAGTCATCCGCCTTGCCCACCAGTGTTTTACTTTCATCACAAATCTTTGAGCGATTGTCTACATCATTGACGAAGAGTTCGTGCCACGCTTCGTAAGACGATTTCAATTTTACGATTAAATGAATATCCATTATTTAACTTTCTTTCATGTTATGGAGATAGGATTCTGGAGTCTGGAAATTGTGACAGAAAATGTCTAGAATGGACAGTCTGGGTGGATTTCCCTATAATAATCCTCGCAGGTCACGGTGAAAACTCGTTACAACGCAGATACGAAACACCTCAGATGTATGTTTTCCTGACCCTTTTCAGAGATCATCCGATATCCACGCAAAAGACCCCTCAGCATGATGTCTGAGTGGTCGTATCGGATGTGATGTCCGAGGGATGTCCGAGCATTCCTAACCGTTCTGGGTTTTTCGGTGATGTCATGAAATAATGCCAGGATGACGAAACATTAATTTGTGCATTCCCAAGGAAAGGATTGAACATTGGCAATTAAGGAAACAACTCTCACTAAAGGTCAAATCCGTAAATTAAACGCACTTCGCAAGTCCGTCGGGGTCAAACTCGGTGAAGATGCATTTGGGAAGTGGTTGAAGGAACAGGCAAAGGCAAAGGCAGTGCCAAAAGTTCAATCTGACCCAGTTGCCGAGAAAATACTGAATGCTGTGAAGTCTCTTGAGAAAGACAAGACGGTCAAACTTGGAAACAGGGGTTACGTTGTCAAACGAGCAAAAGGCAAAGGTGCGAAGGGGTTTGTCGTGCAGAAGAACGTGAAGTGAGGAGGAAACGGTGACAATACCTTGTTTGGTCACTGCGTTCATGTTTAGGAAAATATTACATGTGGTTTTTCAAAAGTTCAACACGTAATAAGGATGAAATAGTATGAGTAATAGAGTTTATTTTATAGGAAAGTATTTAAAACCAATATTTCTTTTACTTGTTATTTCCCTGACTGGCAGTAATTCATCGTTCGCAAATTCACTGGAAAAGGCAAAGTTGTTTGCACACGATGTTGGTACGATTTTGGGGTTTTACCAATCGTCATTGGCAACAATTGATTATTGCGAAAGAAGATTTAACACGAATGTAACTAGGATATTTTTTACTAGTCACAATGGAAGAATTGTGACTGACGCAAAAAAATTACTGGTTAAGAAATTTGGTTATAAATTGGCAAATAAAATGTATGACCGAATCAACTCAGATTTGTCACTTCAACTGACCAGAAATCAGAGGTCCGGTTGTCCTGAATTTATGAGGCAGCACATGAATAGATATAAAGACATTAAAGTATTATTTCCCGGTCAAATGAAACGAATATTTGGTTCTAGGTGGCATTTATACTGATTTTATTTGAATTATTAATGTTATATAATAAGAAATTCTAATCGACTGTGTCTATACGGACACCCATCACTGATGGCAAACAACCATCACCGTTTGATTCTCGGCAATCTTGGCAATTCCCTTGGTAGACATTCTTTTGGACCGTTTTGACCATTTGGTAAACAGACCACTTGAGTTGAGAAATTTCCTAACGGTGGATGCCTTGATGCCAAAGTTCACATTTTCTAACGATGACCCATAATTCCGTGCGACCTTCAGTTTGTCCAATTGTGCAACCACGACCCCAATGATATTCCCGTTCTCGTCATAAATGGGTCCACCACTACTCCCCTTTTGGACTGCTGCATCCATTTGAAATTGTCCACTGTCATCACCCATCCCACGTTTAGCACTTACAATGCCCCGGGTGACTTTGACCGTGTTGCTTACAATGTCCGCAAAAGGGAATCCAGCAACAACCACGTCCTCACCTAGTTCAACACTGTCGGGTCGCAACAATCCCTGTGAGGCAAGGGGGGTGACTGTCAGTCCGAGTTTGGCAACGAGGGTCTTGGTCTCAACCGATGCGGTTTTCATGTTTGATATTTTGAGAAGTGCAAGGTCGTTTCGTTGGTCGGTTTCAACAATGGTTGCCGTGACTTGCTTGTTTGCATTGCCCCCGACAGTCACGGATTTGCAGTTGTTGACCACGTGTTGATTAGTGATGACGTGACCGAGTTTAGAAACAAAGAAACCGGAACCGGTTGAACCGGATTTACGAGAAGAGTTCCTAGGAGAAGTGGGAGATGTTGTTTTCGGAACAAATCTGCGGGCAAGTTGCAATGCCTTCGCAATTTGGACTGATGACATCAATTTATCCAACTTGCCTAGGTTTAATTTTGCACTAAGATTACTAGAAATCGTATACCAACTGTAGGATAAAACGTAATCCCTTGTGACACCTTGTCCCGTTTTGTACATCCAACCCAACATGTGTTGGGCACCAGAATGTCCTTGTTCGGCAGAGAGTCTATACAAATTTACGGCATTCTTGATGTTCTTTCGAACACCTTCTCCCAATCTGTACCTCTGACCCATGGTAAATTGAGCATGAGCATAACCTTGCTTAGCAGAAAGTTTATACCACCTCACCGCAATCTTTTCGTCTTGTGGAAATAACTCACCGTTGCTGTACGCATAACCTGCTTGTTTAGTTTGCCAACCCAATTGGTGACTGTAGGCATAACCCAATTCATATTGAGCAACGGCATTCCCCTGCTCAGCAGAAATTCTATACCACTTCATCGCAAACTCTAAGTTCCGTGGAACACCCTTGCCGGCAAAATACATACTACCAAGATGCCTTTGTGCATCCGCATCCCCTTGTTCAGCAAGTGGACGCAGATGCTGAACAGCAAGTTTGTACCATCTCTTCGCAGACTCAAGGTTCAGTGGAACACCAAAACCATATCTATACATATCACCTAGACGGGTTTGTGCTTCCGGATCCCCTTGTTCAGCAAGTGGTCTAAACTCTCGCAAGGCAGTTGCATAGTCCTCAAATTTGTGTGCTTGAATCCCCTTTTGAAGGTCCGCACCCACCGCATCACCGACAGGCACGGCAAATAGTACCACCAGGGCAAACAGGGGCAAAAAGAACAACCGTTGGGGCATCGGTTTGGTCCATTTGTTGGATTTGATCGGGTGTAGTCTAACGTGTAAAGGGTTTTTGGGGAACAGTGATGGTGGTGTGTCATCAGTGAGGGTGAATACTCGTTACACCGCAGATACGAAACATCTCAGATGCATGTTTCCCTGACCCTTTATTCAGATCATCTGATATCCATGAAAAAGACCCTGCAATAGAGGAAAACAGGGTCTTCTGGGGATGTAATATCCGAAGGATATCCGTGGAATACGAATATCCCTTCCAATCACACGAACATCAATTTCCCATTATCCGTTGGGTTCGCATTGATGGTCTGAACGAACTGGACGATTGCTTTACGCATCAGGTCGGACTCATTGATCTGATAGTTGTCACAGATGGTGGTCATCTCGTCTTTGAGAACGATGGGTAGTCTCAGGCAGGTCTGGTAGTCGTATTTTTTCATAGTGGTATTTCTCCTAAATCATTTTTGAGGAACAGTTGTTCTTCATATGTCTATTTATGGGTCTTAAATCCCAATCCTTCTCACTCATCGTTGATACTCTTCGGGACTGATATGACGGACCTCTGACGCAGGACCAAATTTCTGTCTCTGGTGGAAGTGTCGAGTGTTCACCACACACGATGACCCAAGACGATCCCGTTCTCGATCACCAATATTCTTGAGTATCTTTTTCATTTTCTCTTGTTTGGTTTTGGGTTTCTCACTCATCGTTGAGACACCTATCGCGGAACTCATCGATGTCCTCATCCGTCATAGGTTCGATGATGTGGGAATCCCCATAGGAAACCTCCACCTCAGTGGGATTGATGAAACCAATCCTGTCTCCAACCCACTTGAGCAAATGTTTGGCATAGGTAGGTTTCCCGTGTTCCTTATCAAGTTCCATCTGGAGTTTGATATCGTGTTCATTTCTTCCATATCTGACCATCTCTGATCTGGAATCGATGGTGATTCTGGTGACGTGTCCATCATCAGGAATTGTTAGGGAACAGGTGTAAGGGAATTCTACACGGTAGGTGGAATATGGATTCTCGATAGTCTCAAGAACCTCTTTTTCAAGTTGGTCTAGGGTTGTCTCTAATTCTTCAGTCATTGGTTAATCCGTTGGAATGTCCTCTAGGGTCTTTCTAGAGGGTGTTTAGGTGAGAGAGAGTCAGGTTTCATTGCAAAGGAAAGGTCAGACTAGATACTCGAAAGGAGAAACTTAAACCAAAAGACATCCTGACCCCCTCTCTCGATTCTATTTAGGTGAGGTCTAGACCCTCATCGGGATACGGGTGTCTTGATACCTTTAGGTATTCTTGAATCAGTCCCTTTTGGTAATCCTGATGAATGGGTTTTATGAGGTCTTTTAGGTAAGGGTCTAGAGATTTGTAATCCTCTAGAAATGTTTGGATTCGTTGGATTCGGGTCATTGTATTTTTCCTTCTTGTTATTGAAGGAAAACCCTAAAGACATATGTTTCTCTTGATCCTAGACATACCTACTTATAAGGGTTTTCCTCTAGTGGTTACGTTTGTCAGTGATTTATTTTTGATAATGAATCCTCATACCTCATCTGATGAAAGATGGTTGGGAACAGGGGGTCATGAGGTGCATCCTTATGATCCTGATAGACCTTCACGCAGTCTGAGGAGCAGAGTTTCTTACCCTTCTTATGGACTGCTGAACCACACACGAGACACTGGGTCGCGTTCTGGTCTGTAGGGGTGTCAGGGGGATATCCAGTTTCCCTAAATTGATCCCAATCAGGTTTCAAGGTATCGAACAGGTCTTCCTTCTGACGAACCCTATGCACCACCTGTTTGAGTGCATTGCGGTTCAGAGGTTTCCCAGCACGGTTAGAGAATCCCCTCTGGTTCATGACCGATGCAAGTTCCTCATACCGTGTCTGGTGATGGTTCTTGGTGAAACCGTAGTCCTCTTCACCAAGACCTGATGAGATGAGTATCTCCACCATTGCTGAGAATATCTGGGTATCGTGTGTTTGCGTGTTCATAGTGATCTCCTTTGCATACCTATTTAGACCAAGGGGATGCACAGGAATCACTGGTTACGAAAATAAAATGGATATGGGGATATCGAGGTCGAATTAGAAGGTTCGGTATCCCTCAGTTCGAGTTGATGAGAGTCCTGTCTACGAACCGTAACCCGAAATTGGATAGTTGAGGTTCGTGTCTCCGTTCCAACCGTTCATCCCTGATCCTCTTCTTTTTCACGATGGAGTGAACGTGAGGACTCCGAAACGTCTTACCCCTCACAGTGGGATATCCGTTCTCATTCAACCAATCCGCAATCCTCTCAAAATACCAACCCTTCTGACGCAGATCGGTTATGGTGTCGTAGAGGAACTGTTGGTAGTCGTTGTATGTCGGTGCGAACAGGTGTGACGCAGTGACATCGAGGTCAAATGTAAGGTAGGGTCGGGTGGTAGGATGGTCATTCGGAAATACCACCGACCTAGAGAATTCCATCACGGTGGAGTAGGGCGCGCATCCTTCGGATCACGATAAGTTTATGCAAGTTCATTCGCAGGAAGTCATAATTGGCCGATTACGGACTATATAATGATGGTTGAGATCACCGCCTGAGCCACCAAAGGGACTGAATTGATGAAGATATCCTTGGGCCTAGCCCCGCTCATGATCGCCGGGCTTGTTTCCCTGGCCACCATTCCGGTTGCGGGGACCGCCGCCGCCGGGCCTGAGCTTAGCGGTCATATGCAGAATTTTACCCTGGCGCCGGCATCGCGCAGCCGTGCCGGCGTGCAATGGAAAAACGGCAACGGGAAGGTTGTCGGTCTTGATGATTACAAAGGCAAGGTGGTGCTTTTGAACTTCTGGGCCACTTGGTGTGCGCCCTGCATTCGGGAATTGCCGTCCCTCGACCGGCTACAGGCATCCCTCGGCGGCGATGATTTCTCTGTGGTTGTTCTCAACATCGACCGGGAGGGCAAGCGCAAGGCAAAGCGCATGATGCGCCGCTTGAAGCTCAAGAATCTCAGCCTCAATCTGGACCGGGAAGTGAAAGTGGCCAAAACCCTTGGCGTGCTGAACATGCCGACCACGTTCCTGTTTGACCGCAAAGGCCGCGAGATCGGCAAGCTGGAAGGCGGCGCCGAGTGGGACGAAAAAGAATCCATCGCCTTGGTTAAATATTTTATCGACAATCCGGGCCACGCCGACACGCTGCCGGCATTTAAGAAGAAAAAGAAGTGACGCTAACGCTTTAGAAGCGCTGCGATTTCATCGGTCAGGGTCTTCATGCGCACCGGCTTTAGGAGCATTTTCGCAGCCGGTATGGCGGCGGCTTTTCTGGCGGTGCCAGGGTCTGCATCACCGGTAAACAGGATCGCCGGGATGTCCCGCCCAAACAAAGTCCTGACGGATTGGATGATTTCGATGCCGCTTTGATCGCCCGGCAGGCGGTAATCGCAAATGATCATGTCCGGCGCCGGGCCGTCCATTTGCAGACCTTCCAAATCCAGCGCCTCGGGCCCGGTATATTGGATCGGCGTCAGAGAATAGCCGCTATAAACCAGATAGTCGCTGAACGCCCTGAGCAGCATGGCGTCATCCTCGATAGCGAGGATGTGCGCTTGGCTGGTTTCGGGGTTGTCCTGCATCGCCTATTCTAGAGCAATTCCGGACAAATATGAATCAATTTGATGGGAGCAAATCGGTTTTTAAGGCAAGGCGCGGTGCGCAGCGCGATGCCTTTGCATCGGGCAAGCGCCGGGGCGCCGCCTTAGGAGCCGATTTGACCCACCGGTGGCCGGGTGCTTTTGACCCGTGGACGTTGTCGCACGCCTTTGACGATGCCAATGCATCGCCATGCAGCGCGCTCCTAGCCACGGGGCAAAATCATCCCGGTCAAATGGTTCATATTTGTCCGGAAATGCTCTAAAAAGGAAGATCATGGATTTAGAGAAATATACCGAGCGCGCCCGAGGGTTCATTCAATCCGCCCATTCGCTGGCGTCGAACAGCAATCACCAGCAACTGACGCCGGAACATGTGCTGAAGGTTCTGCTGGACGACGAAGAAGGCCTGGCGGCGGGCTTGTTGAGCGTATCCGGCGCCGACGCCAAGGCTTGCCTCGCCCAGACCGAGGACGCCTTGGCGCGCCTGGCCAAGGTCGAAGGCTCTGGCGCCGGGCAGGTCTATATCGCATCCGAAATGTCGGGCGTCTTCAAATGCGCCGATGACATCGCCGCCAAGGCCGGTGACAGCTATGTGACCGTGGAGCGCATGCTGCTGGCCCTCGCCCTGACGCCGGCGACCAAGGCTCATGAAATTCTGGCCAAGGCCGGCGCCACCCCGCAAAAGCTAAACCAGGCCATCGAGGAATTGCGCAAAGGCCGCACCGCCGACACGGCCACCGCCGAAAACGGCTACGATGCGCTGAACAAATACGCTCAAGATTTGACCGAGGCAGCGCGCGAGGGCCAACTTGATCCGGTCATTGGCCGCGACGAGGAAATCCGGCGCACCATCCAGGTCCTGTCCCGGCGCACCAAAAATAATCCTGTGCTGATCGGCGAACCCGGCGTCGGCAAAACCGCCATCGTCGAGGGTCTGGCCCAGCGCATCGTCAATGGCGACGTGCCCGAAGCGCTCAGCCGCAAACGGCTGATGGCGCTCGATCTGGGCGCGTTGCTGGCCGGTGCCAAGTTTCGCGGCGAGTTCGAGGAACGCTTGAAAGCGGTGCTCTCGGAAACCGTCGCCTCCGACGGCGAGGTGATTTTGTTCATCGACGAAATGCACACCCTGGTCGGCGCCGGCGCCGCCGAGGGCGCCATGGACGCCTCCAACCTGTTGAAGCCGGCCCTGGCCCGGGGCGATCTACATTGCGTCGGCGCCACTACCCTCAACGAATACCGCCAACATGTTGAAAAAGACGCCGCCCTGGCGCGCCGCTTTCAGCCCGTTTTCGTCTCTGAGCCGACCGTCGAAGACACCATATCGATCCTGCGCGGCATCAAGGAAAAATACGATCTACATCACGGCGTGCGCATCACCGATGGCGCCCTGGTATCGGCGGCGACGTTGTCGCATCGCTACATCACCGACCGTTTCCTACCCGACAAGGCCATCGATCTGATGGACGAGGCGGCTTCGCGCCTCCGTATGGAGGTGGGTTCCAAGCCTG
>Ga0209362_1003262_pt1 | contig 11378 bp, 12 predicted proteins | sample SaaInlV_165m_DNA_FD_184680 | JGI IMG/M metagenome (GOLD analysis project Ga0209362, IMG submission 184680) | Marine microbial communities from expanding oxygen minimum zones in the Saanich Inlet - Saanich Inlet SI037_S3LV_110m_DNA (SPAdes)... | ecosystem: Environmental > Aquatic > Marine >...
AAATGATTTTTCATTTTTTTTCTTTTCATTTTCGACTTGACTTTATCGCGGAAGTTATTTTGAAAAAAACGACTTGACTTTTCTGCGGAAGGGTATTTTTCATTTTTCGACTTGACAGCCTGCGCTAATTCTTCCGCAGGCGAGTTAGGATTCCGTACTTCAAGAGATTAGTAGAAGTAGACAATCCTAACTGAGCTTGGTTAGCTCCTCGTTATCTCAAAAGAAAATTTGCTATCTTGGCATAAACGACTGGCATTGCATCAAAAGCATGATAAAGTAAGCGTATCAACAATGGCAAACAAGGGAGTTCAGCCATGAAAAAGTCCGACATTCTAACCGCAATCGAAGGCAAAAAGGGCGCTTGCCTTTGGGTCGAATGGACTCGTCCTGTCGCTCTGCGAGCCGCTTACAAGGGTATGCCGTTGACCAAATCGACTCGTATGCTTTGCCGTCTTGCCGTTGACTACGACAAGAAAGAAGAAACCATTCGCGGTCGCGAAAACGGTTCCTTGCCTGCTGTAAATGCTGGCTTGAAGGGTTTCATCTGGAACGTCGCCCCGACCATTCTCGAATCGGTCAAAACTGGTAAACTCTACCTGCGCCTTGAAGCGGCTGTTTTCAAGAATGCAAAGACGACCGTTGAATTTAAGATCGACGGTCAGGTAGTCGAAAAAGCCGATTACGCTCATGCCATGCTCGGCAAGGAAACGAAAAAAGGCGAGCGTTCTGCTACCTTCAATGTCGCTTGCGATGCCATTACTCGCATTCATAACGAAACCTGCGAGCCTATCGCGGAAGATGAAGCGGAAGGCGAAGCGGAAGCAGTCTAACCCCTAGCCTCCCTGGAGCCGTCTCTTGCGAAAGCGAGAGGCGGCTTTTTTGTTTGTCAACATGAAAAACTAAATTCTCTTTTTCAGCTTGACAGATTTTTCTTTCGGTTTTCGACTTGACAGGTTGCGGAGAAATTCTCGCATATGGAGTTAGGAATCCATACTTCAAGAAACTAGTAGAAGTAGACAATCCTAACTGAGCTACCAGAGAACTCATTTGCTAAAGACGCCTTGACAGTTGAACTTTTGCCTGTAGATTAGGGTACAAATCAATCCCAAACAATGAGGTTCCCCATGCCAGTTCTCGCCTTCTCCAAAGATTACATCGCTCGCGCCAATGCTTGCGCAGCGCTCAAAACTTACGCTGTCAAGATGGCTGGACCCCAAGCGTCCCAGCGCTTTATCGATGAGATTCACGAAGTCGGCGTTGCGGGATTCAACGCCGCCATAGATGGCCCGATCATCATGGACCCATCAATGACCGAGGAGCCAAGCTACGAGCGCGCTGTTGACGTTTACATGTTTGCTCTCGCAGACCAGGACGCAATGGAAGCTGCCAAGGACGAACGCAAAGCTGCCTACTCTGCCTCCGACTGGTATACCGATGTTGACCAGAAGTAGACAATCCTAACTTCCAGGAACTTCCTGGAAAGCGTTTGCATTATGGAGAAGTGGATGTAATGTATGTCATGCCTACAACGACAACAGGACAGAAAAACGCATGAAGATTACAGACATAAATGGCTGCGAGGTAACGATATTGAGCGAGCATATCTTTAGGGCAAAATCTGCCAAAACGGTATGCGTAAGCGCATGTCTGGCTTACTTCGGAATAACGCCAGACATGTATACGGTAACGAGCACGAACAAAAACGTCAGAGCATATCATGGGATTCTGAGGCGCTACGGGTTCGGCGTCCGTTCGCGCAAGAGCGCCAGCAGCAAGGCAAAGTCTGTAGGTCAACTACGCAAGCTCATACCTACCATCGCTAGCAAGGAGACAGAGAACATTCTAGGCTACCTTGTAGGCGTCCCAAGTCACCTTATGGTCTTGGGTATCGATGGGGCAACTGTTATCGATACTGACCCTCGCAAGCGCGATGCTCGCAAGCTGGTTCAGGTACATGCAATCGTAGCAAAGTCAAGAGGATAATAAAAATATAGCAGAACGACTTGACAGGTTGCGGAGAAAGTTCCGCAGGAGATTGCGGAGAAAGTTCCGCAGGTTGTCAAGTCGAATGACCTGAGATTGTGGAGTTAGGAATCTGTACTTCTATTCGTTAGTAGAAGTAGGCAATCCTAACTCCAGGTGGTGTCAAATAATTTTTTATATTTTTTTATATTTTTTGTTTCACAAGATTGTGGAGTTAGGAATCTGTACTTCAAGACGTTAGTAGAAGTAGGCAATCCTAACTCCAGGTGGTGTCAAATAATTTTTTATATTTTTTTATATTTTTTGTTTCACATGTCTTACTTAGGCAAAAATTGTTGAAAAGCGCATGCCCACCCCCCTTCAAAACTTTGAGCGTTTTCAGTTTCAGGGGGTACCCTACGACTAGTAAGACGAACCTTTTCTTTGTCAAATACACTTTTGACTTAAGAAAATCGAACCTTTGTTTTTCCAATGGTAAAAAGGGGGTCCTAAAAATTTTCACCACAGAAAATATTTTACGTTTTTGAAAAAAGGGGGGTCCTAAAAATTTTCACCACAGAAATATTTTTTTGGATTTGAAAAAGGGGGTCCTAAAAATTTTCACCACAGAAAATATTTTTTTGGATTTGAAAAAACTAAAATCTCACAGGGAAAAGGCTCCAAAAAAAATACCACAGAAAAATATTTTACGTTTTTGAAAAAGGGGTTATTTTAAGTGGGGGGATTTAAAAATGTATAATAGGGGGAGATACAATATTTTAGGAGAATTAAAAAATGTCAGAGACAACAGTAGACAAATTGTCATGGATAAAACCTAGAGATGTTAGTGGTCATAGTCCAGAGCTTTCAAAGATTTTAAGAGATGAATTATCTAATATAGTGAAGTGGAAAGATTTAAATAAAAAATTTGATAAGGATTCGAAAGATTTCAACAGTGAGGATTTAGATTTTTGGAATATGACTGAAGATATATTATCCAAAGATTTTTCAGTGGGAGTAACGGATCAGGAATTTTTAAGTATAGATACCGAAAAGTTTATAGATCAGCGTGCAGGTACTCCTTTCAACAATAAGAGTCAAGAGAATAGTGATACAGATATAAAGATTGCGATGGACAGGGAGAAGCTTTTCTCGCAAATATCATTAAAGGCACTTATTGCATCCCCAACCCTAACTTCTACGTTTAGTAAGAGGTAAATTAAGAGATTAGTAAGTAATATATCGTTATAAATGTGGAGTACATAATGAATTGGTATAGACTAGCTCAATCGTCAATGGAGATAAATCATTATGATGAGGATAGTGACGAATATGACCCTTACGAGGTTTCGGATGGAATTGAATCTGCTTTCAATGAGTCAAAGATACGTCCTTCTAATGACAGTGATCCTCAGTTTTTCGCATTAATGGGGGAAGATGTTGCAGGAGGAACTTATTCTAACTGGAGGTTTAATGAAGAAGAAGATATTGCAACTTATTCATTTGATGTCGCAGTTTTAGAAAAATATCGTGGTCGAGAGAATGTTGGTATTAAATTAATTGATTCTTCAATTCAGTATTATGAAAATGAGAAGTGTGATTATGAAGATATGGGATATAGAACTGAAATGCTTTTATGGGTAATAAATCCTAAATTGGTTAAATTCTTTGAGAATTGCAGAGATTTTGAAATAGTGAGTGAGAACAGTGATGGAAGTGCTCACATGGTAAGATATTAATCAGGGTTGAATAATGAAAATAAGGTCTTTAGACGATGTTGCATTAGATCCAAGAATTAGGAATTAAAGTATGAATTCGCGCGTGTGTGAGGTTAAAAAGGATTGCTTAAAACAAAAATGGAATGATATGTTCTAATTACCTAACAGGTGAATCATGAAATTGATAAAATCCAAAAACTCGTTTAAGCTAATTCGATTGTCAAGCAAGAGAACTCGCCAAGTTCGTTTATCAAGTAAACGAACTAGACAAGAAGCTTTGAATGTGTTATATAGGGGATTACCTAAAGATGTTGAGGATTGGGCAGATTCAGTTTTAATGCGATTACGTTCTATAAATCCGAGTGAGGAGCATTTAGTATATTTAGCAAAGTATTATTTACAGTGTAGTGATTTCAAAGACATCGCCTTACATTATAAACGTTTCAAATATTTAAAAAATGTTGAGAAGGACATTTCTCAGTTCAAGAGTTTCGATGATTTCAAAAAGAGTGTAAGCAGTTTACCGACTAGGGAATATTTTTTAGAGGTGTTAAAATTAGACAAGACAAAATTTAAGAGTCATGTTGATGGTTTATTAAATATTTTATTAAGTACTAAGAATGAGAGTGGAGAAGTTAACATTCCTCAGGTAAAAACATTTTACGATGCTTATGTCGGTTTATGTAAGGACAACAAGGAGTTTTTATTAGAGTTTAGTAATTTCAAATCATTTAGTGATTTAGAAAATTTTGTGGATGTGAACAGTAAAGAGGTTGTAGGTGGGGAAGGATTTTTAGGGGAGGCTGATTATGTATCTGTTGGTGATTATGCTAAGGTATATTATGCAGACAGTAAGGAGAAGGCTCAGCAATTGAGTGCAGGTTATGGTTGGTGTATAGGTTGGTTAAGTAACAATCAATATTATAATTATCGTTTGGGTGACAGTGAGCGTTGTTTTTATTTTGTTAAGTTTCCCGACAGGAGTGAAGAACAGAATAATTATATAGTAATACATGTAACTAAGGATGGCAAATATCATTGGAGTAGCACAAAGAATGATAATGGAGATCCCGAAATAAGTAAGGAAAATTTGATAGATAAGTTTTACGAGTTAAAGTATTTAGATTTTGATTCAGTGTTTAAGTATGTTCCAGTGAGTGATGAGGAGAGGAAATTTGCTAAGAGAGTGAGTGTGCAAACCTTTGTAGGTTTTGATTATGATGAGAAGAGTCGTTACATAGAGTTTGGTCACAATTTAAATTCTCATCAGTTCAAATTTTTAGACAAGGATCAGAAGAGTAAGTATATAAATACGTTAAATGAATTTTTAGAGCCTTTACAAAGAGAGTATATAAAAGATGATATTGGTTTAATGTCGAGTTATGAGAATCGATTAGAGAGGCATATAATTCCTAATATAAAAGAGTGTATAAGTAGAGATGGAGTTCCGCCTTCTTTTGCTTTTGATTGGGCTAAGTACAATTTAGATCCTGCGGATTTTGTGAATGCGATTAGCGATTATATTGCAGAGTATTCTATTATCCCAGCGTGGGTTGAGGATTGGGTTGAGGAAGATCCTGGCAGAGTAAGTGACGGTATTTGTTCGTATATAAGAAGCCATGGTGATGCTCCCTCTTTTGCAATTGATTGGGCTAAGAAGAATTTAGATCCTAAGGATTTTCATGATCAACTTGTCAAGTCAAGGCGTTTCTCAAGCTCTCCAGTTAATTGGGCAATAGATTATTGTATGGATAACGGAATAGGTAAATCTAAAGAGGAATTGTTAAATGAGATTAATAATCATATAAGAATAAGTGGTTATCCTCCTGATTGGGCAAAAGATTGGGCAAAAGAAGATCCTAGTAGAGTAAGTGATGGGATTAATGATCGTATAGCGAAAATTGGATGTATTTCCAATGGGTATATAGATTGGGCATTAGAGGATATTCGTAGGGTTGAGAGAGGTCTTAAGTCTTTTATCACAAAAGAGGAGAAGGTACCTATATGGGCAGGTCCTTGGGCTAAGGAGAATTTAGATCCTGCTAGTATCATAAATGGTATAAACGAATGTATTGTAAAATACGGCATGCCTCCTGAATGGACCCACGACTGGGTAAAAGAAGATCCAACTAGGGTTATTGATGGTATTACACAGTATCTTAACAAACCAAAGATTCACAAATTAAGTTATCCATCTTGGTTTGAGGACAATACTACTCTTACAGAGCAAGAGTATTATAAATACATGACACAAACTCAAAAGCCCTTAAATGCCCCACAAAAGCCTTTAGAGGAGAAACCTGTACCTTTAGAGGAGAAACCTGATTCATTGGCTAATACAAGGGTTAAATTGATCAGAGTGGCTAGTAAGAGGACTAAATTGATCAGAGTGGCTAGTAAAAGGACTAAATTGCAGGCATTAAACACCTTAAATGGCGACAAGGATATATTGGGTAGTTTAATCGAGATCAACCAAGATGAGAAGCATTTGCCTTATTTAGCTAAATTTTACATACAAATCGGTAATTTAGAGGAATTAGCTTCTTCATATAGGAGATTCCGTTACATTAATCGTCCAGAGAAGGACATTTCGCAGTTTAGAACGTTTCAGGAGTTCAGTGATTCAGTTAGTAATGAGAAGAGTGTTAAATATTTTTCAGATGCATTATCAATGGATGAGACACCATTAAAGTTACATGTAGACAATTTGATTCAAATATTGGGTACTAATCCAGATATTGTTCAGGTAAGTAGTTTTTACAAGAAGTATTTAGACATTATAAGTGATCAGGCAATAGATCAGGAGTTTAATTTCGCCACGTTCAGTGATTTAGAAAAATTTGTAGACGACAATTATGAGAGTATTTCTGGTGAGTTTGAGGACCAAGAAGAGAATGATTTAGATAACGATTTATTAACTATAAATTATGCTAAGAACGAGAATGACGCTAAGAGGTTATCGAATGGTTTTGGTTGGTGTGTTGGTTGGGAGCATGACAATCAGTATTACAATTATCGTTTAGGTGATGAGGAGCGTTCTTTTTATTTTGTTAGGTTCAAGAATCGTGATATAAGTGACAAGAGTTCAAACCCCTACATAGTTGTTCAGAGATTAAACGATGGAGAATTAAGGTGGACGAATTCTCAGAACAACAATGGTGACATGTTATCTACTGAAGATGAATTAAAGGAATTGTTTCCTGAGTTAAAGTCTATCAATTTTACTGAGGTATTCAAGCATGTGCCTTTAACTGAAGATGAGAGGAAGTATTGCAGGTCAGTAAGTGACTTTGAGTTTGAGAATTTCAATTATGAAGAGAAGAGTGCTTATATAAGTTTTGGTCACGAGTTGTCTACTGATCAGTTTAGATTATGTGACAAGGAGCAGAGGTCTGGATATATAAACAGATTGAACAGATTTTTACCTGAGACAGTAGATGATTCAATATTGGATTTAATTCAGAATGACAAGGCTTTAATGAGCACTTACAATAAACGAGTTAATGGACCAATAAGGAAGATTATTGAAGATCAGCTAAGGATTAATTGCGATCCACCTAGTTGGGCTATACGTTGGATTATGAGGAATATAGATCCTGCGGATTTCGAAGAAGCAATTATTTCAAAAGTGAGAAGATCTGGTGATTTTCCTTATTGGTGTAGGGATTGGTGTAAGGATAACATAGATCCTGCGGATCACATAGATGTAATTAAGAAGCATTTAAGTAATATTGGAGATGAGTGTTCTCCTCCAAAGTGGACTGGAAGATGGGTAAACAATAATGCGGGTTTATTTAGAGATATAATAGAGAGGTATATAAGGGGTTATGGAGATTGTCCTCAGTGGGCGACAAAATGGTCAAAGGAGAATTTAGATCCTGTCAATTTTAAAGAAGAGATTACTAACTACATTCGTGACAATGATCTTCCTCCTGAGTGGTGTGTAGGTTATTGCATTGATAACGGAATAGGTAGATCTAAAGAGAAATGGCTTCAATACATTGAATCAGAGCTGACCTATGAGGATGAGCCTCCTGAGTGGGCCTATGGTTATTGTGTTGAAAACGGAATAGGTAAATCAAAAGAGGAGTATATCAAGTTTTTTAATGATAAAATCCTTAATCACGAAATAACATACAATGATCGTCGTTTTTTAAGTCAGGACCCAAGTATAGTAATTGACGGAATAAATCAATATTTAGTTAGACATAAAAAGCTTCCAAAGTGGAGTGAGAACTGGGTAAGAGAAGATCCTAGTAGAGTTATTGATGGGATCAACTTAGTAATTGAAGACAATTTTTATCATCTTCCTAAATTTATAGAGTTGTGGGTAAAGGAGGATTTAAGTAGAGTTTCTATTGGAATCGATAACTTCGTTAAGGAGTACGGTTATCCCCCTCATTGGTCAGAAGAGTGGTTCCAGAAGAATTACGACATAGAAAGTCTTTCTACCGTTATTAATGAGGAAGTGGCTCAGTATGGAATGCCTCAAAGTTGGGCATTAGATTGGGTAAAGGAGGATTTAAGTAGAGTTCACAGTGGTTTAGTGAAGTATGTTAAAAAGCATCATAGTCCAATGCCTTTGTTTGGTTCTTATTGCATAGAGAATGGTGTGGGCAAGGATAAAGAAGATTGGATATATGACCTCAATGGTGCTGTACAGTATGACAAAAATATTTTTAAAAAAGAGCGTTATTCAGTATATAAGTTTGCAGAGGATTGGGTATTAGAAGATCCTAGTAGAGTTATTGATGGAATTGCTCGTTATATTTTAAGGGAGGGAGTTCCCTCTGATTGGAGTAAGTTTTGGGCAGAATCGAACAAAGATAAATTATTAATGTACATTAATAATTTTGACAGTTGGACTCTTAAGTATAATGTTTCACCGAATTGGAAAGATTGGTTTTCAGATAATAAGTCAGAAGATTTACCAATACCTTCAGAGAAAGAGAGTATTATTCCTGAAGTGGATGAGAAAACTAATGAAGTAACTGCCAACAGAAAATTTAAATTAATAAAATTATAGAGGATTAAGTATATGGAAGATTTACCAACACCTCGTTCTATTCCTCCTCCAATTTGGGAGAGAGAGCGAAATGAGTCATTACAAATAAATGTAGTCATGAAGTATGTGACCGATCATCCTGAAGATACTGAAGCTGCTGAACATTGGTCAGTTTTTCCTATAGGAGATTCTTATCGTTATTTTAAGGATAAAGGTATAATTTAATAGAAGTAGAGTGTTATAGGTTCTGATTAAGAGGTATATAGCATGAATATTTTCGAAAAGTTATATCGCAACGCGGTATTTTTCATAGGTGATGTCAAGAGATTGGATTCATTTCCTTGGATAACTTGGGCATCTAACAAGCATAAGGTTCATTTTGAGGAGTTATTAGAGGCATTACCTTTAATTCGTCATGGTGATGTAGGAATACATCGTGACGAGGGTTATTTAAGTAACATAGCGATTCCAGGTTTCATGAAGCATGCTTGGATACATACGGACGATTGTTTTGCTGAGAAGGGTACGATAAGTGTTAAGAGTTCTGATGATTTAGCAAATAACAGTCCTATGATAGTAGAGGCGATTAGTGAGGGAGTAGTTTATCGTTCAGCTCTTTATCCGATGTATAGTGATTACGCAATAATTTTACGTCCTCTTGAGGTTAGTACAAAATCGTGTCGTGGAGCTTGCAAGAAGGCTAAAGGGATAATTGGTACTCGTTATGATCACAATTTTAAATTTGACATAGAGAATGAGTTAATTTATTACAATGGTGCTGATGTATCAAAGGCTAAGGAGGAATTGGGTGCTGGTTTAGAGCATATGCAGAAATACGATCATGGTTTTAGTTGTACAGAGGTAGTGAGTTATGCTTGGTGGCATGAGCGTGAGAAATTGCGTTTATATCGAGAGAAGAGTCGTGGTAAGGATATTATTTTAGCTGACAGTTTTTTAAATGGTGGTTTTGAGATTGTATGGATGAGTAAATCTATAACTGTTGATTGTGCTAAGAAGATGGGATTACATGAAGAGGGTATAGAGATGATAAAGAAATATCTATCGCGATAGTTTCAAAAAAAAAATTGCGACGGAAGAGTTTATTTTTCTGAAGGTCCATTTAATATAATTAAAGAATTAAGTTAAAAAGTTATATATGAGGAAGTTATTATGAACGAAAAATTATTTAGCGTATTACTTGCAATTTGTTTATCTTTGGCCACTTTTTCTTTAAAGTTCGCATTTGATGCAAATGCAGAGATTCAGAGTATGAAAGGAACAAACGAGTTACAATTTAAGCAAATTAATGATTCCAATGAATTAAGATTTAAGCAAATTCAGCAATCAAATGATGTGCAATTTAGACAAATACAAAAGTCATTAGGTGACATTGCCAATGACAAAGAGAATGACATTAGGCAAGACAAGACTTTATCTAAGTTGTGGAAGATTTCTTCGTGGTCTAAAACCGAGATTAATAAGTTACAGTTTAAGGCTGGGGAAGAGCCAACTAACTGGCCTGACTTAGGTGAGTAGAGAGGAATAAACTCAGGAAGGGTTTGTCTTTCTTTTTTTAGAAAGAACCTAAACAACTATTAACTTTAGAGAGCATATAATGGCTAGTATATTAATTTCAAATTTTGGAGACACTGACACTAACGGTCTTTATACTCAATACAGTACTCATGACGGGTATGCCTATTACAAGAAGAACACTAATGATTATATAATTATTTATAGATTAGAGAATGGTCCTTGGTCATATGCTCCAGCTTATTGGATTGAGAAGGTATCAATCACTAATAATTCTGTTCCAAAGTTTGTTCCTAAATATAAAGCGACAGACACGACTAATGTTGTAACTGCGACATGGGTAGCAATTCAAGAGATTACTTCAGGTGAGTTAACGGTTGGTTCAGTAAATGATGTATCTAGTTCAAGTAGTTCTAGTTCAAGTAGTTAAGGAGATATTATGCAATTAGTTAAAACAGCAAATGGCAAAAATAAAATTAAGATGTCTAAAAAAGAGTGGTCAGATTTAGGTAAAAAAGCTGGATGGGATGACAGACCACCTAGTGATAGCTGGAGTAACTTTGTTGTTGAATTAAATCGACTATTCTCAATTGTTCGCTCTAGAACTCCCCAAGAATTAGCAAGAAGATTTAAAAGTCATTCGATTCATGATGAAAGCAGTAAAGTTTCAGATGCCCTAAGGATTGTCAATGATTGTTTAGATTGGAGTGATGAAGAGGAGATGTATGACTTAGATTATGATTGGTCATATGAAGAAGGTGTAGATAGAGACTATAATAAACCTGATGGTTATCCTGGTCCAGGCTCAAATATATAATAATTTTCATATTAAACAACTAGACTCCTGTCTAATATCAAAAAAAGATAAATAGTTAAGGACAATAAAATGAAATTGGTTAAAACTGCAAATGGACAAACTTAGGTAAAAGGGCTGGATGGATTAGTAAAGAAGCTGCTTTAGATTATGACAAGTGGAAATCTGGTAATTATGACATTACTGAGTCTGAGCCACCTGGATGGGTATCACGCCAGTTTGGCGTGATACTTGGCGCGATACCACCGCGTCGAATGTCCTAATTGTGATATTTATATGAAAAAGGGGACTGGCATTTTAGAATTCTGGGAATGTCCTAGTTGTGATTATCTTATAGAACAACCAG
>Ga0209362_1003264_pt1 | contig 11375 bp, 8 predicted proteins | sample SaaInlV_165m_DNA_FD_184680 | JGI IMG/M metagenome (GOLD analysis project Ga0209362, IMG submission 184680) | Marine microbial communities from expanding oxygen minimum zones in the Saanich Inlet - Saanich Inlet SI037_S3LV_110m_DNA (SPAdes)... | ecosystem: Environmental > Aquatic > Marine >...
AAGAACTGAAACATACCATGCATATGAGGGACCTCTGTTAATTGGTGAAAAGGAATTACTTGTAACATATTCTATGAATATGAATAAAGAAATGCCACAAACTCAAACAGGTCTAAAAATAGCAGACGTAGATAATAACAGATCTGATTTCATTTTACCATTTACACTAGAAGTACTACCAAATGACACAATTACCATTACGGAACCCACTGAAGAACCCACTGAAGAACCAGCTGAAGAATCCTCTTCTCTTGAATCTGAACTTGTAGAAATAACTCTAGTCTCCAATAGCAATTCATATGAAAATGGCGATAAAGTGATTATAACTGGTCAAATTCAAAATTATGATCTTAATTCTATGATGGGTCAAGATATTTTGTATGATGTTATCTCTCCTGAAAATGTAGTTTTATCTTCAGGTCATATTGGACCTAATTCTGATGGATCTTTTTATTTTACAACTTTTGCAATGGATACAATGTGGAAAACTGATGGAAATTATGTTTTTAGTGTTGATATGAGTTCTCTTAAACAAACCATAGACATTTCTTATGATAATACTGAATTTGAAACCCCTATACCTGAATCTGAAGCAACACCTGAAGCAACACCTGAAGCAACACCTGAAGCAACACCTGAAGAAACTTGTTGTCCATCAGCACCTGAAGCAACACCTGAAGCAACACCTGAAGCAACCCCTGAAGCAACCCCTGAAGCATCTACTTCTAATATCATATGTGGAACTGGAACTGAGGATGTAAATGGTATTTGTCAAGTAATACAAATTGAAGAAACATCTTCTAACGGTGGTGGTTGCCTCATTGCAACTGCAACATACGGTTCTGAAATGGCACCGCAAGTTCAACAACTCAGGGAATTAAGGGATAATCAATTGTTACAAACAGAATCTGGAACTGCATTCATGGGAACATTCAATGACATTTACTATTCATTTTCCCCAATTATTGCTGATTATGAGCGTGAAAATCCATATTTCAAAGAAGCTGTCAAACTTGCAATAACTCCCATGATCAGTTCACTATCTTTAATGGAAAATGCAGAATCTGAATCAGAAGTTCTAGGAATTGGTATTTCAGTAATTATGCTAAACATTGGAATGTATCTTGGTGTTCCAGCTATAGTTGTAATTGGAATCCGAAAACGATTGACACTCTGTTGATGGCTAACTTTGTTGCAAAATGTAGGAAATGTACATCTAAAATTATTATTCCTGATCAAGGACCTTGTACTGATTTAGAATACATGGATTACATTAATGCATATGGAAAACAATGTAAATGTGGACAAAATGATTGGGAGTTACTTTCAGTTTGAATTTTTTAAATTATTTTGAAATTAATTCTTTTTTCTAGGTCTTCGACGAGGGTTTAATTCATAAAATCTTTCAATATTATCAACCCATTGCTTAGTTTCAGGTAAACGTGAACGTGCATGTGGTCTTTTTCCATTATTTGATAAAACTTCACTATGATCTTTGTAAAACTCATCTATCTCATTTACTAACACATCTAGAAATTCTGATGCTCCTTTGGCTTCCATACCTTTAGGTTCTCTATGACTAATGATTGATTTAGCTAGCGTGTCTACTTTTGCTATTTTTAATTTAAATTCACTTAATACTCTATGTTCAAAAGAAATCATTTCTTTTATTTCTCCTTTAACTAGTGTATGTATATTTTGTTGTCAGGATAAATTATAGTATAAATTAGTTACAAAACTGTTAGATGTTTGAAAGTTTACGAAAGTATGAAATAGTGCTCAGAGGATTTGGATCAGTTAATGGTAGTTGGTCATTAACATGGGTGATAAAATATTGAAAACTATGCCTAAAGTCAAGGTAGACAGGCCTTTTGAGCTCTTAATGGCTTCTTTAAAATCAGTAGCCTCAAGAAAAACTTACGCTGTCAATTATCGAGGTTTCTTAAAATTTTCTGAAATGAAAAACGGTCAGCAGATAATCGACACTACACCAAAAAAATTAACTGAAATTATTATTGGTTATATTTTACAATTACAAAAAGAAGTTAATCCTAATACAATTCCAACTTATCTAGCAACTGTCAGATCCTTTTTAGAAATTAATGATATTGATTTGAAATGGAAAAAGATTAAAAAATTCTATCCAGATAAAATAAAGATTTCAGGTCAAAATGCTTACTCTACTGAACACGTCAAAAAAATGCTTAGTGTTACAACAAAATTACAACATAGGGCATTGATTCATTTTCATGCAAGTACAGGTTGTAGAGCTGGCTCTATCTTTTATGAATATGATAAAAGTTTGAAACGTGCTTTAACTATTGGGGACTTGAGAGATATGCCACATGGCTGTCAGATGGTTACAATATATCGTGACACAAAAGATGAATATTCAACATTTCTAACCCCTGAGGCTGTAATTGAAATAGAAAATTTCTTGACAGCAAGAAAAAACAAAGGTGAAATTCTAAACAATGAGAGTCCTTTATTCATTAAATTAAACGGAACGCCAATGACTGAAATGGATGCTAAACAAATTTTCAAACGTATAGTTACGGTCGCAAATGTTAGAGGTCAAATGAAAAATGGCCGTTATCCAGTCCAATTAGTACATGGTTTTAGAAAGCGATTCAATACCATTATGAAATTAAATAATTCAGTTAATGATAATGCCATTGAAAAAATGATGGGACATCAAAAGGGCTTAGATGGCACTTACTTACAGATTACAGATGAGCGATTATTTGAGGAATTTTACAAAGGTATTACTGACTTGACAATATCCGATGAGTTTAGAGATAAATTAAAAATTAGAGAATTAGAAAAAGCAAAACCTGATGATGAAGAAATCATTACTAAAATTATGCCAGAAGTATTGATACACCTTAGAAAAGAATTAGGTCTTGGTACAATAACAAATGATGCTGTTGACACTTTGAATAAAGAACAACTTAAAAACTTGGTAAAGAATTTTCTAGTAAATTAAATTGTATTAATGATAATTGTTTTTTGTGATATGATATTTAGTACAATTTGAAAAATATTTTCCAGTGTCAAGAATTTCATGACCAGGATTGGGTATTCTAATTATCTCTCCATTATGGGATGTGTTCCTACGATCTATTCCAGAAACAAAATAAATCCAGTAAGATTCCTTCAATTCTAAAGATTTTTTGATTTCACCTGAACTCCAATAAAAAGAAAATTCATGATTTACAGAACCTTTTACTTCAATATGACGATTAAATTTTAAATCAGTTGTTTGACCATCAAAAGATTCCACATCATAACCGGCAGTTACATCCGTTCCGCTAATAATTTGCACTAATTTTGATTCAACATTTGCAGATTCATCATTTTTGAGCCTGTTTTTTTCATATTCTAGTACTATTTGTTCTGCAATATCTCCAACTTCCTTGTCAATTTTGAGTTTTTGTTCTAATTCATCATAAGACATTTTTTTTGGACTCAACAGAAATGAAAGAAATTTTGAAAATTCAGGATTAACTATGATTAGTTTCTCATCTTCTAAAATTAATCCAACTTGTTTTAGTAATTGAATGTAAGAAGGATTTCCATGTAAGAAATGAATATTTTGTTTTGAAAAAACAAATGTTTTACGTTTATTGTCTGGGAGAAATTGTTTTAAAATTGCAATAGATTCCTGTGAATAGGGATCATCAAGAAAACAATTTTCAATTAATAGAGTTTTTTGTAAATTATTTAATTCCCAAATGCCTTCAATATTTGCTTTGAAGATTTTTTGCCCTAATGGAGTATATTTTATAAATTCATTATTTTGTAAAATTATTCCAGATAAAATACAAAAATTAATTGTCTCTTCATGATTGACATTTTTCCCACCTAAAACAATATTTTTACATTCATCTATTACATCTACCAGTTTTGCCTTTTCATTAATTGTTAATTCATTAATAGCAAGTAATAATCGATTAATCTCACGAAGATCAATGATCATATTATTTTAAATTTAAAGACTCTTTTAGGTCATTAAAATGATCAGATATTTCTTTTGAAGGTAATACTGTTTCAGTTACATCCAAATCAATGACTCGTAAATCTTCATTTAGTAAATCATACATGTTATCAATTTTTTTTCCTAATTTTTTATGTATTCGTTCATCAAATGTATTTTGAGACATGAATAACCAGTATGTAACTTGAGTATTTGGATCCATTCCAATTCTATGAATCCTATCTAATGATTGCATGTATTGACCAGCATTGTAAGTTCTATCCACATAAATTGCATTTTTGCATACAGTTTTTTCTTTATACATATGCAAAGATACAGATTCTGCACAAGATGCAGGCGTAGCAATAAAAACTCGAGGTTTAGGATCTTCTTTAAAATCCTGAATCATTTTTTCACGATTATATTCAATATCTTCAGATTCATCTTTTGGAACTCTTCCATCAACCCAAAGAGGAGTGATACCCATTTTCTCAAATAATTTTTTTAATGTATCAATATTATATCTAAAATTTGTCCAGATGATTACTTTTTCATTTTGATCTAATAGTTCTTTTGCCTTCAAAACGGCTTCTTGTAATTTTGGCGGAAATTCATCTAATTCGGCGTATTGTTCAATTAATTCTGAAATGTTCAACCCTTCATCAGAAATTGGATCCAAATTAAATTCAGTGTCAGTTTTTTTTAGTAGTGCAGGATTTGATGCAGTTTGAATCAATCTAATCATTCTTGCCTTTCTCCATTTATCCATTTGAATACTTTCTGTAATTGATTCCTCATGAAGATGTTCAATTTCTTGTTTGATTTTTAATTCTATTGCGTCATAGATTCTTTGTTGAATACGAGACATTGGAACAAACCTTTCTTCAAAACGAGGAGGTTTCAGCCCTAAAGCTTTTTTTGTAATCCTAGTAAATAATGGGTTTATCGTGTCAGTATAATGTCCAAGGTCTTGTCTTATCCTAGTAAAATCTCTAAAAACAAATTTTTTGTCAAGAATTTCAATTATGGGCCAAAGAAAATTAAATTGAGTCCATATATCTTCCCAATTATTAGGCATTGGAGTTCCAGATAAAATAAATCTCCTTGTTGCACTTGCAGACAATTCCAGAAGAGAGTTTGCAATTTTTCCCTCCATGTTTTTGATGTTGTGCGATTCATCCAGAATCATCAAAACTTTATTTTTTTCCAAAAACCTACTAACAGCATACTGATGATTTAATGGTAATTGGTAAGTACAAAGAATTAATTCTTTATTTTGAGTATCAGAATCAATATGAGAATCTACTCTACTTCCATCCAATCGTACTTTTTCAGGTTCATGTCCAAAACATTCTAAAAATTCTTCCTCCCATGGAACAAATGCGGCACGCGGGGAGACAACAAGAATTTTATCAACTACGCCTTTGTTTTTAAGAATAGAATAAGCAGCATATGAGAGAGTAGTTTTTCCACTTCCAGGAACTGAAAAATTAGCAGCGTTGCCAACTTCAAAGAGATGTTTTACAGATTGTTTTTGATAATCATATAACTTTCTTTTAAAAAAATTTGGTAATTCTAAATCAATTTCTGTTGATTCTTTGATTCGAAGACCAATTTCTTTTGCCTTCTCAAAGTTCAAAGAATCCTTGACAGTACGTGTAAGAATATCTTCTGATTCTTGATCAAAAGTTACACTACATCCTTTTTCATCAAAAAAAGTTTTTGTGTCAACTAAAATTTGATGTAAGTTTTTCATGTTAGGGGGTTTTTCAAAGGTAAAAGAGTTACTAGACTCATCAAAAATAGCACCAACAATTTTAAAAAAGGAATTCAGCCTCCAATCAATATCTGAACTTTTTAGATCACTCAAAGATACAGTAACTTTAAAATTTTCTAAAGAAACATGGGGCATAATATCAAATTAATTTTTTTAGTTCATCGGTATAACTCAGAATCTTCTTAATTACAGTTTGATAATCATCTTGTTTTAATTGAGTGTGAGAAAAATCTAGTGCATCCAAATTTCCTAGAATTGCATCTAAAAGTACACCAGGTTTGTCTTTATCCTCTTCTGCTTTTAATCGAGTTTCACATGCTCCAAAAATATCCAATACTTTGACTGGTTCTTTGTTAACAAATTCTTTTGCAGAAAAGAAAATAGGTTTAATTTTGGGGTTGGTTACAATTTTTGGAATTTTCCGTAGATGTTTAGATAAAACACCGGCCTGCATTGTAGCAAATGCAATTTCTTTAATATTTAGTAATTCAAGAGTAGAAAATTCTTGTTTCTTTTTCTTTTGCTTTGAGAAAATATAGTTCTGTAAATCTATAAAGTGATCATTGATGTTTTCAGCAGCTGCAAAATTTTCAGGATCATCAATAAAGTTCAAATATTCTTTAATTAACTCTAAACGTTCTATTTTTTCCACAATTTCATCTTTTGTGAAACCAATAGTATTTGCAATTTGTTCAGGGGTTAGTCCCGAATTAATACCATGTTCAATTTTTAATAGTTCATTCATTGGGCCATAGTCTAGTTTTTGATCCCGGGCCATTTGTTTTCCAAGTTCAATTTTATAAATGTCAGATTCAGAAACATTTTCAGGTAGTCTGCCAACATTCATGTAACCAAATTTTGAATCTTCTAATGTGAGTAATTTCAAAACAGACATTCTCCTGTTGCCGTTAATTACATACCCATCATGACTTATGATTCCAGGTTCTTCTTGACCTACATCTTTGATATTATTTTTTAGCCAGTTAGTTTTTGAAATACTTTGCTCGCGTAACATTTTTTCAATTTCTTTTACATCATTAAGATCCTCAGAGAGTAATTCACGACCAAGTTGTTTTTTTATTTTTAAATATTCTTTAGCAAATCTACCATTTGCAATATTATAGTAAAGACATTCAAGAGGTATACGGTATACAGGAATTTCAGTCATCTTATCTTGAATGCGAACTCGTTCAGTGTAATTCAGTTTACATGTGTCTTCAAAGTCACGAATATAGATATCAATTTTTTTTGCATTTTGGGAATTTATTTTCACGAATTAATATTATATTACCTCAGTTAAAGCATTTTATAATTATTTTTTAGATATCTTTAATTATCTAAAAAAATTATTATGGTGTGGAAAGTGTCTATGAAAAACTTGAAAATATGTTACCCGAATATGTTGATCGAATTAAAAATAGAACAAATACTGAAGATAAAATAGTACATGAATTTACATATTTAATTCAAAAAGTTTTTGATGTTGGTCCCGAAGAACTAGATTTTCAGACTCCTGTAAAATCAAAAGTATTACAAGTTAGAGGACGGATGGATGCTGTTTTTAAGAATATAATTTTAGAATTTAAAAAAGATTTGAATGATGAACGAGCTCTAAACACAGCTAAAGAAGAACTAGAAAAATATTTTCAATCACTTTATGAAAAAAATCCAAAAACTAAACATATTGGAATTGCAACTGATGGTTTATATTTTAAAGTATACCAACCTATAATTGAAAATAACAAAGTTTCAAAATTAGGATTAATTAATGAAATTAATTTAGATACAAGCACTACTGAAATAATTTTTAATTGGTTTGATTCTTACTTTTTTGCATCTGTTAACATAGTTCCAACATCTGAACATCTAAAACAAACTTTTGGTTTGAACAGCGCTACTTATTCCGTAGTTAGACAGGAGTTATTAAAATTATTTGATGAAGTTAAGGATAATCGTAGAATAAAAATAAAATACGACAATTGGTCAAAATTCTTAGAAATTGTGTATGGGGATAAACCCAATGAAATTAATTTATTTATTGCTCACACATATCTTTCAACATTTGTAAAATTACTTGTATATCTAAAATTAACTAGTAAAAACCAAATTAAAAATTATGATATTCCTCCAATTCTATATGGCAATGTTTTTTCACAACTTGGAATACGTAATTTTGTAGAGGATGATTTCTTTACATGGATAATGTTTATATCAATTAGGAAACAATCCAGTAAAATTTTTGAACCAATACTACGAGAATTACAAATGTATGATCTAGATCAAATGGATGAAGATGTTTTAAAAGAATTATATCAAGAAATGGTTAAACCTGATATTCGAAAGCAATTGGGAGAATTTTATACTCCAGATTGGTTAGCTGAACAAACGATTGACGAGGTCTTATCTAGGGATCCTAAAAAAAGTGTACTTGATCCGTCATGTGGTTCCGGTACATTTCTTTTTAAAACAATTTTGTATAAAATTAAGAAATTTAAAGATGAGGGGATGAAAGATTCAGAAATATTATCTCATATTTTAGAAAATGTAATGGGTTTTGACATACACCCCCTTGCAGCATTAATAGCAAAAACTAACTATTTACTAGCACTAAAGGGAATAATTAATGCACGAAGGGGTTCTATTACAATTCCAGTATATCTTAGTGATTCAATAAAAATCCCAGAAAAAAAAATTGAAATAATAAATTCAATACTTTTGTTTGAGTTTTCTACCGACGTGTTGAATACAAAATTTTTATTTCCAAAAATTTTTGTAGATGACATAAAAAAAATGGATGAACTTATTGAAAAAATGAAAGAGCATGGACAAGAGCTAGAAGAAAAAATTGATTTAAAAAAAGAAAAAAAATACATCGACTTAGTTGAAGTAGAAAAAAATCTGAAACAAAGTTTTGAAAAGTCAATATTTAACATTAAAGATACTATAGTAAAAAAAATTATGCTGGATAATATACAAACATTATTTGATTTGATAAAAGAAGACAGTGATTCAATTTGGCCATATATATTACGAAATATGTACAAACCAATTCCAATAACTGAAAAAAAAGTGGATGTGATCATAGGGAACCCTCCATGGCTAACAATGCAAGGTATGAAAAATGAATCTTATCAAAATTTCTTAAAGAATAAAACCTTTTATTTTAATTTAATTGAGAAAAAAGACACACATCAATTCCCACATTTAGAATTAGCTACATTATTTTTTTGTATTACAGTTGATCTATATTTAAAAAATTCTGGTGAAATTGCTTTTGTTCTACCAAAAGCAATTTTGGTTTCATCACACCACAAGAATTTTATAAAATTTGATAATCCAAAAATGAATTTAGTGAAAATATATGATGTTGAAAAAGTAACACCGTTATTCCAAATTCCAACATGTGTAATTTTTTGCAAAAGAGGTGGAGATACAAAATATCCAGTAAATCAATTAACAATATCTGGAAAATTACCTGAAACAAATTGTGGAATTAAAAAAGCTAAAAAACATCTTACGTTTGAAAATACAAAATATGAGCCAGTAGATATTAGCACTAAACAAAGTCCATATTTCGAGAAATTTGACCAGGGTGCAACGATTGTTCCTAGAAATCTGTTTTTTGTAATTCCTGAAATAAACTCAATGGAATTAGGCTCAAATTTTGAATCACCCCTAGTGGAGAGTAATCCAAAAAACTCCACAAAACCGCCATGGTCAAAAGTTACAATAAAACAAGAAATTGAATCAAATTTTTTCTTTGGGACTGTTTTGGGTTCGGATATAATTCCTTTTGGAATAAGACAATTGAGACTAATTGTATTGCCAATAACGATCAAAGATGGAAAACCAAACATTTCCAATGATTATTCTGATTTACAAAAAAATGGATATCCTAAAGCTGCTAGATATTTTGAAAAAGTTGAACAATTATGGAATAAATATAAAACAGAAAAACAGAAAAACACCTCAATTTACAAATGGATAAATTTTAGAAATAAAATTTCAACCCAGAATTTAAATAAAAAATTTAAAATTCTTTATGTTGCATCCTCTACATATTTAGCTGCATGTGTGATAGAACAAGGTAATGATAGTAAATATAAAACAAATTCAAGAAATATACCTCTTAATGGATTTATTGCTGAAAGTAAAACATATAATTTTGAAACAGACAATAAAGATGAAGCAGATTATTTATGTGCAATTTTAAATTCAAAAGTTATTGATAATTTAATTAAACCATTACAAACAAGAGGGTTATGGGGCCCACGAGACATACATAAACGACCTCTTACATTACCAATTCCACTTTTTAATTCTAAAGATAAAGAACATGAAAAAATATGTGAACTTTCCCAAATTTGTCAAAATAAAGTATCGACATATTTGGATCAAATAAAAATGGATGGAGTTGGTTTCATTAGAACTGAAATTAGGAAAAAATTAAAGAATGAATTAGAAGAAATAGATATTATTGTAAAACAAATTTTAATAAAAGAGGATCCAAAAATAACTAAATTAATAGATAATTCATGAATATTAGTTACAGCGGGACTGGCAGTGAAAAAACTAGAGTAATTATTGAGAGAATCATACACAAAAGTAATCTCTTTGAAATGGATTTTTCAAAAAAGGTTTATCGGAAATTAGCAATATCCTTTGTATTTTCTGTGAAATTCCAAAGAATTTCCCTCACAAAGAGGTTTTTCAGAATCATCATCACGTAATTCATCTTCAACAGTCATTCCTTCAGGAATTTCCCCAATAGAATAATTAGAATGAGTAATTTCCAAACCTATAGAATCACGAGTATTATGCGTAATTTTATGACTAATTTTTAAAGTATTAGATGAAAATCGTTTTGTCTCCCATTCAGAAGAGATTCTAAGAATATTATCAATCTCAATATTAATTCCAAATAATCCAAGAGTTTGACGAATTCTTACAGGAGTTAATGTGACTATTTTATGAAGATGAAAAAGTGCAGAAGAAACAGCATTGTTTCTTCTAGTTAATCGTTTTTTTGCAAATTCAAGTACAATAAAATCATCAATGATTTTAAGATAATCTAATTTTTTAGAACCCAAATAAATATTAGATTTTGAACTTTTTACATAATCATAGTATTGTTTGATTGAATAAACATCATTATGATATTTTTTAAATTTTTCCATATCATGAAAAATTAAATTTGGATTAAATCCTGAAACAATTATTTTTCCAATTCTAGTTTTATAAAGAATTTTTTTATTGGTATCCCATTTTGCATCCGTGATTCTAATTTTTAGATTATTTCGAACTTTTGGAATATCGTTACCCCAAAATGCAATATTTATCATATTTCCATTACCATCAGTTAATTTTGCATTACAAACACGTCGATAGTTTTGTAAGTAGTCAATCCAAACCTCGTTACCCTTTTCCATGGATTTAACAATTCCCTCAACTTCAATTCCAGTACTTAGATGATGTGCTTCTGGAAGAGTTATCAGACTCATGCCGTTATTCCTCCAATCATCCTGTTTGGACTAAATGTTGGAATTCCTAGGATATGACAACCTTTGAGTAGATCTTTATCATATGTTACCAAAGTTGATTTATTGTCGACAGAAAATGCAG
>Ga0209362_1003269_pt1 | contig 11340 bp, 11 predicted proteins | sample SaaInlV_165m_DNA_FD_184680 | JGI IMG/M metagenome (GOLD analysis project Ga0209362, IMG submission 184680) | Marine microbial communities from expanding oxygen minimum zones in the Saanich Inlet - Saanich Inlet SI037_S3LV_110m_DNA (SPAdes)... | ecosystem: Environmental > Aquatic > Marine >...
AGGGTATACTACAACTTCTCTAGACTCTTCTTCTAATTCTTTAGTTCTCTTTTCTACCCATTCTTCTCTTTCTTCAAGAATACGATAGATGATATCTGAACTAATATATTTGACACCATTTTCAGATTTATCTATCTCTCCTTGTGCATCTACTAGAATATCTGTTGCAAATGCCATAATAATTCGGTGCAGAGGGTCTTTTGCATTTTCAGCAGATCTAACATCTCGACGATTTACTTTACCAATTGACGCCTGACGAATTGGTAATTCTAATTCTTTCAGTTCCTTTGCTAATGCTTCTAGGCCACCAACGGTATCAGCTTTGATGGTTACACCTTCTTCATCTAACTCAATGGAAAGATTAGCCTCATTATTTGCAGCATTAAGGGCGTTTTCACGCTCTTCATCAGTATTTACGACTCTTAGTGTAGTTCCTGCAAGAACGCCGTCAATATCAGGTGCTGAGACTTTCAGACCTGACGCTGCATGAGCAACATCTGAATCGTCCCATCTATCGCCTGCATCTCTCATCTCAGACATTCCTCTGGGAGAGAACATTCCGCGAACACGTGTGGAAATTCCTCCTTCTTGTGTGACTAGAACAATTTCATCACCTTTGTGAATAGAACCACGATAGAGAATAACATCCAGGGTCTTACCCAAACCTCTTTCTTCTTTCATTTCTAGAACAGTACCTTCGCCTGCTCCATCAACATCTGTTAGTTTGTCACCAAGATATCTTTCAGCCATTCCAATAACTACTGCTAGTAAGTCTTGAATCCCTTCACCTTGTTTTGCAGAGATTGGTACTAGAGCAATTTCTTTAGTGAAATCTTTGATTTTATCATATCGCTCAATATTGAATCCATGTTCTGCAAAAGAACCAACTAAGTTCCAGTACTTTTGATCGAAGTATCCTATCGTATCTTTTGTTTGTTCTCTTAGAGCTAAAGCCATCGGTCTGTCTCGAACTGATTGCCAACCATGGACTCTGTCTACTTTATTTGCAGCAATAACGAAAGGTGTTTTTGAATTCTTTAGAATACGAATTGACTCAACTGTTTGCGGCATACATCCATCGTGAATATCTACCATTAAGATTGCAACATCTGCCAAAGATCCACCTCTTGAACGCAGAGTAGAGAATGAGTGATGACCAGGTGTATCTATGAATAGAAGTCCGGGAGAATCAAATGACTTTCCACCCATTAGTGGCGAACATAACTCATTCAGTAAATCCGCTGGAACCTCAGTAGCTCCAATATGTTGAGTAATTCCACCAGCTTCACGATCCATTACAGAAGCCTGTCTGCCTGAACCAAGTGAACGAATATGATCTAGTAGACTGGTTTTACCATGATCTACATGACCTAATACGGAAACAATTGGCTGTCTACGGTTTTCCATCGTGACCACCTCATATTCCTTCCTCAATTAGTTTAATCGTTTTATTCGTATATTTGTGACTCAGCGTCAAGAACCCAGTCACATAGTCCATCAGGGAACCATAGTCCAAGTTCGAATTCTGCAGTGTCTTCTCCGTCGCTGCCGTGGATGATGTTGTGACCTATATCCATAGCCCAGTCTCCACGGATTGTTCCAGGTGCAGCATCTCTTCCGTTTGTAGGCCCGATGATGTTACGAGCAACTGAAATTGCATCTACGCCAGTCCATGCCATAGCTACTACAGGTCCAGAAGTAATGAATTCAATAAGCCCAGAGTAGAATGGGCGCTCTGAGTGAACTGCGTAATGAGCTTCTGCTAATTCCATTGAAGGAGTTAGTTGACGAAGACCGACCATACGTAGCCCCTTACGCTCGAATCTGTTGATTATTTCACCAACAAGCCCTCTTTGTACGCCATCAGGTTTAATCATAATGTAGGTTGTTTGCATGTCTGCCATGATTCGGCCGACCCACCGTCCCTATTTCAAACAAAGGGATTAGATATAGAATTTAATAATGGAGAATTGCTGAAACCAATAAATACAAGTAATATTTTATATAATTGGATATTAGGGATAATAGATCAATATGTGGGAAGATGTCAAATGTGGTACATTTTACACAGATGAGGTAAATATCATTCGTCACATATACCAACCCGGTCTCAAACATGCAGGGATATATATTCGAGACACGGGCTCATTCAGCTCCAATGTTTATTATCAAATGGGTTCTGAATTACTCGAATTTTTATTGAGAGATGAGGGCAACCATATGACACTTATTTGTTCAATGAATATCAGACCTGAGGATATAAACGCACTCTATGATTCATCATATGAAATATCATCCAAAGAAGCTCATAATTACCTTAGAACAGAGCTTAACAAGTATATCGAGACTGGAGAAAAGCTATCTAGTCCAGTGAAGATGCTGGTGTATCTAATTAATGCGAAGAAACTTTCACTAGTTATAAATCTTCGAGCCCAATCAAGTTCCACCACCGATCACTCCCATAGCAAATCAGGCATATTCGAGATTCCCAGTACAGGAGAAGTACTATATTTCACCGGAACAGTAAACGAAACATTTCCGGCTCTTGAACCGGAGCTTGAAAAGGGTAACGCGGAAAGTTACCAAGTTTATCATAAGAAATCAATACATTCAGATTATGATCTCTATATCAGCCCTACATATGAACGCCTGAAAAAAAGCACTAAAGCCGATGGTCCTATTAAAATAGCTAAGGGGACCATTTCTGTTCCTATAAAATTTCTAAGCCGGTCTGATTTTCCGACAATGAAAGATGGTGACTGGGATGCTGGAAACCATAAGAAAGAGGCAGCTGAAAGAAGCAAGAAAGCATTCGAGAAATTCGAGATAATCTCAACGAATTTAACTAAAATGGAATCTAAATCCGACAATATTTTTCCCCAAGGTGGTGCTTTAATTACTGAGCATCATCATCTTAATCCAATATCAGGTGATAAATCACCTTTGCCATTTCCTCTCAGAGATCATCAAGCAAGCGGTCTTAATATTTGGAAAGATAATGGCTATAATGGTATATTGAAACATGCTACAGGTAGTGGAAAGACAATTACCTCAATCATGGCAATTGACGCAAACATTAGTGAAGGCAACAATGCGATAGTGCTCGTGCCGAGTGATCCGTTGTTGAATCAATGGGATTCTGTCTTCGATGAGTATTTACCGCATGTTACAAGAGGATTACTAGGTGGCGGAAATAAAGATATTGGAATTTTAGATGAGATGACAGTTTCAGCAGATCAAGGTGTAGTTCTAATTAGTACCATACAAAGTTTTAGGAATAAGAAGGTAATTAGAAAAATAGACCGTCTTTTGGAATCTGTAGATCAACCATTACTTCTTGTAGTCGATGAATGTCATAAGATTGGGGCACCATCTTTTTCTGAAATTTGTACTAAATCGTTCCCGAAAAAACTTGGATTAAGTGCAACCCCGGAAAGGCAAGGTGATTCTGAAGGCACAGCTCGAATCTTTGGTTTTCTTGGCCCAGTAATCGATGAATACACTTTGAAAGATGCAATTAAAGATGGTCATTTATCCACCTTTAGATATAATATTTCTACTGTGAATCTTACTCCTTTAGAACAAAATCATTACGACATTCTACGTGAAAAGATAAGACAGGCTCTACGTTTCCACAAAGAAGGTCAACCTCTTGGAGAGTATCTCGAGAGTTTGATTTTTGCTAGCAGAAGAATTATTAGAGGTGCCGAAGAAAAAATACCTGAAACTTTAAGAATTTTGAAAGAAAATTTCGAACCACAACACCATTGGTTAATCTATTGTGACACATCTACAATGATGGATGATTTATCTGACATTATTTATCAAAGGTTGAATTATAGACCTTTAAATTATGATTCTCGACTTTCTCCAAATAAACGTCAACTTATCCTTAACCATTTTGAAGAGAATGGCGGTGTTATTTTAGCAATAAAATGTCTGGATGAAGGCGTGGATATACCTGCAATATCGCATGGCATAGTTTTGTCTTCCTCAAAAACAAAGAGAGAATGGATCCAGAGACGAGGACGACTATTACGTAAGTCTACAAATAAAGAATATTCTGTAATATTTGATGTTCTAGCTCTTCCAGATGAAAGCGGAGACGAGACTTCTTTTGTTATGGATGAAATCAAGAGAAGTCTCGAATTTTCCGAAGCCGCATTAAATTATAAGAAAATTTCTTTTGAAATAGACAGACTTAGGCGGCAATATGATATTAAACTTGAAGATATACACGAAACTGAGGAAACCCCTCGAACTGAAGATGTTTCTAATAATGGAAGCCCTCACGGCAAATAAATAATTTATGTATTGGACCGATTTTTATGCCTGACAACAAATCGAGTATTGACATTTTAACAGAATCATTATTGTCTAAAGCAAAGAAAAATGATATATTAACCGATTCAGGAGTTACTTCTGAGCATATCAAGCGTATCATCTCAATTCTCAAAGATGAGCAATTTTCTGAAGATAATCGTAAAAACTCAAAAATACTTATTGATAAAATTTTAGATGAGATAGTGGAAGGTCAAAATGAGAGTTGATTATTAATGCAAATATTAAAAATCACGTTAAATAATTGGCAGGGTTATTATGGCTCAGGAAAAAAATCGACAATAATTGATGTACGAGGAATGTCTGGAAAAAGAAATTTAATTGTTTATGGGCAGAATACTCATGGTAAGACCGCACTCTGGCAGAGCATACAATATGCCTTCTATGGACGAGTTAATAAAAGAAAAACAGGTTGGGAAGATGGTAAATATAAACCATTAGTTGGTAGTGAAACCCATCTAGAACCACTTCTTAATATTCGTGCATACGAAGAAAAAGATTTTTCTTTTTCTGTTGAATTAGAATTTGAACACGGGGATCATCGATACCAACTTATTCGCAGTCATGTTGCTAAAAAAGATATTGACATTCCTAGACAAGATCGCCATATGAGAGCTAGCTTTGTTATTCGGAATTTGGAAAATAGTTCTTTTATCCCCGAACCAGAAAAATTCATCCAAAGTATACTACCTGAGAGATTAGCGCAATTTTTTATGTTTGATGGAGAACGTCTTGATGCTTACAGGAAATTATTTGAAGAAGATAGGGATATTAAGCTGAAAGAATATATCGGACATGTCTTAAGGATGCCAGTCTTAGTTGATGGCGTATATGATTTAGATAAACTTTTTAGCTCAGCTAAGCAAAAAGAAAAGAAATTTATTGTAGACCGATCAAAAAGTGCAGAATTTCTTAATGATTATAATTTGTGGAAAGGCAAGAAAGATGAGATTGACGAGGTAATCAAACAGAGAGAACTTGATATTTTACAACTAAAAGATGAGTTATCTGATGTTGATGCTTGGTTAAATGAAAATGATTCTGGTGCGGAAGCCATGGCTAAAATAGATATTTTTGAAGAACAGATAGAAGATTTAGAAGGAGAAGTCGAAAGCTTCAAAATCCAAATGAGAAGAGAATTACCGAATTCGTGGCGAGCTATTCTCACCCCTCGTGTTAATGTTCGTTTAGAGATGTTAGGCACAGAAATTGAAAGACAAGAGCAAGAAAATCGGGAGATCGGTAGTTTAGAAACTTCGAATCTTGCATTAAATAATCAATTAGATGGAAACCCTTGTTCAACCTGTGGCCATATTCATCAGAACTTATCCTTAAAAGAAAAAGATAAAATACATGCTCAGATAATAGAAAATATCAATAGAATCGAAACTCTTGAACAAACAAGAATCGATCCCAATCCTACCTATTTGAGGAAGCGGCAAGAGTCCTTACAAAGAATTACTACAGATATAAATCTTAATGGTCTAATAAAAATCCAAGAGGATTTATTAAAAAAGCAATCTAAGATTAGAAGTACTAAACAGCTACTGAAGAAAGCAATGGAAAAAATAACTTCTGAAGCGAGGGGCAGAGTTCAACAATTTTTATCCGAGAAGACCAAACTTACCAAAGAAATTGGAAGAGTAGAGGGCGACCAAGATGCCGATAAGAAATTACAGCAAGAATATGAGTCTAAAACAAGAAGTCTTCTGGAAAAAATGGGAGGTTCTGCTGGTAAAAAAACTCGTGCGCACCTTAATATCGAAAAGAAACTGAAAATTACTAAAGAGTTAAGGGATATTTGGGAAGATGTGAGAGAACATCATAGTGAAGCTATGAGATCCAAGGTTGAAGAACATTCATCTGATGTATTCATGGATCTTACGAATATGTCCTCGACATATTCTAGATTGAGTATAAAGCCTAATTTTGAAATATCAATTATAACTAAAAAAGGTAAAAGAGATGCAGGTAGTAGTGGCCAATCGGCGCTAGTCGCATATTCGATACTCGATGCTTTAACACAAATGTCTGGCATACATTTTCCATTAATTATCGATACACCTGGCCGTTCTTTAGACGATGACCATGTCATGGGTCTCTTTTCTTATCTTTTTAATACAGATAGACAAGTATTCCTTTTTCCAGAAGGAAAAGAGCTCAAACCGGATATTGGCGATGAAAAGTTTGGTAGTAATTGTGCTGCCACTTACGAGATTAAAAAATCAGGTGATGACGGAAGTGACTCATATATTGAAGGTAGAATTAAAAATTTGGAGACTTGAAAATGACTAAAAATAATCTCGATGACCCCAGTCAATCAGGAGGAATTGTAACATGTGCTGCAGATTATTCTCAAGAAATAGGTGAGTTGGGAGAATTTTTTGAATCGCCGCAGCTAGCAAATGCAGCTAGATTCGCATTCGCTATAGGAATCCAGAAAAATGAGAGAGTGTATAAAAAAGACTGGAAAAAACAAACAAAAAAATTAAAACAAAGAACAATTGCACATCTAGGCCAGTTTGAACTTAATCGTTATGATTTTAAAGTTTTAATTGAAATGCTTGATCTTTACGAAGAAGCAGACAAAGAAAATGATACTCCTGTTAACACCATAATAAGTGAATATATTACTGGAGGGATGAAATGGATTACTGAGCAAGATATCCATAAAGGTGGGAATTTCTCGGCTTTAAAAAGTGATAAACAGTTTTCTAATCTTTTTACCGATTAGCTGTAATTAGTTGTTTATAAAATCGTATTAAGGCCTTAGTCTTCACTGTAGAACCATTGTCAATAAAATCATCATCAAGTAATTTCTCTCCCACTGACTCAAGCATTATTTTCAGATAATTCTTTTTACTCTTTTTTCCATAGATTGATATATTATTTACTAAACAAGCATATTCTAAGCCTTGTCTAGTAACGGTACTACCAGAAGAAAAATGTAAATCTTCTAAGTTTCCATTTCCAAAATGTATAATTGCCGCTAAAATTTCCACTTTTTCTAATTTGTTAATCCTTTCGATTCTATCTTGCCTGATTTTTTCTTCTATTTCTTCTATTCGACTGATAAATCTATTTCTTCTAACCATTCTTAATCCTCAGTTTTATTCCATCTGATATCCTTATTTTTCTTATGTATCATTGGATTACTATTATGTGGCGCAATAATTAGAATTCGATCTAAGGGTGTAGCTTTGCCTGATTTATCAGTTTCACTATTCCATATTTTTGTCACTTTTTCCTCATCTCTTATTTTATCTTCTACAATTCCTAATAGTTTATATCTACTTATTAATCCCTGATTATCTTTTATTTCTATTTTAGAACCTACTTTATCCCATATTTCTCTTGCCAGATTTAGATTTTTTACATCACCGACAACCCAACATGCGATTCCTTCCTCTTTATCTAGAATTATTAAAGTAGTTTCTAATACTTCTTTCATGAATCTTAAATATGGTTTTATTGCGTGTGAATCATCTAGTTTTTCATCAACTTCCTTATGATCACCTAGTATCCACCATAAACGAATCCAGTTGTAAAGCCCATATTTTATTACCTTTAGATATGGTGGTGAACTAAAAATCATTTTCACCGAATTCGGCTCTATTCTCCTTCTAATTTCTCTTACGTCTCCATGTATGGTCTCTCCCTTACCCGGAAGTTTTCCATCTTTCAAAAAACGTTTACATCTTTTTCTTAAAACATCAAATGCATTACGTTCAGGCCTTTTTAGATTTTTTTCTTCAATATAGTTTCTTATGTAATTCCACCCCATACTAAATGTGTTAGGCATAGATAAACTCAAAAATCCAGGTGATGATCCATGCATAGATCCCATTAACACCATTGCTAGAAAGGCATCAACATCGTTATCTTTCCATTCTATTTCTCGACGTAAATACATCAAATGCCTTTGGGTCTCTGGATGATATATCATTCTAATCTTTCTTGGTATCCCCTTCATCCTTAACCAATCTGTTCTATTAAAATTTGATTCTAGATAATCTAATCTTTCAATGACTTCATTCAAACTTGGATTAGCAATCTTTCCTTTTGTTAGTAGGTATGCCAGATCATTTAAATCATTGCCAATTCCTATTCTTGATTGTGAAATTGCTTGTACAGGTGTTGTTCCTCTTCCACAAAAAGGGTCCAATATTGTATCTCCTTTTTTAGTAAATCTACTGATGAAATAGTGTGGTAATTCAGGAGGGAACATAGCCATATAGCTACAGGTGTAGTGTTGCGGTGCTGCCCATCTGCCGCTATTTCTTTGCCAAATATTAGGTTCAATATTTGCCCTTTTCAACCATTCATCATCAGTTGAACGACTGTTCATGTATATTCGTAAGTATCAAGGTACTTAGCTATATCTATTATTTTTCATTAGATTTAATAATTTTACTTCCTTTTACTTCTTTTTAGTGTTTTTAATCTCTCGATTTCGCTTGAAATATTCGTAGAGTTAAGGCTCCCCCAATCTCCATCAAATTTTAGTCTTATCAAATACTCTCTTTGTTTTGCAGAGATATTTTTTATTGGGGTGTAATTACTATATTTATTCATGAATAAATCAATTTCATCTTGTACTCTTGGGTCTAAATTATTTATATCAAATGGAGGTTTAATGGACGAATCTATTTGTTTCCAGTCATTCATTTCTACGGAAGGCAAAAATCCAATGTTTGATTCTGTAATATAATTATCATATTCTCCTGTATAACTTATTATTGGTCTATATTTACCTCTTGCGCCATTTTCTAAAATTGGCATTTTCTTTCCTCTCCTATCATATCTTGCAACTAGAATTCCATTAGGAATTGGGGCATTACTTTGTGAATCATTTTTTTCTCTGACCTCGACTATGAATATTTTTTCGCCAGTAGTTCTTTCTTCCGCCCATATGGGAAGTTGGAAATAATTTCTTTTATACAAGTCATAGATATTTGTGTAAGTTCTCAACAGCGTATTTGTTGTAGATTCTTTCACATAATATTCTTCTTTGCATTTTCCACATGAGATTTTATGTTCTTCATCAATTAGGAAATTAGAAATTTTACATTTGTCGCATTTCTGATTTGTCTCAAATGTTGGTAGTTCATTCAGTTCACATAAACTACATTTGCCTCCAAAGCCGAGCAATTCCCCATGTATCTCACAGAACACAATCTACTTAGCAGAACGCCAAACTTAACTATTTGCCCTTATTGTCAGCATTTAAATCATCTCATTCCAATTTTTGAATGAATATTTATTCGAAGAAATAATATTCATCAAAAGGGTATTGTCCTTCTTTGACATAAATTAGTAATGCCATTTTCAAGAGAGCTATTATTTCTCTAAAGTTACCACTGTTTGTATTGTTTCCTTCTTTTTCCATAAAATCGATCGGATAAGAATCAGTTAATTCCGCCCTTAACATATCGGCGAGTCCACTTCATTCTACGTGGGTTACGGCCAAGCTTCAGCATGTTCTTTCGAGCCTTACTGTCCTTGAACCAGAGTACTGAACCATCTCTCTTGACAAACATAATGCCTGTACCAGGTTCAATCTCTTCGTGTGAGAAACTGCATATTCTACGCTCTGGCATCTTAATTCACCTCAGCGTCCTAGACGTCGTGCTTCACGACCTGTATCTCTTAACATCAAAATATCTCCAACACGGACCGGTCCGACTACGTTACGAGAAATAATACGTCCAATATCACGTGGATTGTTTGAGTCATCTACACGGACCTTAACTTGAGTTGCTTCACCAGTCATACCGGTACGGCCGACAATTTCTACGACCTCTGCTGGCCATGATTCTACTGCCATATTTTTTTCCTCCAGTTATCCTTTAGAAAATTCACGCAGTCATTGTCTCGTAGTGAGACTTGACTTCATTGAATCTGTCCATTCCATCTTTTTCTACGGACATAACTGCAATCGCTGCAGTACGTGTTCCAGTAGTCATACCAGCAGCTTCTGCTAAGTATGCTTGATCGTTTACGTAAATGAATGGTATTGACTTCTCCTTGCAAATCATAGGGATGTGCGCTAGAAGTTCTCCAGGATTAACGTTCTCAGCCATTACAATCATTTGAGCAGTACCGCGCTCTGCAGCCTTGGTAACTTCGTTAGCGCCTTTCTTCAAGCGACCTCTACCATCTTTACCTAGAGATTTTACCATCTCATAGACTTGCTCTTGTACGTCTTGTGGGGTTTCAAACGCTATATGTACACTCATTGGAACGACTCCTCATGTTGGGGTAAGTCGGCGCAGGACGTGGGTCATATAAACGGAACGGATAATAAACACACGAATGATTGTTCGAAATTAATGAAATTTTGGCAATCGAAAGTTCACTCTAATAGTTCCTTTAATCCTCTAGCTAATGCTGGTGCAGCGCTCACAACCGCTCTTGGATTTGGTAGTGAATCGGTACTGTGTACCCCATCCACGTGGTTTGCTAAGCGAGATATCGCTCCGCCAGTAAATAATCCATGAGTGCAAGCTGCATGAACTTCTTTTGCTCCTTGGCGACGCAAAGCATCACTTGCTCTACAAATTGTTCCGCCAGTACTAATCATGTCGTCGACTATCGCCACGACCTTTCCATTGACATCGAGATCTTTTGGTGTATGCTCTATGGTATGTGCATCTATTCTTGTTTTTTCTAGATAACTAAATTCACATCCTATAAGATTAGCAACTTCTGTTGCTCTACTAATGGCTCCTTTATCTGGACTTAGTATGAAATCAGGTTTGACGACATTTGCAAGTCTTTCTGCAACTTCCGGCATAGCGCTAACGAACTTGACTGGAAAGTCCATATCTTCGAGAACAGCAGGTGCGTGTAAATCTAGAATTGCCATGCCGTCACAACTTCTTGCAAATAGTTCTGCAATTACTTTAGCAGAGATGACTTCTCCCTTTGAGAAGCGTTTATCTTGTCTTGAATAACCATAGTAAGGTATTGCCAGATAAACACCAGGACCTACATCTG
>Ga0209362_1003278_pt1 | contig 11320 bp, 16 predicted proteins | sample SaaInlV_165m_DNA_FD_184680 | JGI IMG/M metagenome (GOLD analysis project Ga0209362, IMG submission 184680) | Marine microbial communities from expanding oxygen minimum zones in the Saanich Inlet - Saanich Inlet SI037_S3LV_110m_DNA (SPAdes)... | ecosystem: Environmental > Aquatic > Marine >...
CCTAAAATGAATTTTTCAGACGCTATAAATTTTTTAGTTAAAGTATTATTCGAAATAAATAATCCTTCCTGTTTATGACTAAGAGTTTTATATATAATTTTTTCAGATGGATTTATTTTTTTATAATTATGGTAATTGGAATAATCTTCTGGAAATATAAATGTAAGTGGTACAATTTGGTGAACATTTTTAGGGTAGTATTTTTTGAGAGTTATATATAGTGTTTTTTTATTAGTAATTAAATAATCTTTATTATGGCGCAAGAATACACTATTATTTGCTATTTTTGATAAATAATAATTATTGTTTGAACAGAATACAAATTTTTTGTGTTTATCTAATACAATATTTTGAGAATTAATTCGTTTTTTTAATAAAGTTATATAGTTAGCATTACCCAAACACTTTTTATTGTTTATAATATAAAATAATGCAACTATTATTATTAGAATAATTATTATATGAATATTAATATTATTAAATTTCATAATATAAAATAGTAATATAAATTAAAATAATTTTTATATATTATTTTAATATATGATTTTAATATATATTTCTATTATATTAGCAATACTAACAGAATTATTACCTAATCTTGGATTATCATATTATTATCCCCCCGATAAATCATTATTATTTTATGACTCTCTCGAACAATTGAGATGGTTAGTAGTAATTATTGTATGGATTCCAATATTTTTAGCATTGTTTAAACTATCTAAATTATTCACTATTATAGCTTCATTTTTTATATTCGTGTCATTTTATATAAATAAAAATTCTAACTATAAAAAAAAAGTAGGAAATATTGGATATTTTCATTTAATTGGGTTTTCAATAATTTATTATATTTTACAAAAAAAAGAAACAAATCAAAACAAACTAATTTATATAATGTATATATTATCCTTATTAATTGGGGGAGGTTTAATGGGTAAATATAGGAAACATAATTTATCTATTGATATTATAGGACGGTTATTATTTTCCTTTGGATTTTATAATTTTGCGATAATTTTAATAAATAAAAAATAATAAATTTATACTAATTTTATAACACTATTAATTTTGGGAGATTTAACTATATATTTTTTATCTGTTATAGTATAAACTCGTATCTCCTTTATTTTTGATATAGAACCTAATCCAACTTGTATATTATTATCATTGGTATCTCCACCAAATCCAGTCCCACCCTGTATATTTTCCCTATAAAACTTTTTTTTCCCAGTATCTACAACTATTCTACAATTTAAAAATTCGGCTTTCATGGGCAGTGAAATAATAATATAATTATTATTATTATTATTCAAATAAGTTAAACTTGGACCCGACATATTAATCCAAATTAAATCTTTTTTATTATCTCGATTAACATCTGTAATGAGTGGAGTTTGACCGAAATTTCGGTTAGGATATTTAAAATTTCTCTTAAGTTTTTTAGATCCCCCTAAAAATAATTGCCCTGGGTTTGGAAATAAGTAGTGTTTAGGGTACAAGAATGTATTTTCGGAAAATATTAAATCCATATTACTATCATTATCCCAATCGTGTAATAAAGCACCCCAACCAAATCCCTCACCATTTATTCCTTTTTCTTTTGAGATTTCTGTAAATTTAAAGTTTCCATCATTTTGTAATAAAATATGTTTGAAGTCTTGTTTTTGTCCTTTTTTAATATCTCCCAAAGACATTTTATTTTTTTTGGTATCTGTCCCAATATTAGTTAAAAATAAATCAATATCACCATCATTATCAATATCACCAGCACCTATTCCCATCCAATTTCCCTTTGCTTTATATGGTATTATAGACTCAAATTTACCCTTATTGTTTTTAAGAATTTCTACTTCCCCGGAGTCGTGTGATAGGACTAAATCAGGCCAACCATCTTGGTTAATGTCTATAAACGCGGAAGTAAAAGTGTTATATTGTTTTCCCCCGGCATTTACCTTTAATGTAATATCACTATATTTATTATTTTTCCCTTGCTTTAATAATATATTTTTCCGCCCATGGCTTGGATTATTGAAGACTGAACCTTTATATTTTTTGATAGGTGTAAAATAACTGGTATAAATATCGGGTTTTCCATCTTTATTATAATCTGATACCGAAATTGCTAATGGTACTTTATCTAACTTGTCTACTATTTTTTCTTTAATAAATTTATAATTACCTTGGTTTAAATAAAGATAAACACCATCTTTTCTACCAACAATTAAATCTTCGTTATTATCTTGATTCATATCGAATGCTACTGCACTATATGAATTCGAATTATTACTTAATATAGTTTTACTAATAACATTATCATATTTGTTTGTTTTGGTATTAAATAATAAAAGCACATCTTTTTGATTATCGCCACCACCTATAAAAATATGATTTTTATTTTCTATATTTATCACAGCTGACGCAACAAAAGGCCAACTAGAACTATTTTGATGTTCAAAATCTGTTTTAATTGGAGTCTCTTCGTATAACAGACCTAACATATAAGTTGATTTGGGTTTTGGCGAATGTTGTATTAAAAGTAATATATATGTTAGTAAAATAACAATTATACTCATGTATAGACGTTGTTTCTTAAAACCATAAAATTGTATTATAATAATTACAATTAAACCTATAATTAAAAAAATGAAATCTGAAAAATTATATTTTATAATATTTTTTATCGAAAACATATATTCTTCACTATTCTCACTATTCTCACTATTCTCACTATTCTCACTATTAGATGTTTCGGTTTTTGTATTTTTGCTATAGTTAAACATCTTATATATAAATACAATATTATTATATTATATATATATATATAGAATGAAAGCGTTATTAATTGTAGATCCGTTAAATGATTTTTTAAATATTAAGGGTGTTGCTTGGGGAGCAGTAGAGAAATCAGTCCAAAAAAATAATACAATAGAAAATTTAAAGACATTAATAGACTATTCTAATAAAAATAAGATTAAAATATTTGTATCACCACATTGTTATACAAATAAAGAAGATATAAATTGGAAATTTGGTGGATTTATAGAAAAATTTATGTTAAAGAATAAAATGTTTTTTACTAAATTTGGATGTGAAATTATATCAGAATTAAAAGAAGGATTAAAAGATGCGGTTATATGTTCAACTCATAAAATTTATGGTCCACAAACAACCGATTTAATTTTACAATTAAGAAAAAATGGTATAGATGAGGTATTTGTCGCAGGAATGTCTGCTAATCTATGTGTAGAATCTCACATAAGACACCTTTTAGAATGCGGGTTCAAAGTAAATGCTGTTAAGGATGCTACTGCTGGAGCATTATTACCAATTGGAGACGGATATGAATCTGCTTTAATAAACTTTAATTTTATATGTTCTTCTGTATTAACTACTAAAGAATTTTGTAAAAAAAAAAACGTTTAAGAAATCTCTTAAGAAAACTCGTAAGAACCGAATATAATTTATAACATAGATTTCATTAATTGTATTTCTTTTTCTTGCGTATCAATGATTTCTTTCGCTAATTTTTTTAATTTGGGATTACTTGTTTTATTATATATTTTATGAGAGGTTGTTAATGCGGTAGAATGATGACTAATCATTCTTCTTAACCATTGTTTATCATCAACTAATAATTGTTGTCGTAATAATAGTATTGATACACAAATAGATAAAATAATTCCAACAGAGAAAACTAACATATTAAAATGCCCCATTGATAAATAATGAACAATCTCGTGTGCCCATATCATATTTGAAGCCATTAATAAACCACCATAAAATAGTGTTTGTGATATATATAAGTCTGAAAATCTATATGCTAACATGTTCATAGGATTGAATAGCATACCAATAATCACCATTACGATAAACATACTAATTTGTCTTTTATATAAACTTGATTTAATTTATATATATAATACAAAGATAAAAATCGGCGTTTTAAATGTTCAAAGGTGTAAAAGAAAAATTTACAGCTACACTTAAACCACATACATTCAAAGAATATAAATATAATGTTAATATTTTAGCTAATTATTGCATATGGGATGAATGGGATGAAAGTTATCCAACACTAGATAATGATGAAAGTGTTGAAGATGAATGTGAACAAAAATTTATAGTAATAAATAAAGAAAAAAAAGAAGTTGATGGCTATGAATATTTAGAAAGTATAGATATACATTATAATTTAGAAGAAGGAGGTAGTACTAAATTTGAAGTATGGGCAGAAGATTATAATTAGTTGGCTAGAATATGTCTATCCATTTTATTTTCAAAAGGAACTGGAACATAATTCAACATTTCAAACTGGTCAGTGTCTTCTCCTTTGAACCAGTTTTCCCTATACCAAACATGTGCAAACTTCCTTTTCTTTTTATCATTCCATTTAACTAGCATTGTGTAAAGATATGATTCAGGTCCATTGCTATCACAACCATCAAAATCAACATATATGTCAAATTCTATATTTCTGAATTCATCTCTAAGTACTAGGTCATTTTGACTTTCTTCAAAATACTTTCCAATAAGATGTGAATATATCTTTCCACCTTTTAGAACATCATATTCTGAAATATTGTATGCTTGCATTGATTTATAAAAATAAAAAAGTTTAAAATCAATTTTAATTATCATGGTTAATTATTTATTTAATCAAAAGTATCACTATACTTATTAACAAGACTTGTTAACAAATAATTAATCAATTCATTTTTATCTTTTTCATTCTTAAAGCAGTCATTTATAACTATAACCATAGATGAGATATACTTTGATTCAGTTTCCTTTTTATTTTTATACAAAGAGTTGATACTATCCCAGTTTTTAAATAGATTCTTTCCAATAAAGTTAATTGCCCAAACCAATTCAGAATTATTGGAAGGAAGGTTCATATCAATAGATTGTTTCATACTATTTACTTCATTATCGTTTACTTCTTTATTTACAGGAGTAGATGCTACTGAACTCATTTTGTTTTTTTTTTTTTGGAAAATCAATTTTAATTTTAGAAAAAAAATTCTTATTTATAAATTGCACTTTTTCCCCAAGTTATATTATGTTCTGCTAAAGTTTTATTAGCTCCATAAATTTTTTCTCTAATACAACTAAAATCTTGATTCATTTGGATATATGTCCTATTGAATTGTGCATTTTTATTATCTTCTTCCATCTGTAATATCATTTTTTCCATTTCTCTTCGTTCACCAAATGATAGATTCCTATCTTTTGGTCTCTTCCTATCAAAGTGTATCCAATTCCAAGTATCTTGAATTTTATCTTCAAGCTTCTTGTTATACTTCTTGGTAGTGAGAACATCATGTTTTACTCTTTTTTGTCTTCGCTTCAAAAAAGAGATTTCAGTGTGTAAAGATGAATTCATCCTACATTTGGTACAACATTTTTTTTCAGACCTAATTTTTTAAAAAATTTATATTTTTAACAAAATCTAATCCAACTTAAGAATTCATCAACCATATAAAATAAGGGAGAAATGACTTCTTTGTCTCTGTCTCAAAAAAAAGTCATCACTTTGTTCAATCAAAATAAAAATATTTTTATAACAGGTCCAGGTGGTGTTGGAAAATCATATGTAATTAACTACATTAAGGATTTAGCTGAACTAGATGATAAAAAAATCTATATTACTGCAACAACTGGTTCAGCTGCATCACTTATTAGTGGAAAGACTATACACTCATGGGCTGGAATTGGCATGGGAGAACAACCAGTTGAAATACTCCTTAAATCTATTAAAAAGAAATTTGCACTGAGGAATCGTTGGAAATATACAAAGGTTTTAGTTATTGATGAAATATCAATGATGTCAGGGTCTTTATTTACTAAACTTAATATTATTGCTCAGACTCTAAAATGTAGTTCTCAGCCATTTGGTGGAATACAGCTAATATTGTCTGGTGATTTTTATCAACTCCCTCCTATATGCAAAGATGGTGAACCAGATTTTTGTTTTCAATCAGAAGCTTGGAATCAATGCATAGATGAGATGGTTGTATTGGATCAGAACATGAGACAGAAAAATCCAGAGTTTCAAAATATGTTATTGGAAATAAGAAAGGGTGAATTATCAAAGGGAACAAAGAAATTTTTAAAAGAAAGAGCTAAATTGACCTATGATCCAAATTCTGATATTCAACCAACGATTATTTACACAACAAGGAATAAAGTGGATGAAATTAACTTTAAAAGAATGAAACTTTTGAATAAAGAAGTACATAAATATACTGTTAAAACAGTATTGTCTGGAATTAAAAAAAGTCAAATACCAACAGAATTAATAAAAAAAATGGAAAATCATATTGACTCTAATTCACAATATTCAGCTAATTTAGAATTATGTATAGGATGTCAAGTAATGTTGATATCTAATATAAATCAAGATGAAGGTTTAGTTAATGGTTCAAGAGGTGTAATTACCCAATTTTTAATTGGATATCCAGTGGTTAAATTTTTGAATGGTACAGAAGTTGTAATTAATCCACATGTATGGAATGAAGAAATAAATGAACATATGATAGTTGGAAGGTCGCAGATTCCATTGAAACTTGCATGGGCTATTACACATCACAAAAGTCAAGGAGTCTCACTTGATTATGCAGTTATTGATATTGGTAAAAATATATTTGAATATGGACAATGTTATGTGGCATTATCAAGGGTAAGAAATATTGAAGGTTTATTTATTTCAGAGTTAAAACTGAGTAGAATAAAAGCACATCCTTTGGTTATTGAATTTTATGAAAATTATAAACCAAAAAAAAAAGAAACTGCTGATATATTAAAAATGTTAAAAACTTACACTCAAGATGACTCTGATTCAGATTTTCAATTGACTTATGATAAGTAATTTAAAATTTAATAAATATAGTTTATATGCACTGGATATATATTTTAAAATGTGAAGAAAATATTATATATGTAGGTGAAACAAAAAGATTATACAGGAGATTAAATGAGCATGTCACAAATGTCAGCCATCTAGCAACTACAGTACAATATAGACCAGATAAATTCATGGGATTATACAATTTAAAAAATAATTTAAAATTACTTTCTCCAACTGAAACACTATGTAAAATGTATGATGATTTTTTTACTGAACAACAAAAAAAAATAGATGCACTTGAACTTGAAAATGAAATTACAGAAATGTATATGAAAGTAATGGGTAATAAATGGTCAAATGTGTATGGTGGTAAGTATTGTGGATATAGACCAAAAAAAAATCCATCATTTGATATAGAACTTTATAGACCATATTGTGATTGTAAATTACCAGCAGAAATTTACGAATACAAAAATAAAAAATATTGGAGATGTTGTAGGAAAAATATATGGGAAGATTTAAAAGATGTACTAATAAATAGGTTGAATTTTTCCAATAATGTTATTCCTTGTAATTTTTACAAAGAATATAGAAAAAATGATAGATATGAATGCAAATATAAGTATGATGCATTTGATTTTATTCCTACTAGAGGTGTATGTTATTTATGATAAATAATAATTTAACTTAAGTATTAATCTAGGCTTGGCAACAAAACCCAATCAATAAATTTATCAAAATTTTCTTCTTCAATTAGAAACCATTCATTTACATATTGTTCAAATCTAGATGGTTCATCATAACAACTTTTATAGTTTGGGTCTTTCCAAAGTTCTTCTTTATTCACTGTAAGTAATTGGTATGCTTTATCCACACAATTACTTATTTTATTTTCATCAGTAAATTGTAAACCATTTCTAAGGGAAGTTTTATACATTTCATGAAAATTCATCATACCTGCCCCATAAATTTCATTTTTTTCCTTCATTAAAGGATGATTAAAGTAAATTTTATCATTAATTAGAATACTTTTTACTTGTGTGGTATTCATTTTTATTTTTGTTCTTTGATTTTTTCAATTTTAAAATTTATTAAAGAATAATAGTTATTACTTTATTAAGATGGAATTTGCAAATAATACAGTGTCAGCTGTATTATTTTCACGTAATGATAATTACTCAGATGATTTGAAGGATAGAGCTATTATCTGTTTTAAATATCTGATAGATTCAGTTGATGAGATAATATATGTTGATTGGGGAACTGAAGAAGGAAAAAAACCATTGTTAGATGAACTACCTGATGAAATATCTAAAAATCCAAAAATAAAACAAATTGTCATATCAGAAGAAAAAGTCAGAGATATACTTCCTGATGGCGGAGATATGATGTGCCAAGTATTTCCTAGGAATATTGGAATCAGAAGTGCAACAAAAGATTATATACTTTCTACAAATATTGATATCATTGTACCACCAGAAAAACAATTGAAAGAAATGCTTGTGTCTGATAATACTATGTATGTGATCTCAAGAAAAGATGTGAACATGGGTGCAACATGTATGCTATTCAATGCAAATGCAAGCATTGTTTATGATATCCTTTCTTGGCACACAAATGAAAAAAATTCATCAGCTGACTATGAACCAGAGAATTTTTTTAAAATGAATGCTGCAAAGCAGTTATTGGAAGATAGTGATCTTTACAGTAATCATCTAAAATATTCAAAAATATTTAATTGTGGGGACTATCAAATTGCTCATAGAAAAGTATGGTATGATATTAAAGGATTTGAGGAGGGTATGATAAAACACTGGGGGATTGATTCAAATGTTCAAGTAAAAGTCATAAAACATGGGTTCAAATTAGAGATATTAAAAAGTCCAAATGTTTTTCATATGCACCATGGAGCAAGGTCCAGTCATATTGCAGCTAAAACAACAATGAATGACATGGACTACTTCATGAATAAGTTTGGTTCAAGTGAAAATAGTAATAATTGGGGAATCTTTTAAAAAATGGTAAGTTAAAAAATAATATAAATAAAACTTTTTATATTAATTTAATGGAAAAAGTAATATTAGTTTTACCCAGTGGGAAAATAAAAATTGTAGTTTTTTTTGAAATTGTTCAGAATTTGTCTAATATTTTATCTGAAAATAATATTAAAAATGAAATACACTTTTTAGATCCAAATATAAAATATGAATTTGATTCAAACAAATTATATATCATGTATGCTGTAGAGGATTTTGTAAATCATCCACAAAGATTTATATGTATGCAATTTGAACAATTGGATGCAAGAATAAATCATTATCCTGGAAGAGAAAACAAAGATGAATTCAAAAAATATATTTTAAATATATTCAAAAAAGCATTGTATATCTTTGATTACTCATATAAAAATACTAATTTTTTAAGAGAATATGGATTAAATGCAATTACAGTACCATATGGATTTTCTTCAATATTATCATTAAATCGTAATCCAATTCCCATATCTGAAAGAAATATAGATGTTTTGTGGTATGGAAATAAATGTCCTAGAAGAAAAAAACTCTTAGATAGGATGAGAAAAATAAATATAGTCATAAAACATTCATCTTTATGGGATAATCCATTAAAACAAATTGGAGATATTTCATATGATAAGACAGATACTGTAAAAAATACAAAAATTGTTTTAAATATTAAATATGATTCACCATCATGGTCAATTATAGAAACTCCCCGAATAATTCATGCAATTAGCAATGGATGTCTAGTTATATCTGAATCTAGTTATGATTCACAATTAAATGCTGAATTAAAGGAAAACATCATACTCTGTCATCATTCACAACTTGAGGATATGTGTATATTTTATTTATCAAATCCTGATATATTACAAAAAAAAATAAATAAAACATATAACTGGTTAATAAATCACTATAAGTATAGTGATAAAATTCCATGGAATTTATTAAATTTAATTATTTAATAATTATTAAATAATTAAATTTAATAAATTGTATAATATTTTATGCAATATTTAAGAGAGATAGATGCTTATTTTATAAAAAAATATTGTAATGTATTAATTTAATACAATGACAATTAAACAATATTGTCATATATCATATGAAAAATATAATAAGTATTTTGAAAAATCCAACAGAAATATACTTAGAAAATATGAATAAACTTAAATATTATGGTATAATTAATCATGGTTCATTATCAGATAATATAGATAATAAAAAATTTGACATAATTATACCTGGTTATACAAATAAAATAGATAGTAATTATGTTTATTCAAAAGATATAATTGGTATTTTATGGTTATCAGATGGAAATCATAAAATCTTTATTAATATTGATTATGATGGTTTTGATTATAAAAAATGTATTAATGATAGTAAAAAATATATGAATGAATATTTAAATATTAATACATCATTAAAAGGATATTGGATTGAACCAATTATGGTATTAAATTAATTTCTTCATATTGTTATATGGATTCTACTATTCCAACAAAAAAAGATAATATTGGTTATTATAATATTGATGGAATAAAATTTAATTATTCACTATATACTGGTAATATAATATCATCTCCAACATTATTAAAAGATTATTAATTTACTTCTGAAATTTCAAAAAAAATGAATTTATTTTTAATTTAAAAACTGATTACAATAATAAATTAATAATGAGTATAAATAAACTTTCTTACAAAAAACCATCCAAAAGACTTGATGATGATGACTGTATGGATGAATCATCAGAAGATACTTACCAATTACATGTATATGATAATAAAATTGTTTTTCATGGTTCAGTTACAGAAAAATCATGTTTTGAACTAATTAAAGCTATTAATAATGTATCATATACATTAACTAGATATTCAAATTTTGCTGAAATTCCATTGGAACTACATATTAATAGTGGAGGGGGGGATTTGTTTGCAGCACTTAGTGTAATTGAAACAATTAATAGATGTAAACATGATGTTATTACTGTTTGTGAAGGACAAGCATGTAGTGCGGCTGCACTTATATTTTTGGCAGGAAGTGTAAGGCGTATGGGTAAAAATTCATATATTATGATTCATGAGATTAGAAGTGTCGCTTGGGGCAAGTTTAGTGAATTGCAAGATGACATGAAAAATAATAAAAAACTAATGAAAGATTTGAAAAATTACTTATCTGAAAGGACTAATGAAAAAATGCGAACAGATAAATTAAGTAAATTCTTAAAGCATGATATTTTGTGGGGTTATAAAAAATGCTTGAAATATGGTATTGCTACACAAATTTGGTAAATTATATTGACTTTTATTAAAAATTAAATTATAGAAAATATATTTTAATTTTTATTACTAAAAATTCCCATTTTAATTTTTATTACTAAAAATTCCCATTTTAATTTTTATTACTAAAAATTCCCATTTTAATTTTTATTACTAAAAATTCCCAT
>Ga0209362_1003287_pt1 | contig 11300 bp, 6 predicted proteins | sample SaaInlV_165m_DNA_FD_184680 | JGI IMG/M metagenome (GOLD analysis project Ga0209362, IMG submission 184680) | Marine microbial communities from expanding oxygen minimum zones in the Saanich Inlet - Saanich Inlet SI037_S3LV_110m_DNA (SPAdes)... | ecosystem: Environmental > Aquatic > Marine >...
GCCAACGAGACCTACCTCTATCTTTTCCGAAAGCACGAGCAGGGAAGAAATGCCAAGGAGATTCCGCAGTTTGACCCGATCATTGAGAAACGGGAACGTGAAATCGAACAGCTCAGAAACCAACTCCTCAAGAACTCCCAGGGGTAAATACCGCCAAGCTTTTTACCATGAAAAACCAAATTTTCTCCGTTTCGATCCTTTTGTTCATTGCGTGTACCGGTTATGGCCAGCGTGGCTTGACCAAGATTCCCGATACCGCGGTTCAGGCTCAGCTCGATGCCTTCGTTCTTCCGGAAGGTGCCAAGATCAACCTGTTTGCGAGCGAGCCCGTGGTGCGCAACCCCATCCATATGAACTGGGATTCCCGGGGTAGGTTATGGGTGGTGGGCAGTCCGCTTTACCCGCACATCAAGCCCGGTCAGGAGGAGTCCGATCAGTTGGTCATTCTCGAAGATACCAATGGAGACGGCGTTGCGGACAAGCATACCGTATTTGCCGATGACCTGCACATCCCTACGGGGGTTCTTCCGGGTGACGGCGGAGTTTACGTTGCCAACAGCAATGACGTCTTGTTTTTGAAAGATACCGATGGCGACGGAAAGGCCGACCAAAGGCGGGTCATCCTGTCGGGTTTCGGGACCGAGGATACCCACCATATCGTGCATACTTTCCGCTGGGGGCCCGAGGGAATGATGTGGCTTAACCAATCGATCTACATTCACACCCACCTCGATACTCCATATGGAATCCGTCGCCTTTTGGGGGGTGGAATGTGGCATTATCGGCCCGAGACCAGGCGTTCGGAAGTATTCATGAAGGGCTTGGTCAACCCATGGGGTCACGTTTTCGACGAATGGGGCCAAAGCTTCATGACAGACGGGGCAGGGGGGCATGGGATCAACTTCGTCTTTCCGCGTTCGGTTTTCGTGGCTTCGCCCGGAGCCCGCCGAAAATTGTCAGGGCTCAACCCCGGACAACCCAAGCTTTGCGGACTGGAGGTTCTCTCCGGCAGTCATGTTCCGGATGTTTGGCGGGGGGCGTTAGCGGCCCCTGACTTTCGAGGGCATCGTATCAAGACCTACCGGCTTTCCGACAAAGGAAGCGCCTACCAATCACGCGTGGGCAAGGACTTGGTCGCATCCAAACACGGCGCATTCCGCCCGATCGACGTAAAGATGGGACCGGACGGGGCGATTTACGTGGCCGATCTTTACAACCCGATCATTCAGCACGGAGAGGTGGATTTTCGGGATGCGCGAAGGGATCACAAGCATGGTAGGATTTGGCGGATCAGTTTTCCGGGCAGAAAGAAGTCCCCCTTTGCAAAACCTGCGGACATGAACGAAAAGGAATTGGCCGAAGCCTTGGTTTTCTCGAAAGAGAATGTCCAAAGGGAACTGGCCACGGCCGAGTTGAGAACCAGAAAACCCGAAAAGATGCTTCCCGCTCTCAAAGCGCTCGAACTCAAGGAGGAGCTCCACAAACTCCGCCGCATTTGGGCGACCCAAGCCTTGAACCGTTTTGATCTTGAGGCCGCCAAAGAACTGACCCGTTCGGAATCCCCCAAGGCCCGGGCCGGGGCTTTGCGGGCCTTGTATTACGAGGCCTCCAGGACCGAAGGTTTGTTACCCCTTGCCGAAGCAGCCGTATCCGATCCGTCCGAGCAAGTCCGTCTCTGGGGCGTGAGCCTCTTGGCTCAACTTGATTCTCCCAAGACCGTGCCCATTGCCCTCAAGGCCTTGGATGGCATTGAGCCAGACGACTTTCTGGACTTTGCGGTCTGGTCGATCTGTCGGGAACACCGCGATCGATGGGCGGATGAGATGAAGGAAAAGGGAAAAAACCCTTTCGCGAACTTGCCCCAGTTGCTTTTTGCTTCCTCTGCGATTGGCGAACGGTTGGGAGCCGACCGAATACTCGCTTCACTTTCCGGAGGAAAAATCAAGGATGATCAGACGGTTTGGGACATTGCCAACTGGATGGCGAACGAGGGGTCATCCGCTCATTTGTCCAAGCTTCTGGGTCTTGCTTCCGAAACGAAAGCGGTTACCCGGCAACATGCTTACCTGAACGCCTTGCTCAATGCAAAGAAGCTCAGAAAAACAAGCCCTTCCGGAACGGAGCGCATCTCACCCTTTCTCCAAAGTGAAAACGATACGATTTTTGGCGTGGCCGCTCAATTGGCCGGGTTGTGGAAAGTCGAGTCATCACGACCGGCAATCGAAAAGATTCTCAACGACGACCGTGCTCCGACTGCCCGAACCAAGGCGGCTTTGCAGGCCCTCATTTCACTGGGAGGAGAAAAAACGAATTCTTATCTAAACCAACTATTCGGTAACCCCAAGACACCTTACGAGAGAAAAGCCATGGTCGTGACCGGTCAGTCGAAGGTGCAACCGATCCTTGCTGCCCGTCGTGCGGTCAAACTTCTGCAGGGAGCTCCAGAAGGGAAGGACAAGTTTGGGATTTATGCCGCTTTCCTCGGCAACCGGGGAGCGACCCGGGCCTTGGCCACCGAAATTAGCCAAGCCAACTTGCCTGAGCCCATTGCCTTGCAGGGATTGCAACTGGCCGAGAGTTCGCCTACCCGGCCCAAGGAACTCATAGCAGCGATCCAAAAGGCAGGTGGGCTCAAGCCCATGAAAATGAGCCTGAGCCTTTCGGAGATGGCGACCATGATCGAGCGTGTCGTGAAACGGGGTGATGCCGCGCGAGGAGAAAAGATTTACCGGCGGGAGAACCTGCAGTGCGTGGCTTGCCATGCGATCGGGGAAGTCGGTGGGGTCATCGGCCCCAATATGGTATCCATCGGAGCGAGTGCCCCTCTCGACTACTTGATCGAGTCTCTGCTCGAACCGAGCAAGAAGATCAAGGAAGGATATCATACCAATTTGGTGACGCTGAAGAACGGGGATGCTCATGCCGGTGGAATCGTCAGCGAGAGCAAGACCGAGCTCGTGATCCGGGATCTTACGGGGAAGCATAATCGTATAGCCAAGGCCGACGTCGCCAGCAAAACGATTTCTCCCGTTTCCCTCATGCCCGTGGGCTTGACCGCACAGTTGCGTGAGGACGAATTCGTCGACCTGGTCCGTTTCATGTCGGAACTCGGCAAAGAAGGAAAGTACAAAACCACCACCAACCGTTTCGCCCGCTTTTGGGAAGTCTTGCCCGCAGGGTCTCCCAATCCCGGAACAGTTCACCATTACGGTGCCAAAATGTTCACGCAGGAATTCAGCGGGTACAAATGGAAACCCTTTTACGCGATGGTCGGGGGAAGCATTCCGGTTGACGAGGTGCCGGTTGCCTTGAAGCGAAGAGCGGATGAATACCAAGTTTTGCGAACTCATGTCGAAGTGACGAAAGCGGGTAAGCACAAGATTCGCGTGAAGGGGGATTCCAACCATATGGATTTGTTTCTGGATGGAGAAGTAATCGAGATCCCTTCGGATCGCACGCAAACAGATCTTGAAATTGATTGCAAAAAGACGGGAAAGCGGCAGCTCATGCTTGTTCTTCAGGGAGCCCAGTCAAGCGGGCAGGTGTCGCTGGAGGCATTGTCCGAAGATTTGACCATGCTTAATTCGTTGTAAACATGAGACCCGCATTATTTGCAATCGGCAGCATCTTTTTCCTTTGTAAGGTTTGTTGGTCAGACCCATTGATCGTTGCACATCGGGGAGCTTCCCATGATGCTCCCGAGAATACCTTGCCCGCCTTTGAGTTGGCATGGAAGCAGGGAGCGGATGCGATCGAAGGAGACTTTCTGCTGACCAAGGATAATAAAATCGTTTGTATTCACGATGGTTCGACCAAGCGCTTGGCGGACCGGAATCTGGTCGTGCGAGGATCGACCTTGGAAGAACTGGGCGAACTGGACATCGGTTCCTGGAAACACGAAAAGTACAAGGGAACGAAGATTCCCACGATTGCCGAGGTGTTCGCCACCATTCCGGATGGCAAGAAAATCTTCGTGGAGGTGAAGTGCGGCAAGGAAATCATTCCATACTTGGTCAAGGAGATCGGGAAGAGCAAACTGAAGACCGAACAAGTCGTATTGATTTGTTTTAAGCAGGAGGTGGTCCAAGCTTTCAAGAAAGCCCTGCCCAAGAATAAGGCCTACTGGCTGTCCAGTTTCAAGAAGGACAAGGAAGGGGCTTGGAAACCCTCGCTCGAGACCGTCCTGACGACACTCAAGGCCACCAATGCGGACGGGCTTGATGCCAACAAGAACATTCCGGGTGCGTTCGCTCGGAAGATCATGAAGGAGGGCTACGAATGGCATGCCTGGACGGTCAATGATGTCGCCACGGCCAAGAAATTGAAAAATCTAGGAATTCATTCCATCACCACTGATCGCCCCGAACTAATCAAAAGTTCCTTGTGATCAATGTCCATGTGTCATTATCCAACACTGAAGTCTTCGAATAGGGTACAAACGACGAACCTCGTCTTGGGAATGCACCTAGACAAACCCATGGGTTTTACATTTACTAATCCGCTATGAAAAACAAAAAACCAAACTTCCTCCTCCCCAGATTCCTTCTTTCGCTCATCGCGTTCTGCATGTCGGGACTCCTTGCCTTTGCCGGCAAGCAAATCGATCTTTTAACGCCCAAGACGATGACCCTGAACAATAATTGGGTTCTTGAGAAAGGGGTTCTTTCCCCTTCGGAAACCCCAGGGGGAATCATCTGGTCCAAGGAGAAATTCGGAGATTTTGAAATCACTTTGCAATACAAGACTTCCCCTAAGGCAAACAGCGGGTTGTTCTTCCGTAGCGATCCGAAAAACGCGGTGCAGGGAGGTTTTGAAATCCAAATTGCATCCCCAGGAATATACGGTGGCAAGCATGTGGTCGGATCTCTTTACGATGCCAAGGAGCCTGCGGTTGCAGCGGGCAAGCCGGACGGGGAATGGAATACCATGAAAGTTACCTGCAAGGGACCGTCGATCCAAGTGGTTCTCAATGGCAAATCAGTGATCGACGTAGACATCGATGACTGGAAAGAGTCCCGCAAAAACCCGGATGGTTCGAAAAATAAATTCAAGACCGCGCTCAAGGATCTTCCCAGGAGAGGTCATCTCGGGTTGCAGTATCACGGGCAACCCGTCTGGTTTCGAAACATGAAGGTCACGCCCTTGAAGTAGAGGGCGAATATCCCAGAGTTCATGAGAATCCTCCCCGTTCTTATAGTAACGGCATCCTTGTTTGCTGGTTGCCAGAAATCGGTTTTCCAATCCCTCAAAAAGACGGATGATTTGTTTGTGTACGAGGGGCTTCCCCATCCTCTCCGCGAGTTTGCTTCCTTCGAGAAGGAAAAGAAAAGGGAAGACGTTACACAAATCGCCGGTCAATGGTTTTACGATGCAAAGGTCAAAGCGACTGGAGACGCAAGGGACCGATTGATGAACTTGCTTTTTGAGGAGAGCGGTTTCAGCGTACCTAACCCCAACGTTCCGCCCAAGGATTGCGGTTCTTTTCATCCCGACTATGCGATCGCATGGAAATCGGATGGGGAGGAAAACTACCTCATGATCTGTTACACTTGTGGCGAAGCAAAGCTGATCAGAGAGGGAAAGACCACGACCTACGACCTTGGCGTCTACAAGGACTGGCAGAAGGTCTTGTCTGAATTTCAATCCAACCGGCCCAAGTAAGGAACGCTATATAGAGTAATCACTATGCATATGCTTTTTTGGTCTGAATGTTAGCCTGAGCTCGTTTAGGCACAGTCTTATGTATTCCAAAACCAAGGTCAGCATGCCTTTTAAACACCTTCTTCTTTTCTTTTTGATTCTTTTTTCCGCCAAAGGAGCGAGCATACCGTCCTTCGACGGAAAGAATTTCGTCCCAAATATATTTGAGTTCTGGAAAGGCTATGATGCCCGTAAGGAACCGCTGAAAGTTCAGGTTGTCGAATCATCTAAGACTGAACAGGGAGAGGTAAGACTCGTTCTGTATTCTTTAGGCAAGCTTCAAGGGAGCAACAAATCCGCCAGTCCTGTCGTTGCCGCCTACGTCGGTTTGCCAAAAGGCAAGGAGTCCAAGCCCGGTATCGTTCACGTTCACGGAGGCGGGCAGCGGGCAAACCGCAAACGGGTGGAGGATTGGATGAAATTGGGATATGCATGCGTGAGCATCAACTGGGGAGGAAAAGTCTTGGAAAAAGCGGACACGGCCAACACGGACTGGGACGGATTGGCGGCGGGCTTCATTCGTCCGGGGGTGACCAAGGCAGATCAACTTGATCATCACAATACCGTCAGACACGACCTCAATACGCTCTTCAAGGAACCCCACCCCTTGAACAGTAGTTGGAACCTAATCTCGATTTGCGTTCGGCGCGCCTTGACTTTGCTTGAGCAAACCGAAGGGGTTGATCCTGAAAAGCTTGGCGTGGAGGGGCACTCGATGGGAGGGCGTTCAACGGTGATTTCATGCATCGACCCGCGGGTCAAGGCCGCCTCTCCTTCGGTAGGAGGGAGTGGCTATCTCTACGATGACCTGTGGGGTCTGCCGGGAAGTGCCCGTAGAATGACCGAGGAGGACGGTTCAGCTCTTTACCGCAAATGTGTTTCCGCCCAATCCCATTGGCCACACGTCACGGTTCCGACCCTTTTTCTGGGATCGACCAACGATTTCAACTCCCCGACGGAATGGGTGGTCAAGGGCATGTCTAAGTTGCCCCCTGAGACAGAGAGGATGCTCGTGTTGGCTCCTCATTTGAATCATCGCTTTACCGATCAAACCTCCGCTGCCCGTTTCATGTGGATGGAGGCCCACCTCAAAAAAAGCTTTCGGTTTCCAAAAGTCTCACCCGCGGAATTGGTTCTGGATACGGATAACGGGATTCCGCTCTTTCGGGTGCAGGTAGATCAATCAACCAGTTTGCCGGTGAAGGAAGTTGAAATCTACTATGGGTATGCTAGGGATCCGCGCATTCGTTTCTGGCGGAGTGCCAAAGTTCGAAAGTCCGGGAACTTTTATGAAGGTGAATGTTCGGTTTTCGATAGCGCTGAACCTCTCTTCGCCTTTGCCAACCTTACCTATGAGATGCCAAAGGCTCTTCCGCCTCGTCCTGGAACCGAGGCGACCAAGCTCCTGACCCTCAGTTCCGAGTATCGGACGGCTTATCCCGAGGATTTGAGGAAATCCAAAACCAAACCGACGGAAAAGCCGAACCGCTTGATCGATGATTTCTCAGGGGGTTGGCAGGACTGGTACCGTCTGAACTCGAGAAATCCGCATCATTGGTTGTTTGCCACCCGCAAGATTGTCGATCCGGCGTGGATCGGACCCAAGCAGGGAGAGTTTGGCTTGGAAATAGAAACCTTTGGAGACGGCAACCAGCTTGGCGTGCAACTCAACGTGAACGATTGGCAGGGCTATACGGGTAGAAAGCGGGACACCTTTGTGGCCTTGGTCAATTTGCCGAAAGCCGGACTTCACAGTTTAAGTTTGACGGTTTCTCAATTCAGAAACTTGAATGGGCAAGCGATGAAGGATTGGGATGAAGCGACCGAGCTACTGCTTTCCCCGGCTAACCGCACGAGTGATCGGAGGGCAAGAAAGAGCGATTGGAACGGCAAACCCCCGAGGCTTGCGAAGCTTGAATGGCTTGGAGGAAAGATGATCGATCGTCCGCATCCACATCAAAACAGGGGAAAGATCAAATCGGGAATCCGGGTCTCCTTTGACGAGGAATTTCAAGGTGCGATCAAGGACTCGGTCGAGCTTGAAAAGTTGGACGAGGAGCAGTGAACCTAGCCCAATAACTGATCTATTATTCACTACGAACCAAATACGAAGATCAGTAAAGAAGTCCTGAAAGTATTGATCAATCGTTCGAAATCTTCATCTTGTAGGTCATGAAGCTCTTCCGTTTCTCTTTTTGTGTTCTCATGTTTAGCGTCTGGCATGGGCTGTGTCAGGCCAAACCCAACGTCATCTTCATCTTTTCCGATGATCACGCAACTCAGGCCATCTCTGCTTACGGTTCGAAAATCAACCGTACTCCGAACATAGATCGGATTGCCCGAGAAGGAGCCTTGTTCGAGGCGAACTTCTGTACCAATTCGATCTGCGGACCAAGTCGGGCCAGTATCTTGACGGGGAAGCACAGCCACAAGAACGGATTCAAGAGTAACGGGAACCGCTTCGATCCCGAGCAAATGACCTTTCCCAAGCTCTTGAAAAAGGTCGGCTACCGGACTGCGGTATTCGGAAAATGGCATCTGGGCACCAACCCGACCGGATTCGACCAATGGATGGTCTACCCGAGCCAAGGAAGTTATTATAAGCCCGATTACATAACGCCCGAGGGCAAGAAGGTCATCCCCGGGTACTCGGTCGAGGTCACCACCGATCTGGCCCTCGACTTTCTGTCCAAGCAGAAAAAAGACAAGCCCTTCCTGCTCATGTGTCAGTACAAAGCCCCGCACCGCAACTGGATGCCCGGCCCGAAATACCTTACGAAATACGACGACGTTTCCATCCCTGAACCCGAAACCTTATTCGACGATTACTCGAAACGGGCATCCGTATTGGGCAAGCACAAGATGGGAATCGATGCCCACATGTCCTTCTTCTACGACCTCAAGGTCGAGGGGCACGAAGACAAGCGCTATGCAAAATACATGAGCTCTTTCCTCCGGAGGATGAGTCCGGAGCAAAGAAAAGCGTGGGACGCCGCTTACGGGCCAAAGAACGAAGCCTTTCTGAACGCGGACCTGCAAGGCAAGGATCTTGTGCGCTGGAAGTACCAGCGTTACGTCAAGGACTACCTAAGATGCGTCGCCGCGGTGGACGATGGGGTCGGTCGCATTTTGAAATCTCTGGACAAACTCGGGTTGAGTGAGAACAGCATTGTGATCTACTCATCCGACCAAGGGTTCTACTTGGGCGAACACGGTTGGTACGACAAGCGCTGGATTTATGAGGAATCTCTCAAGATGCCTTTGGTCATGCGTTGGCCCGGACAAATCAAGCCAGGCACTAAAATAAAAAAACTTACCCAGAATATTGATTTCGCCCCCTTTTTTCTCGAAGCCGCCGAAGCCGAAATTCCTGATGAAATTCAGGGTAGAAGTCTTATGTCCCTATTCAATGAACCCGAAGCCTTATGGCGAAAAGCCATTTACTATCACTACTACGAAGCCGGAGGTCACGGCGTGCCCGCTCATTACGGGATCCGCGACGAACGATACAAGCTTGTCCATTATCCCAAGTCCGACGAATGGAACCTCGTCGACTTAAAAAAAGATCCTTCGGAAATGCAGAGCGTACACGATAACCCCGAATACAAGAAGGTACTTGATTCAATGCATTCCAAATTAAAAGATTTGCAAAACCACTACGATGTCGAGACTTCACGTTGAAACCTCTGCCTTGATGCTTAAGGAAATGAAATATTTTCCCCTGCATCCGAATTGACGAATGGGTTTAGTTTACTTTTCTCGATGGTTTGCCTCCAATGAAAGATACCTTGATCTTGCGAGCGTTCGTCCTTGTCGTCTTGGCTAATGGAGGGTTTTACTATGCCTCGGCTGAGGATCTTAGCCGAGGCGAGGCTTTACAGTTCAACCAGGACGTACGCCCGATTCTGTCTGACCATTGCTATGCCTGTCATGGGCCTGATGCTCATTCGCGTAAGGCGAAGTTGCGCTTGGACAAAAGGGAATCGGCCCTCGGGACGAATGAGGTAGGAGCTGCCATTGTCCCGGGAAAACCCGAGTTGAGCGAACTGGTTTTCCGGATAGAGAGTGACGACGAGGACGAGTTCATGCCTCCGCCCAAATTCCGCAAGTCTTTGAGTTCTGCGGAAAAGAAAATTCTCGTCCGTTGGATTGCCGAAGGAGCCAAGTACGAGAAACATTGGTCATTCGAACAACCGAAAAGCCCCAAGCCCCCGAATTCCCGGCATGACGCGAAAGTCAAAAACCCGATCGACTCCTTCGTGTTCAAACGGATGGAAGAAAAAGAACTCATCCCATCCAATCCGGCAAACCGGGAAACCCTGATTCGCCGGGCAACCCTCGACCTCACCGGGTTGCCTCCCACGCCGGAGGAGGTCGATGCCTTCTTGCGGGACAACAAGGAAGGAGCCTACCAGCGCGTGATCGACCGCTTGATGAATACTACCGCCTATGCGGAGCGACGCGCCCAGGACTGGTTGGATTTGGCCCGTTACGCCGACACCCGGGGCTTTGCCGACGACAAGACGCGCAAGATTTGGCCGTGGCGCGACTGGGTGGTGCGGGCCCTTGACCGGAACCAGCCCTTCGACCAGTTCACCATCGAGCAATTGGCGGGTGATATGTTGCCCGAGGCAACCGCCGAGCAGCGCTTGGCCACGGGATTTCACCGCAATGCTCCGCAAGCCAGAGGACAGACCTACCCGGTGGAGGAATACCGCATCAAGGGAGTCATTGATCGTGTGAATACGATCGGGCGCGTCTGGCTGGGGCTCACCTTGGATTGCGCCGAATGCCATGATCACAAGTTCGATCCCATCACCCAGTGCGACTACTATTCCATCCTCGCGATCTTCAACAACGTCGAGCACAGCGGTTCGGGTCATGGCCAAGGTGGGCCCACCATGAAGTACAAGCTTCCGCTCCCCAAGCAGGACCCTTCCAAGGTCTCCGAACGCAAGCGACTGGAAGACGAGCTTGCTCTTGCCCGCAAAGCCATGCCGAAACCTTCCTCGATCAAGGACGTAAACGTCGTCGGCAAATGGGAAGGGCCAGCTGTCTTGGACGATCCGCAAAAGTATTCACTCACGGGCGATCTCACTATTTCAGCGAAGATTCGCACCAAGCAACCCTTGGCCGATTTGGTGTCGAAGTACGACTGGCGGGGCAAGCAGCGCGGCTACGTCTTTGGCATCGGTGGGGAAGGAGACAAGAGCAGTGTGCCCGGGCACTTGTTCTTTTGGGTGTCCTCGCGGGCCGAATCCTTCCATGGTGTCACGGTGTACGGAAGCCAGCCGGTCAATGATGGCAAGGAACACGTCGTGGCGGTCGAGTTTGTAGCCGGCAAATCCGTTCGCCTGTTTGTCGATGGCATCGAGGACAAGGCGGCCAAGACAAGCGGAGCTCCACCGTCTTTCATTGCTAAGTCCAGTCGGCCTCTTGCCATTGGCTCGGGGTACAACAGCAGCCCAAAGGCGAATGCCTACCGCTTCGAGGGTGAACTGAGCGACGTTCGGTTGAGCGACCAAGCCGTGGGGGATCAACTCACTATTGGAGCTGCTGGCAAGCAGGTCGCCGACCTGCAGGCCAAGCTTCGTAAACTG
>Ga0209362_1003292_pt1 | contig 11284 bp, 16 predicted proteins | sample SaaInlV_165m_DNA_FD_184680 | JGI IMG/M metagenome (GOLD analysis project Ga0209362, IMG submission 184680) | Marine microbial communities from expanding oxygen minimum zones in the Saanich Inlet - Saanich Inlet SI037_S3LV_110m_DNA (SPAdes)... | ecosystem: Environmental > Aquatic > Marine >...
TGTTTTCCGGCTTCGCGACGAATGACCTCGACCCCCTGGTCGCGCAGGAAATCCTGCGCCGAAGGCGTCAACTTGGCCCTTGGACAAATCTCGACCTGCCGTTCCCCCGAAAGTCTCCCTTCCAGCGTCTGGGCGGTTATTACCGAATCGTCGATACGTATCATTTCTATATCCTCAATTTCCTAAGCGGCACTATTCCGGCTAAACATGCGGCAAACAGCCTTCCACACCACCGTATAGTTGCGGAATCACGCAGGCAGACACCAATTCGCCGTGCTTAACGGCCTCTTGCCGCCCCGCGTCGATAGCCACCCGTACCGCGCCGACATCGCCGCGGATTATGGTGGCCGTTAAATAATAGCCAACCTTATAAGAGCCTTCGTATTCGACATTGGCGGATTTGAGCATTTGATCGACCGCGCTAACCAAGGCCACGGTACTACGCGTCTCAAGAAGCCCCATCGCCCGCCGCGAGCCGCCCTGTCTAGCCCCCTCGACCACCCCGGCGAAACAGGCGACCAACTCTGGATCGGGACGGGAAACCACCGCTGAGGCGTCGAGATGGTCCGGCACTTCGACCGATGCGACACCGGCGGCGACCGCCACTTGCACATCATCGAGATGGCCTGTGGCCAGTGCCGTAATGCGCCCGCCACTGCCAATATTCAACCGCTCGACCTGTATATCAGCGGCTTTAATCATCGCGTCGGCGCCACTGATGACCGTGGCGTAGCCGACCGTCTCCAGTAACCCCATCGCGCCGATGGCACGAGCTTCGGCCACCGGCTCAGCCGGCAACAGCGCCCCCAGACCACTGATCGGCTGCGGCAGGACGAGCGTCGCGTACACCGTGCCTACCCGCTCAGCGGCCTTGCGACCAGCCTCGACCGCCGTCTGCACCGCCGCCACATCACCAAAAACCGGCGCATGGCATAACGCCCCACCGATAAAGGCCCAGCCCCCCAATACAACATTGGCCGACTTAACCATCGCGTCGGCGCCGACAATCAGCGGCGTCAACCCCTGTGTCTCCAAAAGACCGATCGCCCGTTGACCGACTTGGCCTGTACCGAGGCCGCCACCGTGCGGCATCGCGTCAACCGCCATGGCCTCAGGACGCGGTACGACACGTGAGCTAATCAACTCGCCAGAGCGATTGGCTTGAGCCTCACCTATGCTAATCGCCGTCTGCACTGCCGCGACTTGTCCTTCGATTGCTACTGTAAGCCACCCGGAACCAATGCCGTGCCGACCGCAAATCTGTACTTCCGCCGACTTAAGCATCGCGTCGGTCGCTGCCATCAACGATGCCATACCACGAGTTTCGAGAATACCTATGGCTGCCTTAGACACCCCCACCTCCCATCGGCATCCCATAGGCGGCAAGTATTTCCGGCCGCGGCTGTGGGATCAACGCCGTACCCATCAGGTGTTCATAGGTGGCAAGTTCGCCACGCGCAATGGCAATCGCCTCCTTGACCGCACCGACATCGCCCAAAACCAGCGAACACACCACCCGGTCGTGGACCGTCAATACGTTAATCACTTCGACGGCAGCCGTCTTGACCATCTGGTCATTTGTATGGATGTGAACCCCGTAGCCCCGCGTTTCGACAAGCCCCAAGGCGCCTGCGCGAAACTCGGCATCAGTGCGCACAGGAAAAGTGACAAAACTGCGGCAGGCGGGTTCAGGTTGGTTAAGCGGTGCAGCGACTACGTGCTCGACAATACCTTTGGCCGCCTCTTCGCCATTTTTGAGCGCAGCGGCCACATCGCTGATCGAACCGCTAAAAAAAACGGTGGTATAACCGCCGATGGACTCCCAGCCCATTAACTGGACATCCGCCGACTTACAGGCAGCGTCGGCGCCGACAATTCCTGCGGCGACCCCTTCTACTTCAATCATCCCGATGGCTGGATCCATACCCATAGATTAGTCTTCCAACCTGTGCGCAACGATCTCGGAGATCCGCCGAACCAGTTCTTCCGGATCAGAGGCCTTGCCTCTTGCGACGAGTTGCATAAGCGTCTTGTGCCGATTGCACCCCTCACAACTGGCCTCGGCGTCACCTTCCCGTTTTAACTTGTGAATCGCACAGTCATGGCAACACGACGGCTCGACATAACCCGAACCAAATTCTTTGTGTTGACAGCCGCAGGAGCGGTCGGGATGCTCGCACCGCCCCTCACTGATGATCTGGCCTGCGGTTTCCGCCGTATCCGGTTGCCCCGCATTCGAACTCGTCGCCGCCGAAACTCCATCACCCCGACTCACCTGTAAACGGTGCTGGCGAATATAGTCCCAAGCCGTAGGCGTCAAAATTGCGTCGGGTACAAAACTGAACTCCCTTTCGCCCTGATGCGCCCGACTGAGCAAATCGCCGGTGACAACCGTATCATCTATGTGCAAGACCGCGGCCACTCAGCTACCCGATATGGCCCGCCAGCCCATCAGCTGGGCGAGGAATCACATGCACGCTGCGCAGTTCACCAACGCGCTGGGCAGCTTGTGCGCCAGCGTCGACCGCCGCTTTGACCGCCGCCACATCGCCCTCGACCAACACCGCCACCATGCCGCTACCGACGCGCTTCTGGCCCGCATAGCTCACATCTGCCGTCTTCAACATCGCGTCAAGTGCCTCAACGACACAGACCAGACCGCGGGTCTCTACCATACCCAATGCTTTCATTATCTATCCTCCTCTACAAGTATAGCGCGACGAGATCGTCGTGGGGGCGGGGAATGACGTGCTGCGAAACCAGTTCGCCCACACGCTCAGCAGCCTCAGACCCGGCACTAACCGAAGCCTGCACCGAACCAACATCTCCGCTGACCATAACGGTGACATAACCGCCACCAATCTCCTGGATCTTGAGAATATCGACATCAGCCGCCTTGCTCATCGCGTCAGCTGCCTCGATCACGCCTGTCGCCCCCTTGGTCTCAATTAGCCCCAAAGCCCGAACGGCACCATCGGAGCGGTCGTCATCATCAGCGCGCTCCGGCACGATCGCGCTCAGCTCGTTGTGTGGACGGGGAATCACATGCACCGAGTGTACCTGACCAACCCTAGCCGCCGCCGTCGAGCCGGCATCGACCGCCGATTTGACCGCCGCTACATCGCCCGAGCAAAAAATAGTCACCAGACCGGAACCAACTTTGTCCCAGCCCAACAGCTGCACGCTAGCCGCCTTGGCCATCGCATCGCCGGCTTCGATCACCCCGACCAGCCCTACGGTTTCCACCATGCCTATTGCATCCGACATCGCTTACCTCCTAAGTAATTGTGCGAATTTCTCATGTTTATTTTTCTAAGTGTACCTTGCGGGCATTCGCCAAATCAACGGCGTTGCCTTCGTCCGTATCGATGTGAACTTCCAAACGCTCCTTGTCGCTAATCCGACTGATCAGTCCCTCAAACACCCCGCCCTGGTCACCATCTATGACCAATCGCATCGGATCCCCCGGCTCGACGCCATAATACTCGGCTTCGGCCGGACTCATATGCACGTGGCGCGCCGCCCGTATCACCCCGTGGTCCAACTCCAAACCGCCGGCCGGCCCCACCAGATAACAACCCGGGGTGCCCGCAGTGTCGCTGCTGATACGCACGGGTGCGTCGATCCCCAGGAAGCGGGCATCGGTAAACGCCAGCTCGACCTGATTATACTCTCGCAACGGCCCCAAAATTCGCACATTGGCGATCATCTGTTTGCGCGGCCCAAAGACCGACACCGTCTGTTGCGAGGCGAAAGCGCCCTGTTGGTAGAGCATCTTCTGCACCGTCAATTCCACCCCAGCACCAAAAAGCACGTCCATCGCCTGCTGGTTGAGATGGATATGGCGCGCGGAGATACTGACGACCAACCTCGGTGCAGCAGGTATATCCGTTGCAGCTGCCCGTCCCAACTGCGCATCGGGCAACTGATCGTAGACCGCCCGGCGCACCAGCGCCTCGATCTGCGCTCGATCCATACCCGCTCCCGTTGCCGCGATTTTTTCTATATCCAATGCCATACTCTATGCCTGCAGCTGCAAATTTTTGCCCAACGCCTGCAGTGAATCGACGATCCCGACAATCACTGCGTCGGTCGGAACTTTAGCAAACTCCGGCGCAATCCGCGCCGAGCTGCCCTGTACCACAATGACCAACTCGCCCTTGCCCGCCTGAACGGCGTCGACACAGACCATATCACGCCCCGTCGTAACCAGACCGTGCTCTCTCACCGATACGATTTCGACGACTAGAAGCTTCTTGCCGTTGAGGCTTGGGACTTTCGCGGATGAAACCACGTGCCCCTTGACCTGACCTAAGAGCATTAGGTGATACGGAAGTAGTCGACCAAGGCGCAGCGACGCTGGCGGGTAAAAGTCCTTGGCGAAGTCAATCCTTCGCCTGTGGGCCCAGCGATCGAATAGGTTCCAAAACCCTCACCGCCCAAACCGACGCCGGCATACGAGGGACCATTCTTAACAAAAATGGTAGTATTGGCGGCGCGGGCCATGCGGTGCATATTTTCGATATTGCGCGAGTGAATGATCGCGGTGTGCCCGTAGCCATTTTCAGAGATCACCGCCTCGCGGATCGCCTGGTCGATATTCGGGACACGCACAATCGGCAGAAAGGGCATCATCTGCTCCTCCCGCACGAAGACATGGTTGGCGTCGGTCTCGCCGATAAGCATCCGCAACGAATCGTCAAGTTTTAGCCCAATGCGCTCACCCAACACTGAAGCATTGCGCCCGACCAGTTCGCGATTGGCCATCGGGTGCCCGTCCGGCCCGTCGACAAAAGCCACCTGTGATAGCGCGTCGATCTGTTGCGCATTGAGTTCGTAGGCGCTGTACTGGACCATCAGCCGTTTGAGTTCGTCGGCGATGCTGTCGATGGCGAAAACCTGTTTCTCGCCGAGACAAAGAATATTGTTGTCGAAAGCGCCGCCGTCGATAATATCGCGGGCCGCCTTGGCCAGGTCGGCGGTCTCGTCGACAACCACTGGAGGGTTGCCTGGACCGGCGACGATGGCCTTCTTGGGGCTGGCCAGCGCGGCTTGCGCGACACCCGGCCCACCGGTCACCAACAACAAGCGAATCCCCGGATGGTTGAAAAGGTCATTAGCCGACTCCAATGTCGGTTCTTCGACTGCGGTCACCAAGTTGGCCGGACCACCGACCTTAACCACCGCCTCGTTGATCAGCCGTACTGCAAACATCGAGACCTTCTTACCTGCCGGATGCACATTGAAGACCACTGAGTTGCCGGCTGAGACGATGCAAATCGCATTATTGACCATCGTCGGAACAGGATGAGTAGAGGGGGTAACCGCACCGATAACGCCATAGGGTGCCATTTCGACCACCGTTAGCCCATTATCACCCGTCCATGAGGTCGCCTCTAAGTCTTCAACGCCGGGTGTGCTGTCGGCGGCGACCTGATGCTTGAGGATCTTATCCTCATAGCGCCCCATGCCCGTCTCAGCCAAAGCCCGACGCGAAAACTCCTCGGCGTATTCGCGCGAGGTTCGGCGAAAAGCCTCGACGATCTGCTTGCGCTGTTCGAGCGACATTTCCACTAATTGCTGTTGGGCACGGGTAGCAGCCTGGACCGCGGCGTCGATGGTCTGGAATACACCGCCCTCTCCCCCAGCCGTGCTGCCGCCGCCCGTATTGCTGGTGACGACGCGCTGGACCACTTCTTCGACGATTTTGCGTATATGTTCTTCGTTGACGTTTTGGGCCACGCTATTTTCCTCGCATTCGGGCTTCTACACTATTTCGTGCTTCTACACTATATAAAAGCACATAAGTAAGATCAGAAAAATAGTCGGCCTCTCACGGTGCGTCAAGGTCCATTTGCCTTGACATTCGCCCCAGGGACACCCTACCTTGAAATTTCTGCAAATTACGGAAAACCAAGGAGAAAGATATGCGCATCATCCGCTTCGTAGACGAGACCGACACTATTCGTTTTGGCCTGGAATCCCAGGATAATCAGACCGAAGTCCTCACCGGCGACCTCTACGCCGGTTTAACGCCATCCGGCGAGCGGGCTACGGTCAAAAAACTGCTCGCACCGCTCGCACCGAGCAATATCTACTGCATCGGGCTCAACTACCGCGAACACGCCGCCGAATCCGGCATGGAGCCGCCCACCCAGCCCATAGTGTTCGCCAAACCGACGAGCACCGTCTGTGGCCCCGGCGACGAAATTATATTGCCGGCTTGCTGCAACGACGGCCCGGAAGTCGACTACGAATGTGAATTGGCCGTAGTTATCGGCAAGCCCGCCCGCAACGTACTCCAGGCTGACGCGCTCGATTATGTGTTAGGCTACACCTGTGCCAACGATGTCTCGGCCCGCAAATGGCAGCTCAACGCCGGCGGCGGCCAGTGGATTCGCGGCAAGGGCTTCGACACCTTCTGCCCTTTGGGTCCGGTGCTGGTAACCACCGACGAAATTCCCGAGCCGCAGAATCTAGGCATCCGCACCATCCTCAATAATGAAACGATGCAGGACCATACCACAGGCGATATGATCTTCTCCGTCGTCGAGATCATCGAGTTCCTCAGCCAAGACACGACCTTGCTGCCGGGTACGGTCATTCTCACCGGCACGCCGCAGGGCGTGGGCTTTGCACGCAAGCCGCCGGTGTGGCTCAAAGCCGGCGATGATGTGATTATAGAATTAGACCAGATCGGACGTTTGCAAAACAGGGTCGTCGACGCGTAATACCAAGGCAACAGAAGAAAAAATTAAACGGCGCGGCGAGTTTTTTCTCGCCGCGCCGTTTTGCGGCTTGACCCTATATTACAAAACTGCAGATGGATGCCAGGCGTAGCCGAGTGCAGGCTAAGGCCGGTCAAGGGGATTAGGCGCAGCGCGGCAGCAGGGCGTTAGCGTGTTGCGATAGCCCATATCACGCACCTTTTTAAAACCATGGCCAATTGTGCTCATTTAAGGTAATCAGACCATCGAGATATCCCCTGTCTGCCGTCCTCTGGAACATCTTTTAGATATCGCTGCCAGGCATCGGTCGCCTCAAGCCCCTCCCGAATGGCGGCCGTCAATTGGCTCTGCTCTTGCTTGGTCCAATCGAAATCGGGTAATATGCCTTCGCCGCCCACGCTTTCCTCGTAATTGTGCTTGGCTAGCTCATTATGAAGCTTAAGCGCTAAACCGCCTAAAACAAGGCTACGCGGCCAATCCTTTATTGCATCACAAGTACAAGTTAACAAATGGGTGCGGTCCAACTATGTGACCCTGATCACATCGGCCAAAGAAAAGCCCCCGTCGTATCCAAGCGGCGTTAGCAACCGTCAGGCGGCGTCTCCGGCGCTCTCAGCGACAGCAAAGGAATGCAGAGGCCAAAAAAAGACCCATAGCGCCCATTTACCCTGCTTTGAAAACCAGTCGACTACGAAGGACCGACAAACGACGGCAAAAACAATGAGAGCGATCAGTATTAACCATTCATACAAAGTGTCCATGATCATTACTACACGAAATGGGATGCAGCGATGCATACATATTTATAAAGAGAGAACGACTATAAATAGGGCCCAATAGTATAAGATTTTACTTAATGAATAAACTAAATAGCGCATCACAATATCGACGCGTTGGTCCTGCACACTCAGCTTAAACGGAGGGATACCTTATACAACCACCTCGCAGCGATACGCTGAAAGAAGACCTTCTTAGCATGGAGTTGCTCTACGGGTTGGTGGTCGCGATGATAGTGCTGGTCTTTCTCTTTGCCGGACCGATCGCCCATATCGTTTTAATACAGGCCCGGCCCCGATCAGCCAAGACCGCAATACAAGAGTCACGGGCCCTAACATAGAGAAAGACCATTCGCGTAAAACAACGAAAGGCCCGGAGTAGATACTCCGGGCCTTTTACAATAATCTGCACCTTCCCTCACCCCGCGAGATTCACCTTCTCGACCTTGCCAATAATCGAGGTATCGGTAGGCAGCGGCGGATCAAAGGCGTTGCAGGCCTCGCGCGCCACCTCGACGATCACCGTATCGCCCTCGTTCATCGCGGCCCAAGTCGCGCTCACCTCTGCCTCGCCCGTCAATTCAAGCGCTTCGTCGATATCCTGTATAATGTGCAAGGTCTGCCCGCGATAGGCCTCTATGCATTGCGAAAGCACCACCGTCCCTACGACTTTGGCCAATTTCATTTACTGGTCTCCTCATCGATAATGCCCACAATCACACTGCGAAACGGCGACATCTCCTCCCCCGTCAACTCCGCTCCGGCCGAGCCCGACTGGGTAACGAGCACCCGACTACCGATCCCCGCCTGCACCCCGTCGACCGCCACCTGCAAGCCGCCTTCCTCACCGTCCGCCTTCACCACCATAATCTTCTGCCCTTGCAACAAGGCGTGCTTACTCACCGAGATCACCTGACCGATAACCGTACAGACCTTCATGAGACCTCCGTTTCCAACTCTTGACCAAAAGCCTTTAGCGAATCGACGATGCCGACGATCAACGCGTCAACCGGCACATCCTTCTTCTCCGACGCCTGCCGTGCCGAACTGCCCTGCACCACGACGACCAACTCGCCCTCACCCGCTTGCACCGCGTCGATGCAAACCATGTGCTTCTGGGTACGCTGCAAACCCTCGGGGGTAGCGGCGAGAATCTCGACCACTAAGAGTTTCTCCCCCTCTAACGCGTCGACCTTGGCGCTGGAGACGACATGGCCTTTGACAATGGCGAGTATCACGCTATATCTCCTCGAAAAGGCTCACGTTGGCCTCAGCGATCTCAGCCTCGCTGTAGCCATAAAAACCGGCGACTTTCTGCAAGACCTGATTCATAAGAATATCGGGGCAAGACGCGCCCGAAGTGATGATCAGCCGCACCGGCAATTCGCCCGGCAGCCAATCCTGGCTCTCGGCCATCTGCTTCGCGTGGATGTCGAAGTGGCGAATACTATGTTGCGAAAGAATTTCATCGCTATTAGCGATGAGGAAACTCGGTATAATCTCCGAGCAAATCTCCACCAGATGCGCTGTATTTGAGCTATTGTAGCCGCCGACGATCAACGCAAGATCAGCACTGGAACGCAAGAGGGCCCGAGTCGCATTTTGGTTCTGATTCGTCGCATAACAAAGGGTATCATTAGTATCGGCGCAGTGATAGTCGAGGTTTTGCTCGCCGTAGCGTTGCCGCATGGCCTCGCGCAAGATCTCGGTCACTTGCTGCGTCTCCTCGGCGAGCATCGTCGTCTGATTGACCACCGCCACCCTTTGCAAATCGCGTTCAGGATCGAAATCCTCGGAGGCCATGCCAGCGAACTGCCGCTCGAAATCGGCTAAAGCCATCTCACCGGTGATATAGGCGGCGACTTTCTTGGCCTCTGCTTCATCGAGTACGACCAAGGTTTTGGTATGTTCCTTAGTATGCGAATGCGTCGCCTGAGTTTCTTCGTGTTTGTACTTGCCGTGAATGATAATCGTATAGCCCTCGCGCCCCAATTCCTCGCCGCGCTTCCACACCTTAGACACGAAGGGACAGGTCGTATCGTAGCTTTCCCGGTACTCCTTGGTAGAGGTGTCGATGCCGCTCTGCTTGAGCGAGTCCTCAATCTGCAACGTGGTACCAAAAGCCGGGATCAACGCGATATCGTCATCGCTCAACTCATCCGCCGCTACCTGGCGACGCCCCTCGGCGTCGTAAATAAACTCGATACCGCGTTCTTTGAGCTCATTGTTGACCAGGGGATTGTGGATGATTTCGCTGACTAAGAAGGTGCGGTGTTCGGGATTGTTCTCAAGCGTCGAAAAGGCCATGTGGATCGCCCGCTCGACCCCGAAGCAGAAGCCGAAATGCCGTGGGATCAGGACCTGTAATTGGCCGATTTCTAATAACGTCGGGCTAAGCGAGCGCTTGCCGTTGGCCAGGCGAAAATCCTTGACCTTTTGGATAATCGGACCGGCATAGTGGTTGGGCACTCGATCGAATTGCGTATAGGCCATAAGGGCTCCGGGTAGACTATTATAGTATACTATAACATAGCGTTTGGCTGTCAATAGCTTGACAGTTAACAGCCACAGGGCATAGTCTATGCCGCACATCGTCTCCAACCGATCGAGAATCAAATTGAATCTGGGAATTGTCCTGGTCAGCGGCGGTCTCGACTCCTGCGTCACGGCGGCGATTGCCGCGGAGCACGTCGAACTGGCTTTTCTGCATCTAAATTACCGCCAGCGCACCGAAGCGCGCGAACTCGCCGCATTCACCGCCCTCGCGGATCACTACCGGGTCAAAAAACGCCTGGTCGTTGATATCTCCCATATGCACCAGATCGGCGGCTCGAGCCTGGTCGACGAGTCCATAGCCGTGCCGGAAGAAGAGACCGAGGCTGCGCTGCCAAACACCTATGTGCCCTTCCGCAATGCCAACCTGCTCGGCGTTGCGGTGGCCTGGGCCGAGGTCATCGGCGCGACCTCCGTCTATATCGGCGCCCACGAGGAGGAAAGCGTCTATCCCGACTGTCGGCACGAGTTTTTCAAAGCCTATGAAGAAATGATCGCCGCCGGCACTGGACCACAAACCCATATTCGCCTGCAAACGCCGTTGATTGCACTCGACAAAAACGCCATTATCCGCCGCGGATTGGAATTAGCAGCCCCCCTACATTTGACCTGGTCTTGCTACCAGAATACGCATAAGGCCTGCGGCAAATGCATGAGCTGCCGCCTGCGCTTAGCAGGTTTTCTCTGCGCTGGAATAAAAGATCCCATTCCCTATACCTGAACCAGGCTGTCACAAGCCAATCCGGACCAATAAAGGGCATACACCATAATCCCGATCACCCCTCTGGAGCCTTCCTCAAGGAGCGTACCATGTTAATCGGCTATGTAAGCGACGAACGCTATATCGCCTTACACGACGTACAATTCGAAATCTCCAACGAGACGCTGCACATCGAAGCCCGCTCGCGGGCTACCGGCGAAATCTTCGCCGATATCCCCCCCGGCCCCTACACCGTCACCTTGCAAAAAAACGGTTTCGGTCCCAAGCGTGCTAAGGTCAACCTCACCCCCGACCGACCACATCATTTCCGCCTGCTCTCGCACAAGTTGCTCGGCTACGCCTGGCCTAAATGCGTAAAATCTGGGGAGAAAGCCGAATTCCGTGTGCACGCGCTCGAAGCCTATAAGCTCGATCTCTACCGCTATGGCTACCAGAAAGAGCACATCCGCCCGCTGGGCTGGTTCGACGAACACGGCCCGCGTGCCACCATGCAAATCACACCCGAC
>Ga0209362_1003299_pt1 | contig 11268 bp, 9 predicted proteins | sample SaaInlV_165m_DNA_FD_184680 | JGI IMG/M metagenome (GOLD analysis project Ga0209362, IMG submission 184680) | Marine microbial communities from expanding oxygen minimum zones in the Saanich Inlet - Saanich Inlet SI037_S3LV_110m_DNA (SPAdes)... | ecosystem: Environmental > Aquatic > Marine >...
GTCAGGGCCTTCGACAGGGAGAGTGGCAAGCAGAAATGGGAAACGAGCTGGCCGGGGTCGATGAGCGTTCCATTCTTTGCTTGGAAAAATGGCAGTTGGGTTCGTTCCACACCAGCTTACGACGGCAAGAATCTTTACGTTGCCGGAATGCGAGACTTCCTCGTCTGCATCGATGCCGATACCGGAAAGAAAAAATGGTCGGTCGACTTCATGGAGCGTTACAAGGCGCCTCTGCCGGCTTTCGGCTTCGTCTGTTCCCCTCTTATCGATGGTGAACACTTGTACGTACAGGCTGGATCCGGGTTGGTTAAACTGGAAAAGGAAACAGGCAAGTCGATTTGGCGTTCGCTCTCCGACAAGGGCGGCATGTACGGCAGTGCCTTTTCATCGCCCACCATTGCCTCTCCTCAAGGAAAACGACAACTGCTCGTCCAGACCAGAACCGACTTGGCGGGCGTTGACTTGAAAGATGGAAAAGTACTATGGCGTCAACCGATAAAAGCCTTTCGCGGCATGAACATTTTGACTCCCTCCATATACGGCAACGGAATCTTCACCAGCAGCTACGGCGGTAAAACCCTGTTGTTCGACTTATCGGAAACTCCATCGGGGTTTTCCGTCAGCGAAAAGTGGCAAAACAGACAGGAAGGATACATGTCAGGGCCGATAATAATCGATGATTTTTGCTACATTCACCTCAGGAAGCAGCGAATGACTTGTATCGACATGAAGAACGGAGACACAAAATGGATAAGTGAAAAGTCTTTCGGTAAATACATGTCCATGGTATCGAACGGAAAGGAAATCATAGCCCTTGATGAAGACGGGACTTTGTATCTCATCGAGCCGAATTCCCAAAAACTATCGGTAAGGGAAAGTCGAGAAATTTCAGATGAACCAAGCTGGGCTCACCTCGCCTTATCGGGTCGACAAATGTTCGTTCGAGAGCTTGAGGCCATTGCCTGCTACGAATGGTGAATACCTAAACCGAAACATGCGTGTACATTGGCTTCAGCATGTGCCCTTCGAGGGCTTGGGGTGCATGAGCGGCTGGTTTCTGTCACGGGGTCATGACCTTTCTTGTACGCGCCTCTTCGAGGAATATTCTCTTCCTGATGTAGACGATTTCGATTGGCTGGTCGTCATGGGGGGGCCAATGGGAGTTGAAGACTCAAGTAAATACCCTTGGCTACTCCTCGAGATCAACTTAATCCAATCCGCGATTATGAATGGAAAGCGAATTCTAGGCGTGTGCCTGGGAGCTCAATTAATGGCTGCGGCAATGGATGCGAAGGTTAGTAGAAACCCGCACAAGGAAATTGGCTGGTTTCCCGTGAACATGAAAGAGGGCGAGCATACTGCATTCACCGAAGATTTCCCGAAAACCTTCGAAGCCTTCCATTGGCATGGCGATACGTTCGACATCCCACAAGGAGCCGAACATTTGGTTTCAAGCGCGGCCACCTCAAGCCAAGGCTTTTGCGTTGGCAGAAGTGCTCTGGCCCTGCAATTTCATCTAGAGCTTAGAGCCGGCGATGCCAACCGAATCGCCGAGGCATGCCACGATGACCTAACGCCGGGAACCTATGTCCAGCAACCAGAAGAATTCACCATGAAGAAAGACTTGTTCGAAGATGCGAACAAGCTAATGGGACGACTACTCGAAACCTTGGAAAAAGAATAACTTCCGAGAAACCAGCCGAAGACCCGACCATAACCCAGAGAGGCTTTGCCCCTTGCCAACCCTCAGACTCTCCGAGTAAGCAACAGTCATGTCCTTTTCGAAGATTCTCGGTCTTATTTTCTCATGGAAAGGAGAACTTGGTCGATCGGTCTATGCCTTTACGGGCATCGCCCTTTTCATAGTCAAGTGGAACCTCGACAGGCTCATTTCTTTTCTCACCTACGATTCCTTTCCCTCACCTTTTACCTACTTGCTACCCGTAACGGACTTCGGGTCGGAAAAAGAGCTTTCGAACGATGCTCTCCTCATGCTGGCGATGGCCCTCCCCTTCATCTACGTTGGGATCGTCCTTACCGTCAAACGTCTCCGTTCCCTCCACTGGACCCTCTTAACCTGTGTCCTCTTTTTCCTCCCCTTCGTCAACCTGCTCTTCTTCTTTCTCCTTTGCATCTTGCCTAAACCCATCGCTTCAAGTCAGGAAGAAGAAAGAGAGAAAAATCCAAAATACTGGCTCGACCGGCTGATCCCTAAAGGAATGGTGACCTGTGCCGTCTTCTCCGCCGGCCTTTCCGCGGCGCTTGGCGCCCTTTTCGTTTCCCTAAGCCTAACCACCGAAATTGGACAAGACTACGGATGGGGGGTTTTCGTCGGTCTTCCCTTCGTCATGGGACTCGTATCCGCTGTAACCTATGGCCACCATGCCCGGCGAAAAGCCAGTCAATGTCAAGCCGTCGCCTGCCTGTCCCTTGCCTTTTCCTTCCTCTTTCTTCTTCTTCTGGCGATCGAGGGGATCCTTTGCCTTGCCATGGCGGCGCCCATCGCCTTGCCCTTAGCGTGTTTGGGCGGATGGGTCGGTTACATGATTCAAAACCGATCAAGCTTCAACCCATCCCTGCCCCTTTTTCTGGCCACCTTTCTGCTAATGGGTTTTGAAAAAAAAGCCCTTCCCGAGGCTCCCCTTTTCTCCGTTCGTTCAGAAGTCATCGTCGACGCCACGGCCGAGAAAGTCTGGACCAACGTGGTCACCTTTTCCGAACTTCCGCCGGCGGAGGATTGGCTCTTCGATTTGGGGATCGCGTGTCCAACCTGCGCCACCATCGAGGGAACGGGGATTGGGGCCGTCCGACACTGCAATTTCACGACGGGTCCCTTCGTCGAACCGATCACGGTCTGGGACGAGCCCAACGTCCTCGCCTTCGACGTTACCGCCCAACCTCCTCCGATGAAGGAAATCTCACCCTACGACATCCATCCGCCCCATTTGGACGGTCACCTTGAAAGTAAGCGTGGCGAGTTTCGGCTGGAAAGGATGGAAGATGGTAAAACCCGCCTCATCGGCACAACTTGGTACAAACATCACATGTGGCCGGCCAGCTACTGGAAGCTTTGGTCGGACTTTCTAATCGGTCGGATTCACCGGCGCGTGCTCAAGCACGTCAAGAAACTGTCGGAAGCGGATTAGGCTTCCTTCGTTTTTGAAGAACAGTTCGTCCCTTCACCGAGGAAGAAAAGGTTGGGGTCTCCCTTGCTGCGAAAGAAGGCTATCACCGCATAGAGACCGCTGACAACGTTTCCTCCCAACAGGATTGCAACCGACCAGACTAGTATAATCGCAGGGCAATTCTCCCGGTAGCAAACCCAACCAATGAACAGGAAAAAACCCACATACACGTCGAAGAGCGAAACGATCCCCCAAGGATTGTCCAACAGTTCGCCTCCGTCCTTCCAAAAGTCACCAACGCTGAACCCGAAGACCAAGGCACCGGCCATGACCAAAGTTAGGGCGATCAGGTAAGCGAGAGTAAACTTTCTGCCCATGGCAGTTAGCTTAAGCTGTAGCTGCCTTAAGGGCTTGATCAATATCCGACAAAATATCTTCGGAATGTTCCAAACCAATGGAAAGGCGAACTAGTTCAGGTGTGATGCCGCCGGCAGCTTGTTGTTCTTCGCTCATCTGGGAGTGTGTGGTCGTGGCAGGATGAATCGCCAAGCTCTTGGCATCACCGACATTGGCCAAGTGCGAGAATAGTTGTAGGTTATCGATAAACTTCGCCCCTGCCTCAGCGCCCCCCTTGATTCCGAAAACGACCATGGAGCCACCCTTCCCTTCCAAGTATTGCTGGTTCAGCGCATACATGGGGTCGCTCTCCAAGCCGGGGAAGCGAACCCACTCCACGGATTCGTGCTCCTGCAAATGCTCGGCAACAGCGAGCGAGTTCTCGCAATGCCTGTCCATGCGTAAGTGTAGGGTTTCTATGCCTTGCAAGAATTGCCAGGAATTCTCAGGAGAAATACATGCTCCGAGGTTCCGGAGGGGAACGGTACGCATTCTCAATATGTATGCCAGAGCAGACAAGGGTTCGGGCAAATCATGACCCCAACGCAAACCGTGGTAGCTGGTGTCAGGCTGATCAAAAAGCGGAAAATTTCCATTTGCCCAATTAAACCGACCTGAATCGACCACCACTCCTCCGATACCGTTGCCGTGACCACCCAACCATTTGGTCAGGGAATGGACCACGATGTCGGCTCCATGCTCTATGGGGCGGGTGAGGTAAGGTGTTGAAAACGTGCTGTCCACGATCAAAGGGATCCCATTGGAGGAAGCGATGTCGCCAATTGCCTTGAGGTCGGCGACGTCCAGACCGGGATTGCTCACGCTTTCGCAAAAGAGAGTTTTGTCTTGTCCGTTATGGCGGCAGCGAAATTTTGGGGATCGTTGGGGTCGACGAATTTCACGGTGATTCCCAGTTTCGGGAGGATGTCGTTGAACTGGGTGTAGGTTCCACCATAAAGATTATTGGCGGAAACGATCTCGTCACCTGCCTCGGCAAGGTTAATGATCGAATAAAAGACCGCGCTCGTGCCGGAAGCGATGCCCAGTCCGGCCGCTCCACCTTCCAAACCGGCTACCCGCTGCTCGAGAACGTCGGTAGTCGGGTTCATCAAACGCGTGTAAATGTTGCCTAGTTCGCGTAGGCCGAAAAGGTTGGCCGCGTGCTCGGTGTTGTTGAACACGAAGGAACTCGTCTTATAGACGGGCACCGCGCGTGAAAGCGTCGTGGATTCCGGCGAATAGCCTAAATGAAGGCACTTGGTTTCAAGTTTCATGGTTTATAGGGTTGGATTCGTGAAGCTAAATGGGGCGTTACAAAAAAAAATTAAATATCCACAGGAAGGAAAAGACGTCGAGGCCGAATCCAAGGTGAAATGGATAATGAAATCAGACCAGTTGAGGAATCGGCTTTGAGTCTGTGACGGCTTTCTTCACGTCATCGGGGATGCTTGACAGGAGACGGACTTGGCCAGGATCAAAAAGCGTATTCATAACGGTTCCAAGAAGCATATTCGGGGTCACCAAGTCCTCCGCCGGTTGGCCGACTAGCTTATCCGACTTGCCCACCACTTGACCCATTTTCAAGCCACCTCCGGCGAATGCGAGAGTGCAAAGGTTGCCCCAATGGTCTCTACCGCCTCTGGCATTGATCTTAGGCGTACGACCAAATTCCCCCGTAATGACGAGCAAGATCTTCTCGGACAAACCTTTTCTGGAGCAGTCCTCAATAAAGGCGCTGGCGGCCTTGTCCACTGCCGGACCAAGGATAGGCATACCATCGTCGATCCCGAAAGCGTTGCCATGCATGTCCCAACCCGTGCTGGTAACGGTGACGAAACCACATCCTGCTTCACAGAGGCGACGGGCCATAAGCATTTGTTTTCCGAGAGCGAGCGGAGCCTGTGCGGGAATGGCCTTTCCGTTTTTCTTTTTCTTGGGAAGGCCCCTGGGTATAGTGAATGCACCCGTGTCGTAACGTTCAACGAGGCGAGGGTCTTCATTGGATAGGTCGAAAGCTTCAGTGACCCCACCAAGAATTACGTCGAAAGCCTTTTGGTGGAGAGAATCGGCTGAGGAAAGGGTGTTATCCGTCGAACGCTTGAGATCGTCAATGCGAGTCAAGAGACCTCTTCGGTTATCGAACCGTCCTTCCGGCAGACGAAGCTGCATATCATTGAGAATGCCGCCACCTTTACTCGGGTCGAAAGACGAGAAGGACTTGGAAAGGTTTCCGACGGAAGTGATTCGATCGGCTTTGTTGTTAAGTTTATCGTATTTCTTCCCGCAAGTGGAGGGCACGACGACGCAATTGTTCGGCAAGCCCGTTTCAGCGTTAGTCAAACCTGCCACTCGCGAATAAAGGGAGCCAAGGCAAGCACCTGTAGGATTGCCACCTGCGGCGACCAAGGCGGAAGCCGATCCATGACTGCCGTTACCATGTCGGAACGAACGCACCACGGCCATTTTGTGAGCCAATTTTCCCAGCATTGGAAAATGGCTGCCGAAGGTAACGCCGGGCAACGAAGTCTTCACCTCGCCGAACATCGCCCGATATTCCGAAGGTGCCGTCATTTTCGGGTCAAAGGTCTCTATGTGCGTTGGCCCACCCTGCAAGTTCAACATGACGACCGATCTGTCCTTCAGAAAATCGTACGCCTTGCTTTCCGATGCGTGCGCCTTGAGAGACAGCGTGTCCAACAAGGAAAGACCTCCCAATCCAAGAGTTCCCACGCGAAGAAATTCACGACGCGAAAAGCCTTCGCAATTGGAAACCGTTTCACCTGAACGAACCGTCAGCATATCTCAGGATACCAAAACCCTCTTGAAAATCGCAAGTAGGTTTCCTGACAGGATGTCAATCAGCGATCTTTCAGTAACATGGATTAAATGCTTATCCACCTGTATATTAGAAACTTAAAATCTAACAATAGAAGGTCTTTCGGCACAGTTAGCCATTATTGGTTCTTAAGTTGCGTCAAACGGATCCGGTTTACGGAACGCTCGACTCCAAGCGTTCAGGCGTTACGGAATAGGCTCGAATTCCACCCATCGCGTACGAACCTGTCGACCGGTCTGAAGTTCCCATTCGCCCTTGGTGCGAAAAACATGAAACCCTTGGCGCTCACCCGCGGAATCGTTCCAAGCATAGGTTACCTTTACCGGATCCGATTGGCCGGTTGTCTGCACCAGATGGGCCTCAGCCCGAAGGTAGCGCTTGCCACCGTCATTGCGGAAACGAATCAGGATCGGCTTGCCGACCTTGGCGCGTATGGCGGAGAAGCCATAGCTAAAGCTCTGCGACCAAAAGTCTCCGGGTTCGTCACCGCGTCGCGGTATTGTAAGCCCCTTCACCACAGGAATCCAACCTGCTCCCTCATCCAAGCTGTACTCGACGTAATATCGAACCTTTGGGTTCGGCGGGCTTCCAGATGCAACATGGGCGGATGCGTAAAGCCCTACGACCGGCCTGTTCGGTTTGATAGAAAGGGTGACCTCCTTTTCGCCAAATCCTCCAGCGGTTACATAGGATTTCGCCAGATTCAGCTCCGGGCCAATCGAAAGCAGCTCTTTGCCGGAGGCTTCGAAACTGATTGTGGTTGCGGTGTCCTTAAGCCGAGGCAAAATCGCGACATTGGCCTGGCAAACCGTCCGGATGGCCAAACCGGTGTTTCGCAACTGGCGAACCCCTAACCCGAAGCGCAGCCAGTAGTGCGAACGCCCCTTGACCAAGTCCGTTAAGTCGAGGCCATCCCGGAACGGCTGAGGAACTGTCCAAGTACGACCGTCATCCAACGACACCGACACCGGGCAATTGGTCTTCCCATGCAGGACCAGCCCGTTGCGACACCCATCGTCATAGATGCCCCATGGCTTGTCGTTAGGTGGTGTCGCTCCAATTACGTAGGGCGTCTGGAAAGAAAACGTGACCTGATTCGCCGACTCGCCGACAATGCCTTCACGATAATCTTCGCCTGTAAAGTCCGGTCGGTAGACGTACTCGACGTTGGCGAAGCGCGCCTGACCATTACGATGAGGCGTACCGTTTACGGAACCGTGCATTTTCTCCGGTTGGTTAACCCAAGTACGCGAACGCTCCGGACCCGGAATGCCTTCGGTGTTGTAGTTGCGGCCCCAGAATACGAAGGTTTTGCCATCCTCCAATCCGGGTTCGAAGTAACGTCGCATCCGCTCGCCACGACGCAGGCGCAGCATGGGCGGAGGACCGGCATAGCCCGCCAAATACTCGGCAACGGCGTACTTTCGATAAGAATTCCCATCGCTCGGATGCAACCCGCAGACCAACCAACCGCGTTGCCTCTCAGGCTTGTATCCACGGCTAATCCAACGATCGACGTCTTGGTTGACTTCGCCAATTCCAAGCAGGCGACGACCGGATTCATCGAAGATAACAGTAGACAAATCATGGTCAAGCAAAGCCCACCTTCCCGACCCATAGGCTCCCCCCTGAAGAAACACCTCGAACGAATTGTGACCTGCCACGCCAACCCCACGCCCACGAGCATGCCCAAGCAAATGATCGAGCTCCGCGGTCCACTGCGAATGCGTCGTCCCGCAGAGTCCAAAACCATAACCGAAGAGTCCGTTCCAATACTCCCTAAGACGCATATCCTTGCCTTGGGTTAGGCCCTCGCCCCACAGGTCGCGACGCCCGGCCTCGCCATGCCAGTAATGGGTATTGCGCCAAAGCCAAGAGGCCAGCGCCTTGCTCTCGTCGGAATCGACGGGCCGACCGGTGGCTCGTTCATAGGCCTCGGCCTGCGTGGCGAACAAACGGTCGAAAGTGGAAATGGCGAGTTCGCCCGGATACCATGGATGGTCAGTCTTTATTTGGGGATCACCGACCTCGCCGAAAGCGGGGATGGCAAATCCCAGGAAGAGCAGGCAACAATATGCTTCACGAACCATTTTCACACTCCGGGTAATGAGCGCGACTGACGCAACCGTAGTTGGCTTGGGCTACAGTGGCGCTGAAGTCGGCCAAGTATGCGCGCCCCTCGTAGGCTGGAGTTGCGGCGGTCCATTCAGCGCGACGCTTGGTCAAGTCCTCGTCGCCGACCTGCAATGTGATCTCGCCGGCCAAGAGATCGAAGGAAATTTCGTCGCCGTCCTCGACCAAGGCGATGGGACCGCCCACGGCGGCCTCAGGAGAACAATGCACACCGATCGCTCCATGCGAGACCCCCGACACTCTAGTGTCTGAAAGGAAAGCCACCTTGCCGTCCAACTCGGGCACGGCGAGGGCTGCAGTCGCCACCAAGACCTCGGGCATACCACAGGCTACAGGACCTTGATATCGTAGAACGATTATCATGCCGGGCTTGATACGATTGGCCTCGACCGCCTTGGCGACTTCGCGGGCGTCATCAAAACAAAGGGCCGTGCCTTTAAAAGTCGTTTTCTCCATGCTCGACACCTTGAACACAACACCGCCGGGGGCGATGTTTCCGAAACATACCTGCATATCGGCATAGGCCTTGAACGGTTTGTCAACGGTGGTCAGAAGATCCTGATCGACAGGCACAGGCGAAACCTCGGCCAAATTCTCGGCTATTGTCTTGCATGTCACTGTGACGCAGTCGCCATTCAACAAGCCGGCATCAAGGAGGAGCTTGAGGAAAACGGGCGTGCCGCCCAAATTGTGTAGGTCCACCATGGTACGCTTACCTCGAGGAGCAAAATTGGCCAGTACGGGGGTCGTTCGAAGAATGCCCTGCACGTCGGAGAGATCAAAAGATACTTCAGCCTCACGAGCCAGAGCAAGCAGATGAAGAATCCCATTGGTCGAACCACCAGCAGCAGCAATGGCGACGGTTGCGTTGGTAAAAGCATCCTTGGTCAAGACGTCGCGGGGACGCAAACCACTGGCCAGCATGCCGTGCACGAGCCCACCTATCCGGAGGCATTCCTCACGCTTTTCGGGAGCCTCGGCGGGAATCGAACTACTGAAAGGGGGCATCAGACCAATGGCCTCCATGGCGATCCCCCAAGTGTTGAAAGAGGCCGCTATGCCGCAACCACCCGGCCCCGGACATGCCTTCCGAAGGATTTGGTTCGCCTCTTTCTTTGAGATCGCTCCCACACTAGCCGAAGCCTGCGAATCGTAGACGTCGAGGATGGTTATGTCGCGCCCATCGTGGCAACCCGGCCTTATGCTCCCCCCGGAAACGATCAGGCCGGGATAGTTCGTACGAGCCAAGGCCATAGCGAAACCGGGTCCGTTCTTGTCGCAATTATGAAGCCCGACTAGGGCGTCGTAACCATGAGCCGTAACCACGCACTCGGCGGAATTGGCGATCAAGTTGCGGGAAGGCAGGCTACCGTTCCCTCCTTCGTGACCTTGCGAAATATTGTCGCTCACGCCGGGAGTCCCGAAAGGAAAGCCGACAAGACCGACCGCTTGGCATCCATCCGCTATCTTTCGAGCAAGCTCGTAAGCATGAAGGTTGCACAAGTTCCCCTCCAGCAGAGGAGTGCCGATGCCAACCTGCGGACGATCCAAATCGCTATCGCTGAACCCAAGCCCGTAATAGAAGGCGTTCACCCCCTGCTGCCAACCTCGGGTCAAACGTTTACTGTTCCAATTAAGTAGTTGTGACAAAGCAGTGCCTAAGGTTCAGGTTAATAAAAATTCATTCTCGGATTCCAACCCAGCTAGGCAAACAGTTTATTTCAAATTTTCGAGCACTCAGGATTTTTCTGACTTTTAGACAAGAAAACTTCTTCTCTTCACGATATCCTCGTAATGGGTCTTCTGGATTAGCTCTCAAATCGTTATCCGGAAATTCGGTAATAGTTTCCTGATCCATATCTGCATTTTATAAGTTCGTCATCTCCTGCGGGGTTACACCCCGACATTTTGATTATAACGCAAAGAGAGGTGGATTAAGACTAAATCGCAAAAGTCGGTCAACACTCCTCTTGACCCAAGCTTTGGAGAGTGTTGGATGGAGGAATGCTCGTTATAAAATTAGCGGAAACTTGTAATGGGCGAATCAATCGCAAGGCTCTACAATAACGAGATGGAGAAGTTACTTGCCGCTATGTTCGTCGCCCTGCTGACGGTTGGGTGTGGTGGCGACGGAAAGTCAGGATCGAATGGTTCGGAATCCAATCAGTCGTCTGTCGAGATGATTGACTTGGACGACAATGAAACCCGCAACTGGATCATCGCTGAGGCGATTGATAACGATGATATCCCATCAGACTACACGGGATGGGCGAAGGACGGAATGTGGAGCAATGGACAGATACAACGGTTGATCCAATTCAAGGACGGCAAGCTAGACGGACATCTTATTTCGTGGTACGAGGACGGGACGGAATCGCATCGCTACACCTACAAGGACGGCAAGATTCCTCGAAGAGGCGAGTGCAAGCAAGTTCATGATCCCCTTAGGCAGACCATGCGCATACAATGGCTTCAGCACGTATCCTTCGAGGGCTTGGGTTGCATGGCCGAATGGTTCCTTTCAATCCGAGAAACACAAGTTCAGCAGTGCCTCGTGAAAATAATGACTTTCAATTCTTTCCCCTCAAAAAATCAAACAAGGAAACAAACATGAAATCATCAATTCATTTAGGGGCTGAAGTAGCTAAGACCATGAAAACAGTCTATAATTCAAATTATGTACATAAGAAAAAGTCGTCTTTCGCCGAGAAGACAAAACAGGCTTTTGGAGCACTTTGTAGCCGGGACGACGGCAAGAGCTGCTGCCGAGATTATTGG
>Ga0209362_1003305_pt1 | contig 11256 bp, 8 predicted proteins | sample SaaInlV_165m_DNA_FD_184680 | JGI IMG/M metagenome (GOLD analysis project Ga0209362, IMG submission 184680) | Marine microbial communities from expanding oxygen minimum zones in the Saanich Inlet - Saanich Inlet SI037_S3LV_110m_DNA (SPAdes)... | ecosystem: Environmental > Aquatic > Marine >...
GCGGACACTCTGCGCACTGTTGCTAGTAGATGGATGGGGCGACTTCGATTCAGCGTTGGAAGCGGCTATTGTATCTCTTGTCGTTAGCATAGAGTCGCCAGAACGGGTGCAGCAAGAGTATGCTCAAGCGAGTGATCACTACAACGAAATGTGGGGGGCCTGGGTTCAATGAACGATTTCTACTTCGCCAAGGGTTCGGCGCAAGAGCGGGCCGAAAGATCAGAGCTGTTCGATTCTGTTGTGGGTTAACTATACATTTGTTTTGAACAACGAGTCGGTTTAATGCTGATTTTTTGCCGAATATGGATACATAAATTGCCGATAGACGAAAAAAATAGGTATGTCGTTATTGTGGCCGCGATTGATGTTTTTAGATGGACCGCTCTAGGCTTGGAGGCATTGTGCTTGGCGATTCTTATCTCCCTGGCTTTACGCAACGACTGTATCAACTTATGTTGCCGCGATGATGGCAGATGATCTCAATATGCGTTGGACTCATCGGATGGTGAGCATCCCGCCATTCCGTATTCAGATCAAGCAATGGTCGCGGCGCGCTGCTGGGATTACTGGTCTTACCGCTCTGGTATCATTTGTGGTGCATATTGCCGCCTTGAGCTATGCTGGGGCCGATGCTGCGCCGACTAGCATGCATCACGAAGCCTGGTTGCGCCATCGTGACCAGCCCACCCAACCGGCGCTGATTGGTTCGGCTGACCTGCCAAAGCCGCTCTCGCTGCAGGGGGCTCGTGCGGCGCGTGCGGGCCGGGCCGCACGCGTAGCTTTTGGCTTTCTGCCCTACTGGATTGATGCCGACTACTACGACTCGATAGATTTCGATCTATTGACCCATATCGCGCCCTTCTCCGTTGAAGTGAATCGCGATGGATCGCTGGGGGATGATCACGGATGGCCGTGGACTGCGCTGGTCGACCGGGCGCACCGACACGGCGTACGGGTGATCTTGACGGCGACGCTATTCGGTGATGAGGATGTCCGTATCTTGCTCGAAAATGAAGTGTATCGATCTCGCTTTATGCGTCAAATTCGCGATAAGATCAGGATCGGTCGGGCCGATGGAGTTATTATCGATTTCGAGGGATCTGGCCAGAATGGCTGGCCTGGCGAGATCGGCGATTTTCTGCGGACGCTGACCGACTATATCCACGCAGAGATTCCGGGCAGCGAAGTGAGCTTCGCCAGTCCCGCCATTGATTGGAACAACCGCTGGGACTTTGCCGAGATCGCTGCCAGTTGCGACTATCTCTTCGTGATGGGCTATGCCTTCTCCGGCAGTTGGAGCGAGAATGCAGGCCCAACAGCGCCGCTGACCGGCCCTGGTCGCACTATCGCGACGATGCTAAGCGATGACCGCGATTACGGCCAGGTTACACGGCATCACCCAGAAAAGCTGATCCTCGGCGTACCCTACTACGGGTGTCAATGGCAAACACTAAACGGAGCGCCCGGCGCCAGTGTTGAAGCCTTTGTGAATTATCCTCGTCTCAGCGATGCGGTGCCCCAGGCCAACATCTGGGGTCGGCGCTGGGATGAGCAGTCGCAGACGGCGTGGTATCGCTTCCAGGATGGAGAGCAATGGATACAGGTGTGGTTCGACGATATGGCCAGCTTGGAGCTGAAGTACACCATGGCGCTGGACAACAATTGGCGCGGATTCGGCATGTGGGCACTCGGCGATGAGGGCAGCGAGTCAGCACCCTGGCAACTGATCGAGCGCCTCAACGGCCGCCGAGTGCCGACCCTGGTCGATCTTCAGGACATTGGCTCCGTCGCGTTTCAGGTTGACCCGCTCTATCCCAATCCCTTTAACGCCCGTATCCAGCTGACCTATCAGATACCGGTTCCGGGCCGGGTACAAGCCGATCTCTACGATGTGCTCGGTCGTCGGGTGCGTTCATGGAGCCAGCGCCTGACGACGGCAGGTCGTTTCACTTGGCGCTGGGATGGCCGTGATCGCGTCGGTGCCGAGGTGGCCTCTGGTGTCTACGCGATCCTACTTCGCTACACCGCTGGCGATGGTTCTGTTCAGACCGCAACGCGACGGATGGTCCTGCTGCGCTGACACGGCTTGTCTCATGCGCATCGCCTACTTATCTGATTTGCACCATTGAGGCCGAGATATTTCTTAACGGCGAACAACGTATGCAGCGGGTGGTGATACTAGGTGCGCGCATGATCGATGCAGAGCGGCGCTGGTATCGATGCCGGTTACCGGCGCCCTCTTTGGGGCCAAAATAGGTAGATCTCGAAAGGGTAACCAATCCATCCAGTTCGACGACGGCCGACTCTTCGCCTCGTGGGGTTCCCAATATTGATCGTACCCTCTGCCTCATTATGTCACTCCCGTTGCCAGGCTCAACCATCCCCTGTTGCCATCCAAGCACACGCAGTATCTTCGGGGGCTAGTTCAGGCAATATATCATAGAAAGGCACAACCCGAATATGCCAGCCAAGATCTATGCGTATCCGCTCGCCGAGGGCCTCTGCTACAAGGAAGAATACACCGAAGCGCATCGTCACTTCATCCACCCCGGCATCTTTTCAACCCGTGCGAGCGCCCAGGCTGTTCGCGAACACCTGTCCGAGGGAGAAACGCCGTGGATACGCAGCCTCGAGCGGCTCGAATCCTGGGCAGCGGAATCCCTGACACAGGCGCCGGATCCGGTGCAAAGAATCTTTCGGAGCACACCCAACCACATCGGTGTCGATGCAAGCCTTGGCGACTTCCGTTGTGCCAGCCATCTATGCTGGCTGTATCTGCTGACCAAAAAAGTTGAATACGCCGACAAGGCTGTGGAGATCATCGATTCCTGGAGCGCAACGTTGAAAGCGGTCCGAGGTGCAGGATTCAACCTCCAGTGTGGGCTGATGATCCCACACCTCGTCGATGCGGCGGACGTTCTCAAGCACTGCACCGACCGATGGAGCGAGGAGGGTCAGGCCAGATTCCGGGGATTCTGCGAAGTCGTCTTGCTGCCCCATGTCCTCAACCTTAGGATCTCGATCAACGGCAACCACGATTGCGCGACCAACAATGCACTCCTCGCGCTGGCGATCTATCTCGATGACGAATTCCTGTTCAACCGCTCCCTCAATTACTACCTCTTCAGCAAAGGATACGGCAGCATCGCACACTACTTTCTCCCGAACGGGGAGTGTCAGGAGGATGGGCGCGACTTGGGTCACGTCACCGGCGGCATTCACTTTTTTTCGACCATGGCCCGGATTGCGGCAAACCAGGGCGAGAACCTTTACGACCGTTTCGACTACCGGCTCGCGGCGGCGATGGAACACACGGCACGAGCTCAGTTCGACTTCGAGATATCAGCGATGTACAGCCCCGCCCACGCCATGCCAACCCGGCACCAGGCACGCGGTTGGAGCGGCATGAGTCTCGAAGATATACTCGCCTACCGCCACTACACAGATAAGCGCTCCATGCCTATGCCGTTCATGTCCCGGCTCTTCCGGACGGCGAACACCGTTGCCAATGACACACAGGCGTTTGTCGACGAATGCCAGATCTTCCTGACGGATAGAGTGACCTTCCCGGACAAACAAGCTGTCCCCGCAGCACATCCCGACGCCTATACGGTTGGCCTGATGCCTTTCGACAGCGGTCCCCTGGACGACGCAAACTACAGTCTGCTCGTTTCGTCCCTCGGTCGGGCCGTAGGCAAACCGGTGCAGATCGTTTACATCGCCGACCCAGAGTCCGCGGCGGAAGCGATCAAGATCGACATGCTCGACGCAGCCCTTTTGCCATCGGATGTATACGTATCTTTGGCGGACAGTCATGAGCTTTCCCTGATCGCGTCCCAGCGCCTGCCGGACGGTCGTTCGGGCTACCACCATCAGTGGTTGGCACCCAAGGCGGCCTGCGTCTCGACCCCCCGCGAGGCATTCGAATCAGACGCCGTGATCGCTGCTGTCTTCCCCTTTGCGATCCCCACTTGTATCGACTTGATTCCGTTTGTCGATGCCGGGTTCTCGATCCCCGAAATCTTCGCTCGGATCCGTTTCGATCAGGGAAACGGCAACTACGCCTACAAGATCGCCGACCTATTCAAGACCTTGTGGGCAACTGGTGACGGCAGCGACCAACTGGCGATCTGTGCCACCACAGACATCGACATCAATGCCTACAAGCTCCCGCTCAGCAAGGTCACACGTTCAGCGCACACGTTCCCCTTTGTCGAGAAATACGCCGCAGATTGGCAGAAGATATTCCCCTATTACACACCGTTTTTTGCGGAGGCGTTGGGCTTCAGCGCAAACCTCCACGACCAGAATCCGAAGCACTATCTTGACCTTGAGGATCAACTGGTCACCGTCTGGCGATCTGCCGAGATTCCAGGTCAGGCATTCGTCACAAAGAGGGGCGCCGAGATCACCGTCACCTGCCCGCCGAACTATCAAACGGCAGACGAGTGGAACACGCGTCAATGCTTCGCCGGCCTCATCGCGTCATCGGATGACCGCTACGAGATCATCCGACGAGCGGTGGCACTCAAAGAAGAACTTTTTTCTCAACACACGGAGACCGAGCTACGAGTAGGTGGCGGCATGACAAAGGGAAACGCGACCGAAAAGGGCATGCCTGAAACCATCTATCACGACCTTCGTTTTGGCGGCAATCTTGTCAAGCCATCCGATCGCTGGGATTGCGCTCCCGGTGGCTGGCTCCGTTCGATGATGCGAGTCAGTTGAGCGAGTTAAATCCTATGCGGTGCTGCATTACACGCAGAGGGTGCCCTTTCGACTGCTTAGTGCTGTGGTCGGCTGACCGCTCCCGCATCCGATAAGGCCTTATCTACAAGGCGTCGAGCTCCATACCGAGCCGCCGTCGCTTACGCCCCCTCGCCCCCTGCCCCTTAGAATCTAAAACGAGCCCATTGGTCCATACTCGCTTGACCAGTACTACGAAAAGGTCTTTTATAATTTCCATGCACCACCGATCGCCATTCGCTCATCAGACCCTCAATTCGATTACATGTATCCACTGTATTCTTTAACACAAGATCACTGATGCCATATGAATAAGACCACCGAACGCCCCCATATTATCTTCATCATCACAGACCAACAACGCTTTGACACGATTCGCGCTCTCGGCTATGACCATATCGACACGCCCAACATCGACCGCCTCGTCGGCGAGGGCGTCACTTTTACCGATTGCTACATAACGGCGCCCTCCTGTGCACCCTCACGCGCCAGCTTGTTTACCGGCTACTACCCGCATACAACCGGTATCCTCAAAAATGCCGATGCTTGGAACCATTCGTGGATCGAAGAGTTGCGCGAGGGGGGGTATCGGACGATCAACATCGGCAAGATGCACAGCTACCCATATCACACCCCTTTGGGTTTTGAAGAGCGTTACGTGGTTGAGAACAAAGACCGCTACATGGAAGAGCGCTATTATTTTGACGAATGGGACAAGGCTCTGTGGGCTCGCGGACTGGTCAAACAGCAGCGCGAGTTTTACCGACAACGCCCTGACTACAACGAGTCCCTTGGTGCCTTCACCTGGGATTTGCCAGCCGACACCCACCCGGACAATTTTGTCGGCGACATGGCCACGCACTGGATCCGGACCAAGCCCAAAGATGAAGAACGACCTTTGTTCCTAGAGATTGGTTTCCCCGGCCCCCATCCGCCCTACGATCCCACTCCGGAGATGGCTGAGAAATACCTACAGCGCGACCTGCCGCTGCTGCCGGTCACCGAAGCGGAACTAGATGGACAGCCTGCGCCGTACAAAGCCATGCGTCAGCACAATGTTGAAGTCGACCACGATAGTGTAGTGCACATGTTAGAGCCATCTGATGAACAGCGTCATCGCCAACGCGCTTACTACATGGCCAATGTTGAGATGATCGATACCAAGATTGGTGAGATTCTACAGGCTTTGGAGGATAAAGGGTACCTTGAGAACTCCGTCATAGTGTTTACCTCTGATCACGGCGACTGTCTCACCGATCATGGCCACAGTCAGAAATGGTCGATGTACGACACGATTACCCGTATTCCGTTGATCGTGTCGTCGCCTCAGCGTTTTGCCGGCGACCGTCGCGTTAAAGGATTGTGTCAGCAAATGGATATCGGCCCCGCACTCTTAGAGCTAGCCGATATCACACCCAATCTGACGATGGAAGCTCGCTCCCTACTACCAGCCCTACAAAGCCAACCCTGGGAATCGCGAGCACATGTCTTTGCCGAGCATGGTCGCGATGCCATCCTGCAGGAGACTGAATTCATGACCATGGTGCGCAGCGAGGATTGGAAGCTCGTGCACTTCGTCGATTGTCCACAGGGTCAACTTTTCGATCTACAAAACGATCCCGATGAGGTTATTAATCTATGGGACGTCGTAGCACACGCAGACAAAAAACGGGAGCTCCTCGATGTATTGCGCGACTGGCGCATTTCCAGCGATGTGCATACCGCTGGTTGGAGCGCTAATTGGCGCTGATTGCCTTCTGGATACGCAATGTCGACCCGGATAAAGTCTCGAATATCGGACCGCTAAAGAAATTCTTGCAGCCGAAAAACCTCGAACACTGAAGGTTGGCTTCAGCGGCGAAACAAATGACCCACTCAAAAGAAGTTGTGTAAACGCACTATGACGATGAATTTACCGGCCTTGACGGCCACCCCCGCCGACGCACCTATCGAGCATATTCGTCTTCAATACGCTAACGATGGCTTTCTATTGCTTTCCGGTTTGATCGATGAAGCGACGAGTCGCAGCGCTAGCGAGTTGTTACTGCAGCTGCCAGGAATGGATGCAAACAGCGCTGCCATCGCCCCCCCAGATCTTTACAATGCCCAGCGGGAACTGGTCGAACATTACGCCCGCCAAGACGAAGTACTATTGTCCTGTTTCAGTGATGCCTTCATCGATATGACCGGTCTCTTAGTCGATCAGATCGACCTACATCGCCCCAATGGCGTCCAGACGCAGAATCTATTGACCGCATCGACTGCCTGGACCCAGCCATCACCCCATATAGACGGCATCCCCAAAGAAAACAGGCACAGGACCTTTCCCGGTCCCTACCAGATTGCTTTTATCATCTATCTGAGCGATATAGAATGCCGTGGTGGCGGCACGATCGGGTGGCCTGGCTCACAGCACAAAGTGCGCGGCAAAGCGCAGTCCGACCTCCTGCAGTACGAGTACTTATTCGATTTAAATAAAGAAGTACCAGACTTGGATCTGGGCGAGCCCGTCGAATTGCTGCCCAAGCGGGGGGATATACTCTTTTTCCAACACCTGTGGGTACACGGCGCAACATTTAATATACGGCCCGAACCACGGCTAGCGATTCGACCGCTTTGTTCGTGTAGCGCATGCAATGCGCGCTGGTACAAACGAGACGGCTGGAGTTTTTGGCAGCCCTAAAATGAGGTTATAGTTGCCAACTGCGGCGACGGCCAAGGCGCATACTGTCGAGGGTATCGGATCATGGATTGTGAGCCGCATTTTAGGGATGACGAAGTAACTAGCACAGATCGAGACCACACATCCGGGAAACCAAAATCGATCCGGCGGATCTTATTGTGGTGTATCTTCGGACGTGGCGGCTAATTACTGGGCACTCGATGTACTCGATGCCACATCGCTCGCAGTCTCTCCTCGCCCCTTGAAGTCCGCCTACTCCTGGCCTAATAAGTTTATCCGGTCATTTCTCGCGCTCTAATTTCTTGTTGCCTGATGCATCGGAAGCTTTGTTGCTTCTACCACCATAACAGCATTGTCCTGTATGGCTACAATACAGTGGTTTAGTCTGGGGTTGTTAACTGTGCCAACTCGGCTTTAATGCGTTCTAGTTTCCCTGGCGGCAATTGTACTAGTGCCGCCAGGATGCTACGGGCTGTCCATTTGCCGCCCCAATATGCAGCATCTTCAGGCGATTCAGCGTTTGCCCAGGCGTGTGCCAGTGCAAGAGGCATTTCCATTTCAGTTGCAGGCCAGTGTGGGTATTGTTGTATGGTGTTGAATCCATAAATCGCCAACAATCTCATGTCACCGGCAAAACGAGGCGAAAACGGAGCGCGTCGGTGCCAACAACGCTGATCCCAAACAACACAATCTTGGGCCCGTATCACAAAAGATTTGATGGGACATTGGCTTGCTTGCTGGTGCCCTTTTGCAGCGACTACAGTAGTGGGATACAGCGACATATCCCGGTGCGAACCAGGCACAATCTGCGTTGGTGCAAGCGCTTCCTCCATATCCTGAAAATACATTGCTAGGTGCACAGAGGCAGGGTGATGATAGATGTCATCTCCGGCACCACTGGCAGCGAATCCACTGAGTTCGCCACGCTCTTCTCCCTCATTGTAGCGGTCCCGATGCCAGTTTTCAGCGGCATGGCTGTCGTTAATGACGAAAGAGGTCTCAAATACCTGCACGAATGGCCGGTGAAAATTGCTGCCGGCTGGATGGTGGTGCAGATCTGCGGTGCGCTCTACTGCTGTTGCCTGCGGTTTTGGGTAGACGTCCGTTGGCCGGGAGGGGCTAATTTCGGGGGTCAGGGCGGCGGCTAGCATGCTCCGTATGCGTGGGGCCCGGATTGGCTCGATAAGTTCAGGCGCAGAGCTTGGCAGCTGCAAGCGGACAGACCCGGCATTTTGCTGGGTTGGGCTTGCAGCCGTTGCTGCGGCTAGTACGCGACGTCTGAAAGGTGCAACGGTTGGTATTGTGAAGACATCCGGCAAGATGCAATAGCCATTGGTGCGGAAGTCGCGGAGCAGTTGCGCAAGTTCATCGGGAGAATAGGGAGCATTGACAAAGCCAAGCGTGCTGCTGTTTGTTGGCGATGAGGTTGTTTCCTGATTTGTTTGCTCGCCAAGATGAGGCATAAGGAGTCCTTCCGATGTTTGTTATGCAGGTGTTATATACCAGTAAGAATGCACCTTAAGTGGTGCACTGATCCTGCTATCAATACCGACCACCTCGCCTTCCATCTCACAACCCCCTAGTCGGATGGGCCGACACCATCCTATTGTTGTCGCCATTGGAATCGATTGAGAGGCGTACCGCGGTTATACTCGCAGGTCTGGAGAGAAAGGGCTGGTCATGGCGTTAGGAATATGCTGACAAGAGAGGACGATGGCGGTTAGCCTCGGGTGAAGACCCATTTGTCGCCCTCGCTATTGGCGGCGTTGAAGCTGTAGCCGTCGCTAACAAATCCTTTGATGTCTTCTACCTCAGTGATTTTGTTACTAATAATAAAGGCAGCCATTAATCCGCGCGCCTTTTTGGCGAAGAAGCTAATGATTTTGTATTTACCACCTTTGTCGTCCATAAATACCGGCGTCACTATGCGGCTATTGATGGTTTTCTCTTGGGCGGCTTTAAAATATTCGTTAGAGGCAAGATTGAGCAGAACGTCATTGGGGGTTGTCAGTAATGCATTTAACTCACCGCTAATAATGCCATCCCAAAAATTATACAAGTTAGCACCGCGACTATTGGCAAACTTGGTACCCATCTCTAGGCGATAAGGCTGCATTAAATCCAGAGGGCGAAGCACACCGTAGAGCCCCGATAAAATTCGCAAATGGTCTTGCGCCCAATTGAGATCGCCATCACTCATGCTTTCCGCATCCAAGCCTTGATAGACATCGCCCTTAAAGGCCAGTACTGCTGGTCGGGCATTGTCGCTGTTAAAGGGGGTATGCCATTCCTGAAAACGCTCGTAGTTTAGCGCTCCCAACGTATCGCTGAGGCCCATTAACGCACAGACATCCTGTGGCGAAAGTTTCTTTAGCCCTTCAAGCAGTTCTTGGGAGTGATCTAAAAGGTTTGGTTGAGTATGAGTGCTAGCCGCGACTGGGCTGGCATAGTCCAGTTTTTTGGCTGGAGAGATAACTGTAAGCATCATGTTTATTTACCCGCGTATAGAGATTAGCATTATATGGTTAATAAATTGTACCAAGCCTAGTTGCAACTGTTTAGCCTAAAAGGGATTAAAGTTGTCCAGTTTGCTCTTCAAGAGTGAAGGTTTTGGCCAGACGGTGTTCGTTTAATAAGGCGGTGTGCGGGACCTAACAATTGGCTCAGTTAGGGTGTGAGTGTTTTTTTGCCTTTTATGAGTAGCTCTCCAGTACGTATTAAGAAATACTTACAACAAAGGTGGGTCAACTCTCTGGGGTCACGCCAATTTGCACTAATCGTCTCCGTTGCGAGCTGAGCGAAAGGCGTGCAGTGTTTCTTCGACTGCGTTGTCGTCAATTTCTCGGTGGGTCACAAGACGAACAGACGGCCCAAAAGGCAACACAAGAACGCCCAGCTTCTCCAGTGCGGCAGATAAGGTCTCAGGATCCATAGCCGTCGGCCGCACCAGCACAATATTGCTCATAGTTGACGCCGGATCGACGATAATTCCATCGACCGTGGCGAGTTTTTCCGCCAGCCGCTTTGCTCGCCTGTGATCGTCAGCCAGCCGCCCAACCATACTCTGCAGCGCAACGATGCCGGCCGCGGCTGGAATGCCGGCTGGCCGCCAGCCGCCACCAAACATTTGCCGCACGCGTAGCGCGTCATTGACAAAGTCGCTTGTGCCGGCGAGGATTGCACCCAGCGGTGCACAAAGCCCTTTGTTCAGGTTAAAGGAAACGGTCTCCGCGAGCTGTGCGAGATCCGATGCTGGCCGGCCGAGCGCGGTCGCGGCATTGAATATTCTTGCACCATCCAGGTGTACGGGTACTCCCTGGGCGCGTGCCATTTCGGCGATAGCTTGCATGTGTTCAAAGGCAACGACACGGCCTCCAGAACGGACGTGCGTGTTCTCCTGCAACACCAGCGCCGCGCCTGATTTGAGCGCGGCGGCGAGGTCATCCAGATCGAAGGCACCATTGACTGCCGCCACGCAGCGCGGCATGGCTCCGCTCAGCACCGAAGCGGCCGCGGACTCAGAAGTCACTACGTGCGCCTCAGCCTCGGTCAGGAAGACATCGCCGGGGCGGCAGCAAACGTGGATGGCAATTTGATTTGCCATCATGCAGGTTGGCACGAAGAGCGCGTCCTCTTTGCCCAGTATCTCGGCGGCAAGCGCCTCCAGACGGACGACGGTGGGATCCTCGCGCAGCCCGAATCCGCTCGGCATCTCGGCGGCTCGGACCATGGCCTCTACCATCGCTTTTGTGGGCCGGGCGGTAAAATCCGAACGAAGGTCAATCTTCATCAGCGGCACCTGCCATTAAGAGGGGTGCATTCATTTG
>Ga0209362_1003323_pt1 | contig 11220 bp, 16 predicted proteins | sample SaaInlV_165m_DNA_FD_184680 | JGI IMG/M metagenome (GOLD analysis project Ga0209362, IMG submission 184680) | Marine microbial communities from expanding oxygen minimum zones in the Saanich Inlet - Saanich Inlet SI037_S3LV_110m_DNA (SPAdes)... | ecosystem: Environmental > Aquatic > Marine >...
GATTCAAGAAAACTCAAAATCACCAGAAGTTCAAGTGATATCAACACAAATGGCTATACTAGCCCAAATGTTAAACCTTACAAATAAGAATGTGATATGAATAAATATAATTATTATTATGATGAGTATTTTAAAGATGTTAAAGATATTGTAGACAGGTATAAAAAAGTTCCTAGTCTACATATTGTTGGTGTCCATCGTGGTTCACTACCTATAGCTGTTCATTTAAGTAATGTGCTTGAATGTCCCATGAGTATTGTTAAGTTTCAACACATGGATGGTAATGATAAAAAAGCAGAGTGGTTATTAAACCTTACAGATGATGTTAGTATTAGACCAGACAAATGTAAACAGTTTTTTCCTAGATTACTTGTTATAGATGATGTTTATGATACTGGTACAACCTTTAGAGCTATTAAAGAATTACCAGAATTTCAAAATAATCCTGACTATTGTTTACTTGCATTATTTGGAAATAAAAATGATGATGATGTTTCTTATATACATGAACAACTTTATAGGTGGATTGTATATCCTTGGGAAAGAGTAGCAGGTGGATTATGAAATATCAAAGTACAAAAACTTATGGTAATGATAGAGGTTTGAGTTGTTGTTTTAGGCAATGGAGAGCAGACCATAGCCATTGTAGCTTATTACACGGATATAGTCTGGGATTTCGTTTTGTTTTTGAATCAGATACTTTAGATGAAAGAAATTGGGTTTATGATTTTGGTGATTGCAAATGGATTAAAGAATTTCTGGAAGATACTTTTGACCATACCTTAGTTATTGCAAGTGATGATCCTGAGGTAGAATTATTTAAAGGTTTATATGAGAAAAAGGTGTGTAAGCTTTGGGTATTGGATAATGTTGGTTGTGAAAAGTTTGCAGAACTGGTATATGTATATGTAGCACCAACCCTTAAAGAAAAAACAGAAGGGAGAGTTAGTTTACATAGTGTTGAGTGTTTTGAGCATGGAGCTAATAGTGCAATTTATTTAGGTTAATTGAGAGGAGTTTATATAATGAAAATATCTGAAAAGATTAAAGCTGCATTGACTGACGGTTATCTAGCTAACGATACAATCTATGATGTGATTAATGATGATGATAGAAAAGAACTTATAGAAGAGGTTGCAGAATCATTTCAAGGTGTATTGAATTCTTTGGTTATAGATACGAAGAATGACCATAATACGCAAGAGACAGCAAAACGTGTAGCAAAAATGTTTATCAATGAGATTTTTCGTGGTAGATATTATCCCCCACCCTGTGTTACAGCATTTCCCAATGCAAAACAATATGACCAGATTTATATGTCAGGTCCTATAACAATTAATTCAACTTGTGCGCATCATTTCCAAGCTATTGCTGGAAAGGCATATGTTGGAATCTTCCCTGGCCAGAAGGTTATTGGTTTATCCAAGTTCAATCGCATGGTTGATTGGGTTGCATCAAGACCACAAATTCAAGAAGAAATGACTGAACAAATCGCAGACATGATTGAGAAAGAAACCGAAGCAAAAGGTGTAGCTGTTATTGTTAAAGCAGAACATTTTTGTATGACTGCTAGAGGTGTCAAAGAGCATGAGAGTGATATGGTAACATCTGTTGTTCGAGGTATTTTCCGTGAAGAACCAGCAACAAAGGCCGAGTTCTTTTCTTTGTTAAGTAATATGAAAGGGATGAGATAATGACAGCGTATAGTAAAAAGATTTCAAATTTTTCTATGAAGCAAACATATAAAAAAAACACTTATGATGATAAACTTAGTCGAGATGTTATGTGTGATGACCTTCAGAGAAGGTTTCCTAATTTAGATATAAGAATAAATGGAAAGTATGATTTTTGTGATTTGGCTGCTTATGACAAAGATGGTAATTTGGTATGTTTTTTTGAATTAGACCATACCAATTCACAAACTTTACATTGGCCATGGTATTCTATACTTGAAAGGAAAATAGAAAGTATGAATGAAATGAACCAAATTGCACCCGTAAATATGGTTTGGATAACTTCTCAATTAACACAATATAGAATGTTGCCATTGTTTCTTGTACCAAATTGGAAAAATTATCCTTTAAAAGTGATTCCATATAAAAAAAATGAAGATATTGAAAACTTGGTACATCCAGACGATTTTCATATCAGAATACCTTTTAAAGATTTAAAGACAAATCCTATTTATACTGTAGGAGAATATTAATGGTAAACATGGTAACTAGTGGTAAACAGAAAGCTACTGGTAAATCTGTTTTATTATATTCTGGTGGCATGGATAGTTTGATGTTTGACTATTTAATGAAGCCTGATGTATTATTGTATATTCCAACTGGCAGTGAATATGAAATGATAGAAAGTAGTAAAATACAATTACTTGGTAAATATGGTTATTTGGATGAAGATAAATTGGTTGTTTTATCTCGTGTTTTAAATTTAAGTAAGTTTGAACGTGATGATGCAATCGTTCCGAATCGTAATGCACACTTGATGTTGTTGGCTTCTATGTATGGTGAAAATCTAATACTTGGAAGTGTTCAAGGAGATAGGTCATTTGATAAAGACCCAATTTTCTATGATAAAATGACAGACTTGTTAAATCATATGTGGAAGGAACAACATTGGACTGAGGAACGTGTTTTTAAAGTTAGTTCTCCATATAAAGATAAAACAAAGACGGAGATTGTTAAAGAGTATCTGGAAAAGGGTGGAAGTGCAGACGCATTACTGCTTTCATGGAGTTGTTATGATCCACAATCAAGATTTCTTTTAGACCCCGAAAGGGCTTGTGGATGGTGTAAACCATGTTTTCGTAAATGGATTTCACTTCATAATAACAATATAAATATTCCAGAAGATTATTATGCAAACAATCCATGGGAAGCTCCATGGCTTGAAAAGTTAATTCCTTCTGTACTTGAAAAGAATTATCGAGGAAAAGAAGATTATGATTGGTGTGAAGCCTTAACAAGTAAAGGAGTTATATGAAAGACGCAATATATATACCAGCTTATAGTGATGGTTTAATGACATTATTGGAAAAAAGTGATAATGACATTAAAGAAGATTATCAAACTGATTTTGATAAAAAGAAATCGTTAAGGATTTATAAAAAAGATAATGATTCTTATTTCAAGAATTATTTTATGTTAATCTCAGCTGGTACATCACATAAAAGAGAAAACTTTAGAAAAACAATACAAGCTGAAGATGCTATGGTATTTGTTGATAGTGGAGGATATCAGTTAGCACATTCAACGGTTAATACTGTAAAATATACAGATGATGTAGCATTGAAATGGTCAGAACAGAATGGTGATATGTTTCCAATTCTTGATAGGCCTACATTTACTCTTGGAATGATGAGAGATGGAAAACCAGTGTCACCTTATAAAGATTATCAAGAATGTTTGGATTTGTCAGTAAACTCTGCAAGACATTATGCAGAAAATCGTACACGTTCAGATGCAAAAATCTTAAATGTTATACAGGGTCAAACGATACCACAAGTTAAGAAGTGGTATGATGAAATAAAGAAGTATCAGTTTGAGGGTTGGGCATATGGTGGTACTAGAGGCAATTTAGGTCGTATTGTACCTGCAATATTGTTTTTAATCAAAAATGGTGAGTTTGATAGATCAGAATGTAAGTATTTTCATATTTTTGGTGTTACTTCAAATGAGAGTATGATTTATTTTCAATATCTTCAAATGTTGTTAAATAAGGCTGGTATTGATATACAACTTACATATGATTCTACTTATTGGAATAGAACTTGTGTTTTTGGTGGTTATTTTACAGAAGCTAGATATATTACTGGTACAGGTATGGCATCTATGAGTTGGCCTAATACCATTGATTATAAAAAATTATCAAAAGATTTTAAGATGCCATGTCATTGTCCAATTTGTGAAGATTTAGGAGATGTTTATTCATTTTTTAATCATTATAAGACTGATAAAGATGGAAATGAAAAAATATCATTTAGAGATTTTAATATGAGTATAGCTTATCATAATTTATATTTGCAATTAGAGTATCTTGAAAATGTTACAAGAATTTTAAAGTCAAATATGAAAGAAATTTATTTAGAGTTTTTTCCAAAGAAAATATATGACAACTTGATCTTTTTAGATGAAGTATTCAATAATATGTCAAAAGATTGGGAATGTGAGTTAAATAATAGATTTTTAAAGATTGAAGATAATGCAGATTTGCTTAAGTTTATGTGATGAAAAATATTTTCATGCGACACCTTTTGAGACTTATAAATAAATTATGTAAAGGGGGTAAAACAATGGAAGATAAAGACAAACCAAAAAAACCACTCACACCTAGTGATTTAGCTAAAAGTGATGATAAATCTAAAGAAGAACCTAAAGATACAGATGTGCCTAAGTTTGATGAAAATGGACATCTTTTTATTGACCTTTCTATAGATGATAGTGCCTTGGTTGTTAGGAATGATGGCTCTATTGAATTGAAATTGATTAGTCACGATTTAGAGAATTCAGATGAGGGTTATGTTGGTGATGTTGAAGATTTAAATAAAACATTTTCGTTGGTGTTAGCGTTAGCATCAGCAATAGAGGATGAAGATTTATATAATCGTATATTCCATAATCTTAATATGACATTGATGCGTAAGTGGGACAATATGCCTGATAATATTAAGAATGATATTATTGAAAAAAGAAGTAAAATTGATGAAGAACGTGATGAAGATGAAGAGGTAGAAAAGAAAAAACGTGTTGACGAATTTCGTAAGCGAATGAGTAAATATAAAGATAGATTTCTTGATGATGCTGAGGAAGAAAAAAGAAAGTTGCAACAGGATATAAAAGATGAAGAAGATTTTCATAGAAGGTATGGAAGTCAATTTGGTGAAGACCATGAACGTCCAGATCACATGGCAGGGCCTGAGGATATGTTTGAACGAATGGAGTCACGGCCTAAAAAGAAGATTAAGAAAAAGAAAGCTTCTTTGCCAAGGGCAGGCACACATTGGAATCCATACGATGAAACATTGAAAGCACATTTTAGAGATTGGCAATCTGATGAACCTCCTAAAGAAGAGGAAGACTAAATGAATCCCTTTGAGTATGCACATGATTTGATTACAAAAGAAAAGTATGACTCTGATATACCTGATAGGAAAGACTATAAGCAGTTTCTTCTTAACAGAACCTTGTCATATCACAATGACCTGATTCACTATATCAATGAGTTGAATAGATACCCTGATATAAGTGATAAAGGTCACTATGATTTTATCAATGCAGCTGTACCAAAACAAAAGAGACAAAAGAAGTATTGGGTTAAGGGTAAGAAGTATGAGAACATGGAAGTTGTAAAAGAGTATTATAAGTATAGTACAGACAAATGTATTACAGCCTTGTCAGTTTTGACTGACAAGGATATTAAAAACATACGAAATAAACTATTCAAAGGTGGTAGTTCTTAATATTATAAATAACTATATTATGTATTATATCTATTATTGAAGCTGATTTGAAAGGAACACAAAATGAATGAGAATGTTAAATGGTCAATCGAAGACATGATAGAAGTTCGATTGAAAGAAGATGATGATTTTTTGAAAGTTAAAGAAACCCTCACACGAATTGGAATAGCATCACGCAGGGAAAAGAAATTATTTCAATCTTGCCACATACTCCACAAACAAGGTAAATATTATATTGTTCATTTCAAAGAGCTCTTTGCTCTTGATGGCAAACCTACTAATATTTCCGAGAACGATCTTGAACGTAGAAATACAGTTGTAAATCTTTTAAACGAATGGGACTTGGTTGAAATTGTTTCACCCGAAAAAGCACAACCAACTACTAGTATTCGTCAAATGAAAATTTTACCTTTCAGTGAAAAGTCTGAATGGGATTTACAAGCTAAGTATACAATTGGTAATGTTTCTATTAAAACCACAAAAGAACCTAAAGAAAAACCTTTTGAAATAAATGATGATGATTTTGCTTTATGATTAAAAGTATTTTATTATGTATGTGTTTTATTTTGTTTACTGGATGTTCATCTATCGGAGAACTTGTTTTAAATACAGCTGCAGGTGCTCTTGGAAATATGTTAGATAGAAGAATTGACGAACCAACTGAAAATGAAAAGGAGAAAAAAGATGAATGTGAAGATTGTAAAGATGATAAGCGGTGAAGAGCTTATTGGTGAGTTTGATGAATTAACTAGAACAATAACTAATCCAGTTGTAATGATTCCAGTGAGCAAAGAACAGATTGCTTTCCAGCCATGGATGCCATATTCCGAAGATAAAGAATATACACTAAAAGAAGAATCTATTAATGTAGTAGCTACTCCTAGTTCTACTATTATGAATGAATATAGCCGTATATATGGCTCAGGTATTGTTGTACCTACTGATACAGGGGGCATTATCTCATAACTTCTTCCTTGTATTATGAACCCTCTTTTGATATAATATATACACTATGAAATTTTATACTTATGCTAGTCAGGTTTTCAATAAGATTTATGTGCGTGAAATAGATAATAAAGGTGAGGAATACTCTGAAACTGTAAATTTCAAACCAACCTTATACGTCACCACTCCAAGAGAACAAGCAACCTTTAGAAGTTTAGATAATAAACCTTTAGGTGATGTTACATTTGGCTCAATAAAAGAATGTAAAGACTTTCTTGAGCAATATGATAATGTAACTAACTTTAAAGTTTACGGAAACAAGAATTTTGTTTTTCAATATCTTTCTGAGGAATACGCAGAAGATGTTCAATGGGACAAGTCTAAAATATTAATTTACACGATTGATATTGAAGTTGCTTCGGATAATGGATTTCCAGATATCCGATTAGCTAACGCACCCATAACATCTTTGACTGTCCATAATAGCATCAGTGATGTTTATTATGTTTTTGGTACAGGTGAGTATACTCCTAACGATCCCGAAAAAACAATAAAGTATTTTCGTTCAGATAACGAAGAAGAAATGATGGAACTCTTCTTAGGTTGGTGGAAATATAATCCGCCACATATTGTTACTGGCTGGAATTGTAAGTTTTTTGATATTCCTTATATCGTTAATAGACTTAAATACCTTAACCTTGAATATAAACACCTTTCCCCTATAAACAGAGTAGTCGATAGGAATGTAGTTATCGCAGGCCGTGATAATATGTTTTATACTATTATAGGTGTATCGACATTGGATTATATTGACTTATATAAGAAGTATACCTATAAAGTCCGTGAATCCTATCGTTTGGACTATATTGGCCAAGTTGAGCTTGGTATGGGTAAAGTCACTGATGAGCAGATGCAAGGTTATGACTTATATAAGACAGATTACCAGAAGTTTATCGAATATAATATTAAGGACGTTGAGATTGTAAAGAAACTTGACGATAAGATGAAGTTGTTGGATTTAATCATAACTATAGCTTATGAGTCTAAGATTAATTTTGAGGATGTTTTTTCTCCGGTAAAAACTTGGGAAACGATTATTTACAATTTCTTGAAAGACCAGAATATTGCTGTACCACAGAATCGCCATAGAGGTGAATCAAAGGGTATTGAAGGTGGATATGTAAAAGACCCACACTTAGGATTACATAAATGGGTTGTATCGTTTGACTTGAATTCACTTTATCCACATTTGATTCAGCAATACAATATTAGTCCAGAAACCATATCACATGATGAGGTTTTAAAGATTAAGTATAATGATGGTGTTAATGGTTTACTAGAGAAAAGATTAGATACAAAATATCTCAAAGAAATGAATATGACCTTGACTCCGAATGGTCAGCACTTCTCTACAAAACGCCAAGGGTTTTTACCAAAGTTGATGAAGGCCATGTATGATGAAAGAGTTATTTACAAAAAGAAAATGCTTGAAGAGGAGCAGAGATTAGAAGACGGTAATTACAAAAATAAAGAAGAGGTTGTAAATAATATATCAAAATTTAATAATGTCCAGATGGCTAAGAAGATTCTTCTTAATAGTGCTTATGGTGCATTAGCAAATCAATATTTCTTATATTACTCCCCCGAACAGGCTGAAGCAATTACCATGTCGGGGCAGTTGTCAATTCGTTGGATTGAAAAGTATATAAATAGATTCATCAACGATTTATTAAAAACGGGAGATACGGATTATGTTATCGCATCGGATACGGACAGCATATACATCACGTTTGATAAACTGGTTAATGAAGTGTGGGGAGAGGGAGCTGAGACTGAAAAGGTTATTCCCTTCTTGGACAAAATGTGCAAGGATAAAATTGAACCATATATTAGTGAGTGTTATCAAGTTCTTCATTCGTATGTAAATTCATACGAGCAAAAGATGGTGATGAAAAGAGAGTCGATAGCTGACAAAGGTATTTGGACAGCTAAGAAAAGATACATTTTAAATGTATATGATTCTGAGGGTGTAAGATACAAAGAACCTAAATTAAAAATTATGGGTATTGAGAGTGTTAGAAGTTCTACTCCGCAATGGTGCAGAGAGAACATACAATCGTTGATAAACACTATTATCAATACAGACGAGCAAACAGTAATACAAGCTATTGAAGATTTTCGTGAGGTATTTAAAACTTTAACTTTTAAGGAGATAGCTTTTCCTAGAGGTGTCAAAGGACTTTCTAAATACAAATCTTCAAAAGATATTTACATCAAGGCAACACCTATTCACGTTAGAGGTACGTTGTTGTTTAACCATCAACTCAAGGAGAGAAACTTAACAAAGAAGTATCAGTTAATCCGTGATGGTGAAAAGATTAAGTTTGCATATTTGAAAGAGCCAAACATACTCGGTGAGAATGTGATTGCTATTGCAACCGTCTTGCCGAGTGAGTTTGGTTTAGAGAAGTATATTGATTACGACTTACAATTTGATAAATCATTCTTACAGCCAGTTAAAAATATATTGGATGTTATCGGATGGAAATCAGAGAATATAAGTTCTTTAGAATCATTTTTTGGGTGAGAATGTGGGTTATTATACAGACAGTACAGGAAAAAAATATTTTAAGAAATGTGGTTGTAAAAATAATGATGTTGCTATAATAAGAGGAAATTATAGTGGTCATAAAGGACAGATATACTGCAATACTAAGACAATAGAAGGTAAGGTTTGTGGTCGATATATAAAATGGGCTAGTAAAAGTGATATAAACAAATTTTTATATAATAAACCAAAGAAATTTGATTATCCTAAAGATATTATTATAGTTGATGGTTCTACAGCTTATGAAAACAGAATGTATGAAGAAGAGACATTTCAGTTAAGTAAAAACCCAAAATTTCGTTCAAAATGAGAAAGGAGATAAATAATGGCAGTAAATAGTTTAGTTAAACAATTAATAAAGGAGAGTTCAAATGATATGGCGTCAGCTGTATCCGCTGGGATTCTTGGTGATTGCAATACTTTTTTGGATACGGGGTCTTTTTCTTTAAACGCCTTGTTATCAGGCTCTATGTATGGTGGTATTCCATCAAACAAGATTACCTGTCTAGCAGGTTCGGAGTCCGTAGGTAAAACATTTTTTGCATTGAGTATTGCCAAGAACTTTTTGGATACTAATAAAGAAGGTATTATTTTATATTGGGAGAGTGAAGGTGCGTTGACTACAGATATGATTACTGATAGGGGTATAGATACAGATAGGTTTATTATATATCCAGTAGCAACTGTAGAAGAATTTAGAACGCAATGTGTAAAGGTGATAGAGGGAGTTCCTAAAGAAGCTAAGGTTATGATATTCTTAGATTCACTTGGAAATCTTTCTACATTAAAAGAGATGGGTGATGTTGCTAGTGGTTCTGATAAAAGAGATATGACAAGAGCTCCAGTTATCAGAGGAACTTTTAGAACACTTGCATTGAAACTATCTGTAAAAAATATTCCTCTTATCATTACAAATCACACCTATGATAAAGTTGGTAGTATGTTCCCGTCAAAAGAGATTTCTGGTGGTGGTGGAATCAAGTATGCAGCTTCAGTTATTGTTACTCTAGGAAAACGTAAAGTCAAAGAGGGAACTGAAGTGTTAGGAAATATTATCAAGTGCAAACTAGTTAAGGGTAGATTTACAAAAGAAGAAAGTATCATAGAAACACATTTAGATTATCAAACTGGTTTGGATAAATATTTTGGCTTAGTTGCTATTGCAGAAAAATATGGAATATTCAAAAAAGTTTCTACCAGATATGAAATGCCAGATGGAACAAAAGCATTTGAAAAGGCAATAGTAAAAAATCCAGAAAAATACTTTACTGATGACATAATGAAACAACTTGAAGAAGCTGTGTTTCAAGAGTTTAATTATGGAAGCCGGAAGGAAGAAAAGGATGAGTCCTAAATTATTAAATGTTATGTGGATGATTGTAGGAATTATAGTTATTGGTGGTATCTATTGTTTATCATACTTCAATGTTGATGAAGCTGTGGTGAGTGAATCAAAAACATTTTTTGAATTTGTGAGGGCAGTATTGCAATGATGGTAATGAATGAAACAGAAAAACTATTTAGAGCATATAAAGTTTATAGAGGTGTATATGCTCATTTTTTTGGTGAGTATGATTATTTCAAGTATGGAGGATCAGGGCCATGGAATAATCCAGACTCAATGGAAAAGTTTTTTAATAAGAATGAGTCCGGAAACTTTTCCATGCAAAGAACAATATTTACAAATATAGCAAATACTTTTGATAGTAAAGAAAATTTGGTATTATTTTTTCTTTCACAATTTACTAATGAGTTAATTTATCCTACAGTTTTTGATACGGATATATATGATGAATATAAAGAAAGAATGAATAATTTCAATTTTCATATCCAGCAGGATATAGGTGAAATTTTAAAATGTATGAAAGAGTATGATAAGAGCTTTGATGAAATCTTCATCACAAATAGCATGAATCATCCATATATCTTAAAATTAGGCCTATCTAAGAGGATATCGTTGGAAACATTTGCTGTATTGGATATGATACTTAATTTTATTCCACAAATAGATAGATATTTAAAAGACCCGATATGGCAAGATTACAAGAAGTTGGTTTTGAACTACAAGCCATTCTTGGAAGTAGATGTACCAAAAATGAAAATGTTAATAAAGGATGTTTTGATGAAAGGATAAGATGCGAACTGAAACTTTGATTTTAGAAAACCTATTATATAATGAAAACTATTCAAGCATTGTCGGTAT
>Ga0209362_1003347_pt1 | contig 11179 bp, 11 predicted proteins | sample SaaInlV_165m_DNA_FD_184680 | JGI IMG/M metagenome (GOLD analysis project Ga0209362, IMG submission 184680) | Marine microbial communities from expanding oxygen minimum zones in the Saanich Inlet - Saanich Inlet SI037_S3LV_110m_DNA (SPAdes)... | ecosystem: Environmental > Aquatic > Marine >...
GTGAACGAGAGCACAATAATAGCTATTGGTCGGCCGATCTTCATGAATCGGAGGTTGACGAAGATGCCCTGAATGACTTCTTCAAAGTTTTTGACAAAGACGGAAACTATCTCGGGGTCAACACCACCGATTCGTTTTGCTTGCTAGCTGCGGGAACGGGTGATCCAGATGGCAATTCCAACTACCGATTTAAAAAGTCCGGTTCAAATTATTATATCGGTACGGTCGGAACTGACAACCCGGTGCGACCTAGTTCCCTGAGTGAAGATGCTTACGACTTCGTTGAGTTTGATTTGGATCCGGAGTTTGGAATATCTGATATAAACATCTCCGCCAACGAGTGGAAAACCTTTTCAAAGACCTATTGGGTGGGGTTAACGGGTATTAAGAATCCAATGACATTTACCGGTGAGAAAGATGATCGGACACTCGACAAGTCACCACAGTGGGACGACGATGATATATTTACCGAGACCACGGATGGTATCCAAGTAACCTCGTTGACTATCCTGGAATACGGAGAAGGAGAACGTAAGGGTGACATAAAGGTTCGGATCACAGGTAAGGTTAAGATGATCGAACCTTTTGATTTTGATCTTACGATAAAACAACCCCAATTCCGTCACGAGGACGTAACTGGGTCACGTAATGGGGATTGGATGATAGTTAAAAATACAACACAGGAACCAACACCGGGTGGTGCGGATGTTCCAAAACCACCAATCAACATCACCCACCCCCTCGGACAAAATGCACTTCCTGCGGCCGCAGACTGCGTATGCGGTGACCCTCGGTTTTACAATCTGAGATATCGTAGAAGGGATGTGAAGGGGTGTTCGGCCGAGGGCCCTATAGATGAAGCAATCAGTGTTGAATTTTTATACCATGAAGCAGGTGAGTGGGAATATATGTCCATAAAGAGTGACGAATTGCCAGAGATTTTGACAGAGATCGACACGGTCACGGGCAATCATGTCCATCCGAGATATTCGGACGATGAAAAGTATATGAACAACCTTTCCACACCACAAACGAGATATTACAAGTCTGAACCGGATCCAGGATGTGCCTGTGCCGAGTATGAATTTGAGTATATTGATTTCGATGAAATCAAGGCCGAGATCACGGAAGACTTTACGGCAATGTTGGAAACCATGACTAGAACAAATTCATGGCCTGAGAAATATGTCAGTGGAAGTGCGAATGGTGGCCTTGATCCAGACGAGGTATATTGTTGCGGTACACGACTCGATTGCTACGAAGAACCTCTTGGACTCGAACCTCCCATATGTGCCGAATTTTGGAGAAAGGTGGAAACTGGTGCGGAAGAGGGTTTTGAGGACAACTGCTCCACCCCCGGTGAAGAGGGGGAGTGCATTCCACCAACCATTACTTCACCGAGTGCATCTCAATATATAATAGAACCAAAAGGTCTTGTGCAGAATAACAATAAGGTAGATTGGACAACTGGAATATTGACGGGAAATGCGGCGAACTACACCGATCCAGGTGCCAAAGTAAAGGAACTTCAACCTTCGGGTCTTTATGAGGAGATCTTTACGGGCCCCGCAGTCAATGCACTAACGACAACTGGAGATATTGTCAACCTCACCGAGACTGGTTTATATACAATAACATATACGTTACCAGGATACGATGCCTTCCCAAAAAGTCGTGTAATTGATGTCTACGACACAACCGACCATCTTTTTAAGGAATGTTTAACAGGTACGTATGTACTGATTTCATTTCCTAACGGCAATGATTATACACTTGGTGAACTGGTTGAGTTTACCCAGGATCAGACCACAACTTCATGTGTCGAGTACATGGGACTGGATGATGGACTTATCGTATATGGAAACAATGCCACGATTGGAACATCTGACCAATTGGGGGAAGGGTGTAGTTGTCTCCCACCAGAGGAAGACGGACCATTGGTATTTCTGCGTGATTGTCACACAGGACAAGAAACGGTATCATATTCCGGTACGCATTACCAAGATACACCAAATGGTGCGTATATATCGTTCGGAAGTGAAAGTATGCCACCTGAAGGTTGGGGACCGAGTGACATCATTTCACTTCCAGACTATCTGCAAATCGGAGATGCCTGTTATGAAGTTCTCTCACAAGAAACGGAGGGATATCGTTCCAGAGCCCTCATCAGAGATCAGTTTACGGTACTGACGGAATGTTGCCCAGCACCAACACCGACATCCGAATGTGCAGATTGTTCTAGTGGAGCAAGCATTCAGGGTGTAAATTGTTGTCCTGAACCAGACCTATATTACCAATATGACAGCATATCACCCGATGGTTGTTGCGATCCCAAATCCATATATATAGGACCAGTGGATCCAGACGAGATAATGTCCAACTTCTTGCAGACAATACCCAACACGGAAGACACCATCCATAATTTAAATAATGTATGTTGCTACGCAAAGACCAATGTCCATCAGGATGAACCTACCGATGTGGTGATTGCGTCTCTTGAGGACTATGTTGACGACTTCCTTGACGAAACTCCGGCAGGTTGTTGCAGTGACCCACACGTATGCACCTTCTTCGGTGAAAAATACGATATGTAATTGTTATAAAAACTCCGTATATAGGATAGTTATATTATATGAGGAAAGTGTTGTTTATTGGGAGTGGCAAGTCTTACAGAAGTAAGTTTGCAGAGGCATTTTTCAACAATCGAGGAAAGTTGGAATGTCTTTTTATGTTACACACACATGGTATAGGGAGATATCCAAGTTCAAGGTATCCTTATTCATACAGTTCGTTGATTGGTAAAAAGAAACCAACTAAGAGACTTAACAAGGTGTCCGAGAAAGTTTGTACCGATGATAACTTGTTTGAGGGAGAGGATTGTTTTATGCACTTCCACAGAAATTTGACGAAGGATGATTTCGACCATTGTGATTACGTAATTGCCATGAACGGGTCGGAACACAAGAAATATCTTGATAAACACTTTTCCGAATTTGCAGACAAAATTGAATATTGGGACATTCCCAAGAAGAAGAAAGTTTCGGATAAAGTGGTTGAGTTACTTAAGAAAAAGGTAAATGAACTTTACGACGTCGCATCTCAGAAAGGTAAAAAACATAAAAAGGATGCAACGAAGAAGTAATGAAGACGGAAAGTCGGAATTATTTCAAGGCATATGAAAATGTGTTTTTGACCACTAGGGTTGTTGTTAACTATGAGGTCTGTGAACATCACGAAGGTGGTTCATCATACGAGTATGTCAATCGTGTGTTTATTTCATTCGGTGATGATTCCGTAATAGTCGATATGTGGAATTTCGACTTGATGGGTTCTGATGGGGTCACCCGTGATAAAATAGGTACACAGAATATACTTGTGGAAAAACTGGAAAGAGATGGGTTTTCGGAGATAAATTTTGTCGGTGAAACCAAGGATGTCAGATTCGCAATAAAATTCGGAAGCAGAGATAAAAGTTTCAGAATTGTTGAAAATACCTTTGACGAAAAAACTGCATCTGGTGTTATGCACAATCAACTTAAGATTAAATTACCAGACTTAGACTTTATACAAGGAGTGGGATAATATGGATGATACTGAACTAAAATTACCACCATTTGAGGTGGAAAACGTTTTTGTTACTTTCAGTCAGATAACCGATTGGGGTCTTAGGCAATTGAATGTTCCAGAGACATGGAAAGTTACGGATGGTGAAGGTATGACTGCAATGGTCATCGATACGGGACATCCTGTACATCCTGATATTGGTGACAATGCAAGGCGTGGAGAAAACTTTATTGCAGGTGAACCCATTGAGGATGAAAATGGACACCAATCACATTGTACTGGAATTATATGTGCAAAGAACAACGACATGGGAATGGTTGGTGTTGCACCTGGTTCAAAATGTATTTCGGTGAAAGCACTTGCAAAGAATGGAAGTGGAAGTTACATAGGTCTGGCGGCCTCTCTTGATTATGCAATCAAAGTCAAACCAGACGTGATCTCCATGAGTCTTGGTGGGTCTGCACCTTCGGAACAACTTCATTCACGAATCAAGAAACTTTATGACATGAATATTCCGGTGGTATGCGCCGCAGGAAATACTGGCCAAGGGGGAGTGAACTATCCAGCTGCATATGATGAAACTATTGCGGTGGCCGCATATGACAAGAGTGGTAATATTGCATACTTTTCATCAAAGGGTGAACAAGTTGAATGGGCTGCTCCAGGCGTGGGAATTTATAGCACTTACTTGAATAACGGATATGCAAGTTTGAGTGGAACTTCAATGGCATGTCCGTTTATTACGGGTGTAATTTTGCTGATGCTTGCCAAACACAAGAAACAAGAGGAACTTGTTGGGGGTGAGAATGATTGTAAGACAGTTGAGCAAATCAGAGAGCATCTGTTGAAGTATACGGATGACAAGGGTGCAGTTGGACGAGATGCTGATTGGGGATATGGTGTAATTGACGTGGAGGATTTGATTCTTGGCAAGGACGAAGAACCGATCAAGAAACCCGTGAAACCGGAACCGATTGTTCCTGAACCTAAACCAATTACTCCGGAACCACCATACAATGAAGATGACCCAGTTATCATTGACCCACCTAAAAAGAAAAAAGACAATATGATATTCATCATTGTTGGTGTGGTTGTATTATTGGCATTGGTTGGAGTATTTGCATTCAATGGTTGTCAAGAGGAAGAATCACGAGAAGGTTATCTTGAAAACGGAACGGTTGATTTTGATAAAAAGTATGAAGATGATATGAAACATATCAATAACGATGGTGGTTGAGTATTTATTGATATGGGTGGTAACGATGGCGTAATTTTCCCGACAGAGTATCTGTCAAGGGAGCATTTTGAAAAGAAACGAGGATTGAAGGCTTGGTGCTTTTGGTTGGTCGGGAATAGTGGTAGTGGCAAGAGTACCATTGCACGTGCAACTGAAAAGAAACTGACGGAATACAATTATTGGGTGAAGGCACTTGATGGTGACAACATGAGGGACACCCTCAATTCCGACTTGGATTTTTCGGTGGAATCCAGAAACGAGAACGTTAGAAGAAGTGCGGAGATTGCAAAGATGTTTCTTGACCACGGAACTTCCACGGTCTGTTGCTTCATCAGTCCCTCGGCCGAGAGCAGAAAGATTGCAAGAGAAATAATAGGTGATAGATTCAGATTGGTCTATATCAAGGCATCCCACGAAGAAGTTATTAAACGAGACGTGAAGGGTCTTTACAAGGATAATTCGGACAACATGAAGGAATCGTTGAAGTTGTTTGAAGAACCGAGTGGCCCCGATCTTATAATAGACACGACAAATAAAAAGGTTGAGTATTCTGTAAATATACTGTTTAATTTCGTAATAAATCAACCTATGTAAATATTTATAATAAGTATGGAAAAATGTAGTTTAACACACTTGGAGGAATTGGAAGCAGAGAGCATTCACGTATTGCGTGAGTCGGCATCCCAATTTCAGAATACCGCCCTTCTGTTTAGTGGGGGCAAGGATAGTTTGGTATGCTTGCACTTGATTGCAAAGGCATTCTATCCTGCAAACTCTCCGTTCGTTGCATTGCACGTTGACACAGGTCACAACTTCCCTGCACTGATAGATTTCCGTGACAAGATTCTTGCCGACTATAAGGTGAAGTTGATTGACAGAAAAGTTGAGGATGCAATTAAGGAAGGTCTTGTTCAAGACGAAACGGGAATAGGAGCAACGAGAAACGAGATGCAGATTCCCGTATTGCTTGACGCAATTGAACATCATAAGTACGATGCTTGTATTGGTGGTGCAAGACGAGACGAAGAGAAGGCAAGAGCAAAGGAAAGATTTTTCAGCCACCGAGATGACTTTGGTCAATGGGACCCGAAGAACCAAAGACCCGAGATTTGGGACTTGTACAATGGAAGAAAAAGTCAAGGTGAACATTTTCGTGTATTCCCAATTTCCAATTGGACGGAACTTGACGTATGGACTTATCTGAAACAGGAGAAGGTTGAACTTCCATCGTTGTATTTTTCGCATGAACGAAAATGCTATCAACGAGATGGTGTTTGGTATGCTCACTTCGATTGGATTAAGTTGAAGAAGGATGAGAAGGTTGTGAAGAAGACAGTTCGGTTTAGGTCAATCGGTGACGTTACTTGCACAGGTGCGTATGAGTCCGATGCAAAGAACATTGATGATATTATTGCGGAAGTTGCAAGTGCGACTTCAACTGAAAGAGGAACACGGGGTGACGATAAGAAATCCGACTCAAGCATGGAAGACAGAAAACAACAAGGATATTTTTAAAGGAGTTTATGGGGGATAAGCAAAAAAAGGAAAAGAGGAAACCCAAGATGCAACACAACGAACTATTGAGACTTTCAACTGCTGGAAGTGTGGATGATGGTAAGAGCACCTTGATTGGTCGTATGCTTTATGATACTAAGAGCATCATGAAGGATCAATACGAAGCGGTCAAACGAACTTCCAAGCAAAAGGGTGAGGAAGACGTAAACTTGGCATACTTGACGGATGGATTGAAAAGTGAACGAGAACAAGGTATCACGATTGACGTAGCATATCGGTACTTCAACACACCCAATAGAAAGTTTATTATTGCGGATACTCCAGGACACATTCAGTATACGAGAAATATGGTGACTGGAGCAAGCAAGTCAAACGTTGCTCTTATCTTGGTGGACGCACGAAAAGGTATTTCCGAACAAACACGACGTCACTCGTTTATTGCGAGTCTGTTGAAGATTCCTCATGTCATATTTTGCGTGAACAAGATGGACTTGGTGGACTACAAGGAAGAGAAGTTCAATAAAATCAAGAACCAACTGAAACACTTTAGTGCAAAATTGAGAACAAACGACATTCGGTTTATTCCCGTGAGTGCATTGAAGGGTGACAACGTTACCACCAAGAGTCAGAAGATGAAGTGGTACAGAGGGGGTCACTTGCTTCAGATGCTTGAGAACATTGAGATTTTCAGTGACAACAATTTGGTGGATGCACGATTTGACGTACAGACGGTGATACGTCCACATAAGGATGAGTTCCACGATTTCCGTGGGTATGCCGGTAAGATATTAAGTGGAAGATTTGAAGTGGGTCATAAGGTGCAGATTCTACCAAGTGGATTTGAAACAAGAGTGAAGGGAATCCATATGTACAAGGATGAACTGAAGGAAGCATGTACTCCCGCAAGTGTGGTGATGACTTTGGAAGATGATATTGACGTTGGCCGTGGTGACATGATTGCAAGAAAGGATAACCTTCCGAAAACTTCTCAAACCTTTGATGCCATGATATGCTGGATGAGTGAAACGCAAATGCTTCCACGGAAGAAGTACTTACTGAAACATGGAAGTGCTGAAGTGACTTGTATGATAACGAAGAAGGTTTACAAACTTGATGTCAACACGTTCAGTCGAACTGAAGATAGTGATTTGAAAGTCGAACTAAACGACATTGGTAGAGTATCCCTCAAGACGAGTAAACCGATTAGTTTTGATTCATATGATACCAACCGAGCAAACGGAAGCTTCATCCTGATTGACCAGCAGACCAACGAAACGGTTGCCGCCGGAATGATAAAGTGAAGGTCATCGTAACAGGTGGACTTGGTTACATCGGTAGTCATACCGTAGTTGAATTACTGAACGCAGGTTACGAAGTCGTTATCATTGACAACTTGTCAAATTCATCGGAGAGTGTGTTCCCCGCAATCGTGAAGATTACCGACAAGATTCCCCAACTATACAACATGGACTTACGTTCGGCACAGGGACTTTCAAGAATCTTTGAAGCACATTTTGATGCGGTTGCGGTTATTCATTTCGCAGCTTATAAAAGTGTAGGGGAAAGTATGACGAATCCTGCCAAGTATTATTTGAACAATGTCTACGGGACTTACAACTTGCTTTCCACTATGAAACTTGTTGGAATCAAGAACTTGGTTTTCAGTAGTAGTTGCACGGTATATGGAGAAGCAGACGAACTTCCAGTAACGGAACAAACTCCGCAAAAAACAGCATCAAGCACATACGGATATACCAAGCAAGTGTGCGAAAGGATGATTGCAGACTTCCATCGTGAGTACGATTACAATTCGGTTCTCCTCAGATACTTTAATCCAATAGGTGCACATCAGTCGGCATTGATTGGAGAACTGCCCAATGGACAATATGACAATTTGATGCCCCTCGTCGCCGAGACCGCTCAAGGCAAACGCAAAGAGTTCACCGTCTACGGAACTGACTATGATACCGAGGATGGAACTTGTGTCAGAGATTATCTCCATGTGGTTGATTTGGCAAAGGCACATGTAAAGGCAATTGATGCTTGTAAGGAGAAGGAGTTTGATGCAGAACCAATCAACCTCGGAACGGGTGAGGGTTATTCGGTCAAGCAAGTTCTCGAAGCATTTGAAAGAGTCAACGGAGTCAAGGTGAAAACCGAGTACGGAGATAGACGTGACGGAGACGTTACTGCAATTTACGCAGACCCATCATATGCCAAGAAGGTTCTTGGGTGGAAAGCAGAACTAGGGTTGGATGAAATGGTGGAATCCACATGGAAATGGCAGAAGCAGATATCCAAGAAATGTTGCGGAAATAGTTGCGGATGTCATGCAAATAAAAAACTTTGAACGGTTCGCTACCACGAATTGGTCACATGGGTGGGTGAGGATTGATTTCCTTGCCCACTTTCTTTTTTTAAAGTAATCTTTTTTGTTGACTTTTTATAAGAAATTTGGTATAGTATTTGTATTGAGAATGAGAAAAGAGAGAGTTGAAAATTTAAAAATGAACATTTACGATCAGTTTCATTTACCGATTGAAAATAACGAACGAAAGAACGCACTATTGAATACGGTCACGGAGTGGTTTGCTCACGAAGATTGTGCTTCTGGTGAAGACATTATTGAGTCACTTCGTTCTATGGATGACGTTTGTTCCAATCGTCCTGCTCCGGTTTCAAGTAAGCAAGAGATTCTTAATTCAGATCACTTTTGGGACATTGCCTTTAAGTTTGAAAACGAAATCAACAACACTTTACAATTAAACTAATTCGTAAAATAATGCTTGACTTTTTATAGAAATTGGAGTAGAGTACTAGTATGACAATGAGTAATAGTGAGATTGAAATGTTTGCCAAAGTTACCGTAGAGGAATTCGAGGACGAGTTTCTTGCCCGAGAGGAATTCCTGCGGAATGAACAAAATGAGGAAGGTGAAGAGGAACTTGCGGAGATGTCCGTTGCAGACCTCATGACCGACGTATGATTTTTTTGCACTGTATCAAAACCTTAAGAACGGAGATGATAGCCTCCAGTGGTCTGGTAAACCATTAGTGCATGTATTTGAGATGAGTGGATTAAAATTAAACAGAGATGAGTTGGTAGTTATTCTTTACGAAGTGGACACGAAATTGCAGGAAGCAATTTCCGAAAACGTACCGGAGAGAATTGAATTCTACACCAACCTCAGTATTAAACTTCACAACGAAATGCGAGAAATTGCAGAAAGGGGCCTCTAGCTCAGTTGGTTAGAGCATCCGACTCATAATCGGCAGGTCGTGGGTTCAAGTCCCTCGAGGCCCACCATTTAACAAAAGAAACAGATATGATAGATTTTAGAAAAGTAGGAAAGATAGTAGTTCACCCAGGACACGCACACCGAGATGACTTCTTGTTCACGTGCTTCGTTCTTGCCATGTGTGAAGAACACGGGGTAGTACCCGTGGTTCACCGACGTGACCCAACCGAGGCAGAACTGAGGAATCCATATGTGGTGGTGGGTGACGTTGGAGAACGGCATGAACCGGAACTAAGCAATTTTGACCACCATCAGTTTGAACGTGACCATGCCCCCGCATGTGCGTTGACTCTTTTGCTTGAGGATATGACCATTTATGATGAATCCCTACGAGGATTTCGTTGGTTGGATTCCACCGAAAAGTTTGATAGCAAAGGTCCGTTTTTCGTGGCAAACGAAATTGGCATTGAATGGAACAAGATTTCAGACGTAACTTTTTCTCCAATTGAAGAAGTTGTGCTTCATATGTTTTCAAAACTCACAGAAGTTAACGAAACGATGATTGAACTGATGACTTCAATTGGTTCTGAACTTTTAAAGACACTTGAGTTGTTTACCAATAGGTGGGAAGAACTTTCCAAGACTGCAATACGATGCAAGGCACTTGGAAACGAAGTGGTGTTCTCCTTGGCAATCAAGGGTGATGAAGATACCTCGTTCGCATTGAATGCGTTTGTTGATGAGGTATACCCAGATGCAGTTGTCACCGTCACCAATGATGACAGAGGTGATGGACTATGCTTGTTCCGTTTGAACGATAGTCCAAAGATTGACTTTTCTCTAATTGAGAACGATGAACGAGTTCTGTTTGCTCACAAGAATGGATTTGTGGCAAAGACTCACAAAAAAATATCAGACGAAGAGGTCATTGATTTAATTGAAAAGTCCACTAAATAAAAATGGAGTTTTTATAACTTTAGGGTTGACTTTCCAAGGCAATTTTGCTATTATAAAGGGGTAAAATTAATTACAGACAATAGAAAAAAAATAAAAAATATGAGAAATACATTAATACTAATCGCAATCGCAACTGCTCTTACGGGTGGCACTTTGTCTGCCGGAGATGGTTGGGGCAAAAATCAAACGCAACGGACTGTTGGTGGGGTACTCAGTGGTGCAACGGTCGGTGGAATCATCGGACACCAACACGGAAAGCAAAAGGAAGGAATCATCATCGGTTCTGTTCTTGGAATGATTATCGGAAATCAAAGTGGCAAGGGTAAGGATGCCCGGGAAGAACGTCAACGACAAGAACAAATTGCACGTGAACAAGCACATCAACGAGAACTGCAACGCAGGGAACAAGAACGGATGCGTTCTCGTCAAGTAGGGTACAACAACTCCAATTCTCCCATTCATGGTCAAGTGAGTCATGAGGACAAGGTTCTTATGGAAGCACAACTTCGTGCGGAAAAGGCAGAACGTGAACTTCAAGCAGAACTTGAACGTCAACGTCAAGCTGAGGAACGTCGTAGGGCACTTGCGGAATATCGTGAACGTGAACGTCAAGCACGTGAACGTCTCCTTCGTGCAAAGGGTTACACCCCCGAAAATTATCCTAACCT
>Ga0209362_1003358_pt1 | contig 11164 bp, 8 predicted proteins | sample SaaInlV_165m_DNA_FD_184680 | JGI IMG/M metagenome (GOLD analysis project Ga0209362, IMG submission 184680) | Marine microbial communities from expanding oxygen minimum zones in the Saanich Inlet - Saanich Inlet SI037_S3LV_110m_DNA (SPAdes)... | ecosystem: Environmental > Aquatic > Marine >...
GAGTGGATCGAGGGCGGGGTTTTTGTCGCCCAAAAGTTCCTCCCATTCCATTTCCGCGATGGTAATGCCCTTGATGTTGTTGACGGGGATTGTGGCATTACCCTCAGGTGATAAGCGCAATTCGCGATCAAACTGCAGGTTCTCACTTAGGGCTCGGCCTCCGGAAAAGAGATCCAAGGTGTCCTCTAGACTTCCTCTGGAAGGACGATTGGGACGTCTGTTGGGGTTTGTCGCATTCGATACGTTTGCGTCCAGTTTGCGCATTACCGATGCACTGGAGTCCGCTTGGTGCCTGAACCATGCGGCTCCGGGGATGCCTCGAGCGAGCAAATGTTCGTAATATTCTTTTCGACCTATATGGAATTCCAATTCACCGATCGAATTACCCTTTTTTACGCGAAACTCCACGGACCGAAGACCCTCCCCATCGGCATCGGGCAAGAAAAGAGTACCTTTCAGAGGAAGCCTGTCGGTGCGAATGATGACGCGTGTCTGGTCGGGACGGAATTGGCTTCTCCACCTGCGCCTATTTTCATCCTGATCCATCAAGAGGTAAATTTCCTTCGCCTCGGAAGAGACGGCATAAGGCATGATTTCAGGAACCCAACGACCTCCCTGCCAAGAGTGAGCTAGATTCACATTACTCGCAGGCAAGTCCCCTGAAGTGATTTCCAGATCATTCAAGGGGACGTCGAGCAAGTGTTCCTTGGCATTTGCATAAATTGCAAGGGTCGCAAGTAGAGGTAGCAGGAGTTTTCTAGAAGTAATTTTCATGATTCTTTGTATTTGCAAGTAGTGTGCCCATTATCATGGAATGCACTTGAAATGTATGTAAGTGTCTAGCAAGCAGTACTTTATGGGTAGGTGGGAAGATTTTATTTCTGGCTGAATTCGGAATTAAGCAAAGGAAAACGTACGTTAAACGTTATCCGACGTGCGCTTTAAGATTAAATCGAGGTGAGCGAGACCACCATCAAGGTCTGTGAATGCGCCATCGAGTTGAGCCTCGAAGCATTCTTCGAGGATGGGACTAAAGCCGGCACCGGGATGCATCCCGCGCTCGATGAGGTGTCGTCCAAGAACCAGCGCTTGGGGGGCGGCGTCCTTCACTCGGAGTTTCTCAGCTCGATTAAGTAGCCATTTTCCTTCTGGGAAGTCCGCTGACTTGGGTGGACGTCCGGCCATATCGGCTTCGGCGACACGGACGAGGCGGTCGATGCGGACAACTTGGCGAGCCAACCTGCGTATGGCACTGTCGCTAGCTTGATCCATGTAAAAGGTACGTGGTGCCAAATGGCGGCGAACAAGTGGAACGACTTGTTCGGGCAAGTCTTTTTGATTTGTCATTCGCTCCAAGAATGATCGGGTAGGGGCTTCTCCCTTGGATTCATGCTTGGGCGAGCGAATGCGAGAGTTTTCATCCGTAACTGTGGTGAGGGGTTTGCCCAAATCGTGACACAAGACACCGAAACCGACCACGAGGTTTTCCCATTCGTCGTTGATTCGTTTTTCGGCAAAAGCATCCATGCAGTGCAGGGTGTGCACCCATACGTCTCCCTCGGGATGCCATTCGGGGTCTTGAGGGCAATCGACTAGAGCTTCCAGTTCGGGAAAAAAGCGAAGCCATGTCGTTTCTCTTAGAAAGTTTAGACCTCGCGAAATGCTTTTCCCTTTGAGAAAGAGCTTCTTCCATTCGTCAAAGATACGTTCGGGTGCAAGACCTTCAAGGTCGATGGTTCGGCAGAGTTCTATTGTCTCCTGAGCAGGCGACAGGTCGAAGCGAGCGGCAAACTGCATGCCACGCAGAACCCGTAAAGGGTCTTCAACAAAGGCGGGACCGACATGTCGCAGGATGCGGGCATCCAAGTCCTTAATGCCGCCGTGTGGGTCGAGCAATTCTCCCGTAAGCGGATCCAGACCGATTGCATTGACCGTGAAATCACGTCGAGCGGCGGCTTTGGGAAAGGGAAGATGGGGATCTACATCGACGGAGAACCCCCGATGACCGGTGGAGCTCTTGGTCTCCGAACGCGGCACTGAAACTTCTATCGGTTGGCCTTTGAGCTTCAGTACGCCAAATGATTTGCCATATTCATCGACCGAGTGCTTGCGGGCTAAAAGAGCACGAAGTTCCTCGGGGTCCATGCCGCTGACTTCGAGATCGAACTCTTCTGCAGCTATTTGGAGCAGAGCGTCCCGAACGCAACCGCCAACACAAATAACCTGACCACCGGCTTCGGCAACGTCCTCGGCAATATCTCGAACAAGGAAAAGTTCCTGCGAGGGGAATTGCTCGCGAAGGTCGGTCATGAGGGGCATGGCGAAGAGAGAAGTTAGCCAAACATGGCTTCCTCAATCATTTCGCAGAGCGCATGGTAGATAGGGAGATGAAACTCCTGTATGCGAGCGACGTCGGTTTCCGGAGCGCAGATGGCGACGTCGCAAAGCTTGGCCAACTCGCCTCCGCTTTCCCCGGTAAGTCCGATTACTCCCATTCCCATGGCATGAGCTGTTTTCGCAGCATGCAAAATGTTTTTAGAATTTCCAGAAGTACTAATGGCGAGAAGTACGTCGCCGGGTTTACCAAGACCCAGCACTTGCTGAGCGAATGCATATTCGGGGCGATCGTCGTTGGCGAAGGCCGTATGAAAGGCTGTGAAAGAAGGAAGAGGGATAGCCGGTAGGGAACCATGTAGGTTGGCGGCGAGTTCAGGAGCTAGCTTTTCAGCCAATTCGGTATCGAGGGGGCGATCTCTATAGAAGCTCTTTACGAGTTCGCCTGCAATGTGATCGCAGTCGGCGCAACTGCCTCCATTTCCACACAAAAGAAGTTTGTTGCCCTTGCGAAAGCAAGCGAGCAGAGCGTTGTGGGCTAGCCGAACACTCTCTGCGCAGCTTTCCAATTCAGGCGTTCGCATTACCATCCGTTCGATCGGGTCCATATTCAAATAAATAAGATTTCGGAGCGACTTGAGCAAGAAGCAATGCTTTTTAATCTATGACCAAGCCTGCTCTTTACTAAATCCGTTACACATGACATGATCAATATTTTGCCACATTATTACAATGAAGGCGGACAACAAGGATTTCACCTCAGAGAATACGGAACTGGAACAGCTTGATGCCATTGGTCGGGTGGCTTGGGCATGGGATCGTTTCGGCGAGGATCTCGTAGTGTCAACGAGCTTTGGTCTGCAAAGCGCTGTCATGCTTCATCTGGTGAGCAAGGTGAACAAGGAAATCCCAATCATCTTCGTAGATACGGGTTACCTCTTCCCTGAGACCTACGAATACGCAGAAACCTTGTGTGAAAAACTCGGAATTAGGCCGAAAACCTTCTCAAGTGGTCTTTCTCAAGCTTATCAGGAAATACGGTTCGGCAAACTTTGGGAGCAAGGAGCCGAAGGAATGGAGAGGTATAACCTGATGAACAAGGTCGAACCGATGCAGCGAGCCCTTAAGGAAGTGAATGCCAAGGGGTGGCTTTCGGGTTTGCGCAGAGGGCAATCGAAAAGTCGTGCGGATCGCACCTATGTCGAGACTCAGAACGGGACAGTGAAAATCTACCCGATTCTTGATTGGGACGAACGAAGCACATACGAATATCTTCCAGCCAATAATCTCCCCTACCATCCCTTGGAGGGCCAAGGCTATGATTCCTTGGGGGACTGGCATAGCACGAAGAAGGTATCCGAGGCATCTTCAAGAGAGGACACCCGCAACGCCGGGCATAAACGCGAGTGCGGTCTGCACGAAGAATTGCCCGAGGGGTACGCTTTTGAAATCTAACATTAGGAATTGAATGATTTTACCGGAAGACAAGACAAGGTTGCAGGGATTGATCAAAAGAACGGATCACTTGTGGAAGTTCTTGGAGTGCGACGAAAAGAAAAAGAAGATCGCGGAGCTCGAGGAAGCTATGTCGTCGCCATCTTTCTGGGATGATCAAGACACCGCGAGAAAAGTCGGTTCCGAAAACAACCGCCTGAAGCAGACTGTTTCCAAGGTGGAAGAATTTCGAGTGCAAGTCGAAGACGTCGAAGCCTTGTGCGAATTGTGCGAGGAAGATGAAGGCGACGAGGAGATGAGCAAAGAGTTCGTCGAGACTCTTGAAGCCGCCTTGTCCCAAGTCGACGATTTGGAAGTCGCCAGCTTCCTGAACGAACCATTCGATGCTCGACCCGCTTTGCTGAGCATTCATGCCGGAGCGGGTGGCACGGAGTCTTGCGACTGGGCCGACATGCTTATGAGGATGTATGTCCGCTGGGCCGAGCGAAGAGGTTTCAGCGTTGAATTGCAGGACCTTCAACCCGGAGAAGAGGCTGGAATCAGCCGATGCTCTATTCGCATAGAGGGCTTGAACGCATATGGGTATGCCAAGGCGGAGCGCGGTGTGCACCGCTTGGTTCGCATAAGTCCCTTCGATTCCAACAAGCGTAGGCACACTTCCTTCTGTTCGGTCGACGTTATCGCCGAGGTCGAGGACGACGACGTGGAGATGGACATTCCCGATGACGATCTTCGAGTCGATACCTATCGGTCCAGCGGAAAGGGCGGGCAGCACGTAAACAAAACGGACTCAGCGGTCCGTCTCACTCACCTCCCTACGAATATTGCTGTTCAGTGCCAAAACGAACGTTCGCAATTGAAAAACAGGCAAACCGCGATGCGAGTTCTGAAGTCACGCCTTTACGAAAAGCAACAAGACGAGAAGCGTGCGGAAATGGAAAAGTTTTATGGAGAAAAAGGTGAAATGGGGTGGGGGAACCAAATCCGCAGTTATGTCTTTCAGCCCTACCAGATGGTCAAGGATTTGCGTACTGGTGTAGAGACTTCGGGCGTACAAGCCGTTATGGACGGCGAGCTCGATCCTTTTGTCAACGGCTGGTTGCGAGCCGGATGTCCCAGGCAGCGCAACAAGGATATTCAGGTAGACGATTGAACCTTTCGATCTAGATTTTGAATTAACGAGACTTTCGACATTGGCCGCATTACCTCTCAGCCTGCCTGTCCTTAGATCGGCATTGGACAGACCTCTCTTTGCCGAGAAGAGTTGGCGACTTTCCCCGAAACCTTGGCCCTTGCCCGAAGGTACGGTGGAGGAACTTCATTCGATCGGCCAAGCCTGTCTGGCTTTTCACCAAGCACTCGAACGCCTATATCTGAAATCAAGGTCCGGTTCGCGAATCTTGCGTAATGGAAGCCTGACGACTCCATGGGTAGCGGAATACCTAGATGCAGGTAAGCCCGAATGGCTTGTCGATCATGGTGCAGCAAAAGCCGTAAAGGGTTCTGTTCCGCCCGTTCTACGTCCGGATCTGATCGTTACTCCCGATGGTTTTGCTCTCACGGAAATGGACTCTGTTCCAGGAGGCATAGGGCTGACTGCCTTTTTGGAAAAGCTTTACCTTGGTGAAGATTCTCACGACATACCGGAATCTTTTATGGAAAGCCTCGCTTCGTTGTGTCCCGATACGGACAATCCTTCGGTCCTGTTGACGGTTAGCGAGGAATCAGCCGATTATCGCCCTGAAATGGAGTGGTTGGCCGAAGTCCTGTGCGAACTTGGACACAAGGTGAAAGTTGGCCGACCGGAACAACTGAAACCCCGACCCGAAGGGGTGTTTTTCGATGGCGAGAAGCAAGACGTCATATATCGATTCTGGGAATTGTTCGATCACGAAGAAGTTACCGTGATGCGGGAGATCTGTTCTGCAGTTGATCAAGGTCTAGTTAAAGTCAGCCCACCCATGCGTACCTTTCAGGAAGAGAAGTTATCCCTCGGGCTCTTTTGGCATCATCGCCTAGAAGGTTATTGGCGGGAAAATCTGTCCAAGCCCGACTTAAAACTCTTACGGAAGATCATACCACCGACCTGGATTCTCGACCCCGCGGACCTGCCGCCGGGTGCCGTGCTGGCGGGCCCCGCCATTGGTGGTGCCCCAATGAGCTCGTGGGGCGACTTGGCAAAGGCATCAAAGAAGGAACGCGAACTCGTCGTCAAAGCTAGCGGTTTTCACGAGACGGCTTGGGGGTCACGTAGCGTGGTAGTCGGGAGCGATGCTTCGAGCGAGGAGTGGGGAAATGCAATCAACCATGCTCTCGCTACCTTTCCCGAACCCGTTCAAGTGCTTCAGGAATTCAGAAAGCCTGCTCGCCTACGTCACGACGTCTACGAGGAGACAGGCGAAACACAGCCCATGGAAGGTCGACTACGACTAAGCCCGTACTATTTCGTGAAGAACGGAGAGGCTCGCCTTTCCGGAGCACTCGCCACCTTTTGCCCCGTCGACAAAAAAATCATTCACGGCATGAAGGATGGGGTCCTTTTGCCCTGTATGATCTAAGCTCGATTACTTTTTCTGATCCTTCTTGCGGTCCTTTTTCTTCTTGGGTGTGGGCGTTGATTGGCCAGTTGCTCCGAGTTCCTTGAGGGTGGTGTCGACGAGGCGTCCGACATAACCTTGAAAGCGTTTGTCCACCTCAGTCGGCGTCCGGGGCATGGACTGGATCATGGGGATAAGTGATTTCGACTTGTCGTCTAAATGGTCGATGGCGTTCATCGCGAGCATGGAGGGGAAGCAACCATTTTTGATTGGATCGACTACCTTGCCAAGCGTGTCGACGGCCTTGGATACATCTTCCTTGGAACCGTATTTACCCAAGGCCTCGGCTGCGATCACTCGCACGTAAGGCGATTTGTCGGATAGGGCTTTCAGCAGTTTGGCATGCCCTTTTTTGACTCCCGCCTTTTCCTGCATGAGGAGACCCAATGCCCCCCAATAGCGGACTGCTGGATCAGAATCTTCCAGCAGTTCCGCAATCTTGGGAAGATCGGTTTTCCGCATGGAGGAGGCAATGTCGGCGGCGGTGTAAATCTTTTCGAATGGGTACTTCTTGTCGTCGTGTCCCATCTCGTATGGGGTCGAGCCTTTGGACCGTGAATGTATCTCGCCCTCGGGCAGAAACCCTACGTCGCGTATTTTGGTAATGTGTTCCCGGTGAGCCTTGCGCATTTGAGCTAGGATTTCCTGATGCTTCTTGGAACCGGCCAAGTTGTTCACTTCGTCGGGGTCTTTATCGAGATCGTACAGTTCTTCGGCTGGTTTGGTTCTCCAAAAGTGACTCTGTGCGTCGTTCAGTTTGCCTTCGTCGTAGAGACGTTTCCATACCTGAGTCGTGGTGGTGACGAACATGTAGCCTACGTGTTGGCCATACAATTTGTGAGGCATATAGTTCCGAATGTACATGTAGCGCTTGCCGACCACGCTGCGCACCATGTCGTAGCGTTCGTCCATGCGACCGCGAAAGCCATAGCCGTACTCTTGGGCGGGTGCCTCGTGCTTGCCCATGAAAGCGTGCCCTTGCATGTGCGCCGGAGGTTTCTTTCCCGCTATGCTTAGCAAGGTAGGCGCGAGATCGATAAAACCAACCCGACGGTCGCTGCTGCCTCCAACTTTGTAATCTGAGGAGGCCAGGTGCTTCCATTTTTCTGGGACATGCACGATGAGCGGAACGTTGAGACCGGAGAAAAACGGCCAACGCTTGCTGCGGGGCATTCCCGAACCATGGTCGCCGTAGTAGAAAACGATAGTGTCCTCGGCTAAACCTGCGTCCTTTAGCTCCTTGAGTTGAGCGCCGACTTGTCGATCCATCTCGGTCAACTTGTCGTGGTATTGGGCCCAGTCCTTGCGCACCTCGGGATGGTCGGGGTGGTAGGCGGGGACGCGGACCTTGGCAGGGTCATGGACTTGGTTGTGTGGACGCTTCCGGATTTGGCTCTCGTGGCAGACGGTGTAGTTGAAAATGGCGAAGAAAGGTTTCTTTTTGTCGGGGCGGTTCCTCCAGTGACCTTTTCCTCCGCTTTCATTCCAAACCTCACCTTCCTTACGCAAGTTGTAGTCTTCCTTAGACTTGTTGGTGCAGTAGTAACCCAGCTCTCGCAGGTAGGCTGGATACATTTTATAGCCAGCGGGCAGGCTTGTCATGCTGCGCATGTGCTCGGAACCGGTGGAAGGCGGATACATGCCCGATATGATGGTCGTCCGAGCGGGAGCGCAAACGGGAGCGTTGGAGATTGCCCGGGTGTAAATCATTCCTTTGGACGCCAGAATATCTAGATTCGGCGTGGTGGCGTATTCGTCGCCATAGCATCCTAAGTGTGGTCCGTTGTCCTCGCTGGTCAGCCAGAGGATGTTGGGGAGGTCGGCGGCTTGAGTGGCCGTGGCCGAGGTGAAAAAGAGGGCGAGAAATTGGATGACGTTCTTCATTGTTGGTAGTTTCTTAAAATCACAACACGGTTGTTCCAGCTGTCGCTTACCCAAAGGGATCCGTCGGGTGCGATGGTAACGCCGTGGGGTCGATTCAGTTTAGTTTTGGGTTCGGCTTCTCCACCGAGTATGGTGGACACCGTCTTGGTTTTCGGGTCATAGAGACGAATGAGGTGGTTGTTGTCGTCTGCGATGATGACTTTGCCTTGGTCGTCGAGGCAAAGGTGCTTGGGACCGGAGAAAGTCGCTTGCTTGGCGGGGCCGTCTTGGGTGCCCTTCTTTCCTGTGCCGGCTAAGGTGAAAATGCTTCCGTTCGGACGCACGATCCGGAGAGCGTTGCCATTTCGCTCGAGTACGTAGAGGTTGCCCTTGGCGTCCATCACGGAGGCTCGCGGATCGGCCAGCGGTTGCTCGGTGGCTTTCTCACCTGACTTGGGTTTGCCCTTCTCCCCGTTGCCGGCGAGGGTCTTTATTGTGCCGGTCTTCAGGTCGATACTGCGAATACGCCTGTTGCGGATGTCGGCGATGAGCAAAGTACTTTCGTCGGAAGTGAGGCTGATGGATATTGGATTGGATAACAGGGCCTTGGTGGCGGGGCCTCCGTCCCCGGAGAAGCCCTTCTTCCCGGGTATGCCGGCTATGGTGGAGACGAGGTTCGTCTTGCCGTCTATCTTGCGAATCAAGTTGTTGAATGAATCTGAAATATAGAGGTCTCCATTGGTCGTTCTCACAATGTTGTGCATCCCATGGTAAACCGCTTTCTTGGCATCTTCACCATCTCCGGCGAATCCCTTTTCGCCGTTGCCGGAAATCGTAGTGAGCTTTCCATCCGTCGTTAGTTTGTGAACACGCCCTCCCATGAACTCGGCGACGAAGGCGTTGCCATCTTCATCGAAGGCGACACCAAAGGGGTTCTTTACCTGGGAGGCATCCAGTACGACCTCCAAAGAGGGTTTTGCTTGAAGCAGGCCAGAGAGGCAGACCAAGATGGCGATTGCGAGTGAAGTTTTCATGGGTTGTGGGCGGGATTAGTCTTATTTTCCCTCGGTCACCATGGGGAAGTCATCAGTGCGAAAGGGGGTTGCGGGTAAGGTAACGGATCCGGTCTTGCTGTAAAGGTTGCAAACGGGGTTGTTTGACCAAGCATAGCGGACGGCTACGGGTTGATCGATTTCTTCCGCCCATACTTCGACCTTGTCCTTGCCCGTGAGCTTTGCCTTGGCCCAGACGAATTTCTTGTCTTTCCCGCAGATTGCGAATCCGACAGGCTCGCGGACGTCAAAGGTATAGAGGCCGGTTCCGACGTGATCGAATGTGAGGATAACCTTGCCCGCTTTGGTTTCCATCGACTTGCAACGGGGACTCTGGTGGGGGATTTGCATTCCGTAATCCTTGGCCAGCGCGTTCCGGACCAGTCGGTTGGCCACGATCTGCTTGTTGCGGGGATGAATGTCCCTACCTTCTCCTACGTCGATGATGACCGCTTCGCCCACGTTTTTCAGCTTGTCGAGTGTTAGGGTTTGGGCCTCCCGCAGTTCGGGCCAATTGTTGTCCACCGGTTCCTCGTCTTCTCCCATGAAATCGGCCAACTGTACCCAGTAAAAAGAGAAATCTCCCTGTTCCCAATCCCTTCTCCACGTCTCGATCATGAGAGGAAAGACTTCACGGTAGGCATGACCACGGCCAGAGTTGCTCTCTCCTTGATACCAGATGGCACCCTTTATTCCGTACCCGATGACCGGCTTGAGTACGCCGTTGTAAAGATTGGCAGGGCGGTGTTGGCCGGTCAAGGGGTTGCGAGGCGCTCTGGGAGCTCGAGGTCTGGGCTTTCCGGCCGCCTTGGCTTTCTTGACCTGTTCGGTCCACTTGGCTTTTTGCCCATCATATTTTTCCTGTGCCGCCTTGGCGTCATAGTTCGCTTCAGTTTGTTTCCAAAGTTCCATGTAGGGCTTGGCCACGGGGGTTGCATTCAAACGGTCTCTTGGAATCCATGCCTCGCAAGCGGAACCACCCCATGCATTGTCGATCAGACCGACGGGCACCTTGAGAGCTTGGTGAAGCCGGCGGCCAAAGAGGTAGCCGACTGCGGAGAAGTTCTTGGCGCTGTCGGGCGTGGAGGCTTCCCATTGTCCTTTAAAATCGTTTTGGGGTTCTTGGGTTCCGACTTGTGGAACACTGATCAGTCGCAGGTTGGGGAAATCAGCGGTCATGAGTTCCAAGTCGGAATCGTCCGAACTGTTGACGGACCACCCCATATTCGATTGACCCGAGCAGACCCATATTTCACCGACTAAAACATTTTCGTATTTTAGTTCATTCTTTCCATTGATGGATAAGGTAAGTGGCTTGGCCGTTACTTTCATGGGCTTGAGGACTACCCGCCAATTGCCGTCTTTGTCCGCCTGTGTCTTGTGCGATTGACCCGAAATCGAAACGGTAACCTTTTCACCCCGGTCTCCCCAGCCCCAGACGGGATTGGCGTGATCGCGCTGCAAAACCATGTTGCTGCCGAAAATGGCCGGTGTCTTGACGTCGCCGACCGCAACAAAGACGGGAGCGAAAAGGGCAATTAAGAAAAAGCCGGCGTTTACAGTGAAGGGGGTGTGGATACGTGGAAAGAATAGCATCCCGCTTAGCGAAACCACAACGCCTCGGCGGTCAAGAATCAAAGTACTGCCGGACAAAGGCCAAATATAGAATAATCTTCATATTCTCATTTTTACCTTCCTGTTGCTCGAGTCGTAATTCTTACGCGTCACAGAATTTTCTCGTGACCGTAAAATATACAGGTGCAAGCCACATCATTCTCTCGCGGTCAAGGCCACTTGCTTGAGCAACGAGCCTGTTCCCTTGGCGTCCTGCCCGATTTCCCAGATCATCACCCCCGCCAACCC
>Ga0209362_1003372_pt1 | contig 11109 bp, 6 predicted proteins | sample SaaInlV_165m_DNA_FD_184680 | JGI IMG/M metagenome (GOLD analysis project Ga0209362, IMG submission 184680) | Marine microbial communities from expanding oxygen minimum zones in the Saanich Inlet - Saanich Inlet SI037_S3LV_110m_DNA (SPAdes)... | ecosystem: Environmental > Aquatic > Marine >...
TGGTAAGCTGGATAATCACAGAAAGAGTTTCGATAACAAACACGAATCCAATCATTGTAAGAACAAACATCTGGTCGAGCATCATTGCAATTACCCCAAGTGTTCCTCCGAGGGCAAGTGAACCGGTGTCACCCATAAAGAAGAGGGCAGGCGGTACATTGTGCCACAAGAATGCGGCAATCGCTCCGACGCAGACTACGCAGAAAGCGCTTAGTACATACAAACCTTGAATGTATGCGAGTACTGCAAATGAAGAGAAAGCAATAACAAGTAATCCACCAGCAAGTCCGTCTAGTCCATCGGTAATATTTACCGCATTCGCGGTTCCTACAATAATAAACATGAATAGTGGTATGTACCAGATGCCAACATGAAGTGCTCCGAGGTATGGAATGTAAATCTGGTTGTAATCAAGCTTGAAGTAAAACCACAGTGCACCAATTCCACTAATAAGGAGAAGGGAACTAAGCTTTGGAATCCAGTCGAGACCTTTTTTCTTTCCAGATCCAATAATGTTTAAGTAGTCATCGACCGCTCCAAGAATCCCTAGAGAAACTAAAATAAATAGTGGTAGATACACCTGCCCTCGTTGCAGAAGTGAATGGTCAACCTTTCCAACGTATGAAAGCAAACGAGAGAAGAGCACTGTCACAAGGATAGAGCTCCATATAAGAATACCTCCCATGGTAGGCGTACCATGTTTATCTTTATGATAGTGGCGAAATACAGATGCCTGCTTTCCATCCACAGTCTCTACGCGGATTTGCTTTCCAGTACTATTTTTCCTAAGGAAAGAGATGAACCACGGAGTAAATGCGAGACCTAAGAGGAATGCAAAAAGGCCATAGAGAATGGTCTCATTGAGGAGAATTTCCGGCCGAACAGGAACAGAGACGATCTGCATGAGCTACAAGAGTACTTGTCGATTAAACGAAGAGCAATCCACTTCCTCTACTCTCCATGATTTTGGCTACTATGGGCATTATCGACGTCATAGAAGCGCAAGTGGTCTTTTTTAAACATGAGCTCGATGCGCCCAATTGGTCCATTTCGATGCTTTCTAATGTAGATATCAGTAAGTCCTGGACGGTCAGAATCCTCTTCATAGTAGTCTTCTCTGTACATCATCATCACAATATCTGCATCTTGCTCAATAGAACCAGACTCACGAAGGTCGGACAACTGCGGGATATTTCCAGGCCGGCTTTCAACTGCACGAGAAAGCTGTGACAAAGCAATAATTGGAATGTGAAGTTCGCGGCCGATCTGCTTTAGCGCTCGTGAAATTTCTGAAATTTCCTGCACACGGTTACCCGCATAGCTGGCATTTCCTGTACTCATCAACTGCATATAGTCGATCATCAGCATATCGAGGCCGTGTTCCATCTGTAGTCGACGTGCTTTTGCACGAAGCTCTGGAATAGAAGACCCAACAGAGTCATCGATAAAGATATTTGCGTTGTTCAATTCATCCATAATCGGACCCATGTTCTGGAAGTCTGTGTCGTCGAGCTTTCCTTTTTGGAGTTTCCAGCTATCGACACCAAGCATCGATGCAAACAAACGGTCGACCAGTTGTTCTTTACTCATTTCCAGTGAGAAGATTCCAACACTCTTACCAGACTTGATGGCAGCGTTTTGGCAAATGTTCAGAGCAAGTGCAGTTTTTCCCATAGAAGGTCGCGCCGCAAGAATGATCAAGTCACTGGGTTGGAAACCAGAGATCTTAGCATCAAGACCGGCAAACCCACTCGGTACACCCTTTGAAAGCTCGTCGTCATCTGCCTCATGCATTTCTGCAAAACGTTCGTAGCGTTCTTCAAGGATCGCTTTGATGTGTACGAACTTGTCTTTAAGAAAAGTATTACTAATTTCAAATACTGTTTTTTCTACTTCATCCAAAAGCTCTGGCACAGCTCTACTTTCTTCCATTCCTAGGCCAGAGATCTTCTGTCCTGCTTTAATAATTTTCCTATGCACTGCCTTCGACTTCACAATCTGACCATACTGGTAGATATGTGAAGACGTTGGCACCTCACTACTGAGTTGTGCCAAAAAAGCAGAGCCTCCAATTTCTTGAAGCTTTTTATTGTCTCCAAGCTTCGAAGATACCGTTACAAAGTCCACCACCTCATGACTGGTATATAGTGCAAAGATAGCAGAGAAGATCTCACGATAGATGGGATCGTAGAAATCATCCGGAATGAGAAAGTCCGACACCTTGATAATTGCCTCGGGATCGAGTAGCAATGCACCAATAACAGTTCTTTCAGCCTCCGTGCTATGCGGTTGCGTAGAAACAATTGGTGTAGTGGACTTTGTAGGCATTGGAGAGCAATTAAATAGGGAAACGAGTTCCAGTACAAGAGAACTGTTCCATTCCGCTATAGAACAGCTTGCCTACTTTCCACACTACAGTTCAAAGCTGCGATGTTGTGTTTACTATATGTGGAAAACTTGTGTATAAAAATTGGACTACCTAACAAAAAAATGTGCTCTAGAATATAAATGTTTTTACAAAAAGGACAGAAGGTGAAGAATACTCACTTCAAAGCAAAGCTTGCACTTTACATTGCTTTTGTTGTGCAATAAAAAAACGCTTTAGCGGACCTCACCCTAACCCTCTCCTTTGCGAAGGAGAGGGAACTGTTTGTAGAAGATTATGAATGCTTCTGAGTGTAGTACTTAGATTGGTATGTAATTCTTCATTTCGTATTCTTAATATGTAATAACCAAGCCCCTTTAGATATTCATCACGAGTTATATCATGATTAATTTTATCCTCAGTATCATGCACACCTCCATCAACTTCAATAATCACTCTGTGTTCTTTTGAGAGAAAATCTACAATATATGGACCAATATTTACCTGGCGACGAAATTTAACCCCTCTAGAATATCTATTGCGCAACAACTGCCATAGTATTACTTCTTCAGAAGTCATCTCTCTTCTTAGTTTTTTAGTAAAATGAGCTTTACTCATTTTATAAAGGGATTCTTTAATTTCAGTGTTCATAAATATTGATAAACAAAACAACTCCCCTCTCCTCCAGAGAGGAGAGGGGCCGGGGGTGAGGTTGGCTAGAGTCCAGCAGCTGCGCGGATTTCCTTTTCGAGTTTTGCAACAACCTTTGGGTTTTCTTTCAGGTAGATTCGCGCCTGCTCTTTTCCTTGGCCAATAGTATCGTCACCAAGCCTGTAGTAAGCGCCGCTTCGTTCGAGCATTCCATACTGCACACCGAGGTCTATGATGTCTCCTTCTTTAGAGATTCCTTGTGCATACAAGATGTCGAACTCTGCCTGCCTAAATGGAGGGGCTACTTTGTTCTTTACGACTTTGACGCGGGTCCGGTTCCCGACGATCTCTTGCGAGCCTTTTCCTTCTTGCCCTGGTATTTTCTCTAGGATCTTGTCGATACGACGGATATCAAGTCGAACAGAGCTGTAGAACTTTAGAGCTTGTCCTCCAGCTGTTGTTTCTGGGTTACCAAACATGACACCAATCTTCATACGGATCTGGTTAATGAAGATAATGCTACATTGCGTTTTATTCACAATAGCAGTCAACTTTCTAAGTGCTTGGCTCATAAGTCTGGCCTGCATACCCATTTGTGCGTCACCCATGTTTCCTTCGATCTCTGACCGAGGGGTAAGGGCTGCAACAGAGTCGATAACAACAAGGTCTAGCGCTCCACTACGGACAAGTGTCTCGCAGATTTCAAGCGCTTGTTCACCACAGTCTGGCTGAGAGACAAGAAGTGCATCGATATCGACACCAATCTTCTTTGCATACTGAACGTCTAAAGCGTGCTCTGCGTCGATGAACGCACAACGTCCGCCGTTCTTTTGTACTTCTGCAATTGCGTGGAGTGTCAGAGTCGTCTTACCTGAGCTTTCAGGTCCGTAGATCTCTACAATACGACCTTGAGGGATACCACCGCCAAGAGCGAGGTCTAGTGAGAGTGAACCAGAAGAGAACTTAGGGATGTGTCGTCCGGCATTTTCGTCCATTTTCATAACAGCACCAACACCGAATTCTTTTTCGATATGAGAGAGTGCCGCTGCAATTGCATCGTCTTTTGCTTTAGATATATCTGTCTTATTTGTTCCAGCTTTTGGATCGGCCATAACAGTTGAGGAGGAAGAACTTTTCGCCATGATAATAGGGGAGGAAGGGGAGGAGTAAAAGGTGAACTGACTTGTGTTATGTGCGTCCCTCCCGCGTCCTACCCGCCAATGGGGTCTGAAGAGCAGAGGAGAAAGGTGTAACACAAGTCAGGTGTAAACTTGTACACCACTGTATGTAGAACAACCCGGAGATGCAACTAAACCTACTTGTCGGACGTACACCTTCATGGTGGTGTATGGTTGTGCACCTATAAAATAACATTAAATCAAATCAAAAAAAAGCACAGAGCAAATTCTGGGGCTAATAAATATTGTTAGTGTTGTAAAAAATTACAACACTAAACTCTTATCCCCGGTATTGACGGCAAGTCACTGTGCATCCCATAGCCTGCAACTGCCGCATAAGGATTCTATCTCCGTTAAAAGAAACATTACCAAGGTAAATGTGAACGTCGTCACGTGAAGGGAAACTTTGCACCCACTGAAGGAGTGAAGCAGAGTCGTATTTATTCTGCATCTTGTCTTTACTCCAGTCAATAACAACAGAAGAAGATGAGAATAGAGGAGCCGTTGATGCTTGTCTTTCATGCATGCGAGGAGTGTACACCCGTACACCCAAGAAGCAAGCAAGTGTGATTGCCCGACGTACACCTTTGGTTCCGCATATCATTTCTTATTTTCTTCTCTTACGCATAAAGCCAAAGCCTGCAGCCATTCCTGACGCAACGACCGCCACGGCAGCTGGGCCTGTATCACCGGCAACACCTTGTGGCGCAATGAGTGGTTGCAACTGTGCATATGGTAACTGGTATGGGAGCTGCTGATAGCTTGGCTGCCGAGGGAACTGGAATTGTTGCTGGAAATTTGGAATCACAGATGCTGGAAGAGTAGAACTCGCGAAATCAATAGTTGTATCCGACGCAATGACAGAGACTCCTGTGTCATCCGATTCCTCGACACGACAGTATCTGTCACAGCCGTCACCCGGTTGGTAGTTTCCATCGTCACAGATTTCTGTAGAATCAATAATGCCATCACCACAACGGGATAAACCACAATCTGGTCTGCAGTGTGCATCTGGAGACGTAGAGTTTCGTTCTCCGTCATCACACTCTTCACCGGCATCTACTTTTCCGTCACCACAGAACAGCGAGAGGAACCTGCAATTATTGCAAGAGTAGGGAAGTGATGCAGAATGCAAAGACAGTTCACATTGTTCACCAAGTAAAGTCTGAACAATTCCATCTCCACAAATTCCAATCTCTAGTAGACAGGTAGAGCTACAGCCATCGTTGTCCCTTCTATTGCTGTCATCACACTCTTCCTGAGTCTCGAGGATTCCATTACCACAGATAGAAGCAGCTGCTACAAGGTTTTGAGAATAGAGACTGCTTTTGCTGGCTTGTGTAGTAATAATAACAATGTCTTCACTAATGTCATTATTAAAAATACCATCGTCGTTGTCTCCATTGCCATCATCATCGTCATCCTGGTTTCCAAAGATACCATCATCGTTGTCTCCATCACCATCGTCATCATCGTCTCCAGAAGGATTACTAGAATTCAAAACAAGAACTACTGCTTCAGAAGAAGTCACACTGGAAACTTGTTCTTGTGAATAAACAGAAGATGCCGCAGCAATAACGGTAGATACTGTAGAAGATTGTTGCTCTTGGGATGCAACACTTGAGTCCTGCCCTTGCTCTGAATTTTCTGAAGCTGCTGAACTACTCGATATATCCGGTATTTCAGCGATAGAGAACGCAGAACTAATTACTAACAAGGAGCTTGCACTCGAGTTTAGGCCTTCGCTCGACGAGCTTTCTGAGAAAGAGAAGGTGAAACTACTAAAGGCTAGAGATAGATCACTAGACAGCGATACAGACGAAGAGCTGCTCAGTTGGCTATTTACAATGGAAGATTCACTGCTACCACCAGAAGATAATTTTGAAGATACAGCTGTCGAGGAGCTTATAGATGACGCAGTAGATGCTACAGATGAATTGCCAGCCGAAGAGCCGACTGTCATAACGCTTGAGCCTTGGCTGCCTGTTTGTTGTGCTGACGAAGTAGAACCTTGGGAAGCGGTAGAGTTTGTGGCAACAGTTATGTCACCATCGTCCCCATTGTCTCCACCATCACTGCCACTACCATCAGTTTCACCTCCTACAGCTCCGGGTGTTGGAAATTGTGGGGGTGCTATTGTTGGAAACGGCCTTGGTGTATAGGTCTGACCACCTGCGTCACAATTTGCTTCACTTGCGGCATCTTCAATGCAAGCTTGAAAATTATCTTTGGCTTGTTGTAAGCATGCTTCATATTTATCTACAGCATTAGAGTCTTGGCTTTGCCCCCATTGGTCAGCACATACTTTTTCTTCAGCTGTTGCAGCCTTTTCACATTCATCTTCGAGAGAATCTAAGACGGCATCATCACAGGGTAAACAAGCCCAAACATCGTTACCTATTTCGTAACAGTGCTCACCAGCTTCACAGGCCAGATTTGCTCTACAAAATCCATCCGGGTCGCAAAATGGCTCAAAGCAACCTTCACGTACTGTAACGACAGAATCAGGGCAGACTGGATCACCTTCGCTATCACAAGGGTGTTTGCATTGAGGAGTGGATGTTCTGTCTGGGTCTCCTTCTGCTCCAATGTACCCAATGACACATTCTGTTGTCGGACTTGCACAACAAATTCCATTGTCTTGGTCCTCCGGTGCAGCACAGTAGCTTGCATCATCTCCGCAGCCACAATCACCATTGATGTCTACACTTAAGCCCTCGGGACATGCGCAGTCAGCGGTGCAGTTGGTTCCTCCGTCGCACTGCTCACCATTATCAATTTCTCCATCTATACAGCCGCAGGCGCCTGAAGCTGTTTTATCTTTGTTATCCGGACAACCATCGTTACAGTCCGGCGTTCCATCACCATCGCCGTCTTTGGGTATATTGTTACATACACCCGAAACGCAGGTATCTTCTGTACAGAAATCTGCGTCACCACAATCAGTGTCTATTGTGCATTCAGGAGTATTTTCACCATCACAAATATTGTCATTATTTTCATCAACACAGTCGAAGACACACAAAACAAATTTGACATCTTTTATATACAGAGCCCATTCATCTGAACCAGATCCATTCTGTGCACAATACTGGTCATCTGGCATCCACATCTCATCCTCACATTCCTCTAGAGAGGAGTAATATATAGAGCCATAGTCTTCAATTGTAATAAGGCACTTACTAGGCTTTTGGCAAATACTAGACGTTGGTCCTATTTTTGGGTCTTCTGGGTGAACACATAATATGGCGTTGGTATCACAAGTTCCGTTATAGTCGCAGACTCCACTGGTTTCTCCTACCGTACATTCATCAAACTCGCTACCCGAGCAACAACTGGTATCTGAGGTTGAGGTACACAAAATAGTCGCTGCTATATTTGGCCGTTGGTTGCTAAGTATTAAAATTGAAACAATAGATACTGCAATACCTGCGAGAACAAAAATTCTTAGTCTTTTCAACATTACCCTAGAGTAGCAAAAAATTGACGTTTCTCTCATCTATAGAACAATGACTCTTCACAACTGACAAGCTATTTTCTTTTTCTTCCTCCTTATCCACCCGGCGTCGTTCGCCACAGCGAACTATGCCGAGGTGTCTCGGCGTAGCTGAAGGCGAAGCCGGACATTAACGTCGTCTGCGTCTTCGTGCCCACCCCATTCCCGCAGCCATTCCAGATGCGACAACTGCAACGGCAGCAGGTCCAGTTTCACCGGCAACACCTTGTGGTGCAATAAGAGGCTGAAGCTGTGCATATGGTAACTGATAGGGAAGCTGCTGATAGTTCGGTTGTTGTGGGAAGCCGAAGTTTTGCTGCTGCTGCTGGAATTGATTACTCAACTGGGCTGTAGAAGTAGTAGCAAAATTTATAGTAATCTCATCAGAGGCAATAACCGTATTACCATTTTCAATTCTGCAGTATCTATCACAAGCATCACCATTGAGCCTGTTACCATCGTCACAGATTTCTGTAGAATCAATAATGCCATCACCACAACGGGATAAACCACAATCTGGTCTGCAGTGTGCATCTGGAGACGTAGAGTTTCGTTCTCCGTCATCACACTCTTCACCGCCATCGATATTTCCATCTCCACAGGTTGTAGAAAGGAATCGACAGTTTTCACAAGAGTACAACAATACAGGGCTATGAGAACTCGACTCACACTGCTCACCGAGAAGAGTCTGAACAACGCCATCACCACAAATACCGATTTCAAGTAAACAGGTGCTGTTACAACCGTCATTGTCACGACGATTACTATCGTCACATTCTTCATATTGTTCTAACGTACCATTTCCGCAGATAGAGGCTGCCGCTACGAGCGACTCTTTGACTGCATTAATAATGTCTTCAAAAGACTCATTTGAACTAGAATCATCATCTATATAAGCGATAAGAGTATCATCATCACCAACAGAGCTTGCAAAAGTTTGCGCACTGAATGTGCTACGAGCACTAGAGCCAAGGCTCAATACAATAATTACCTCTGATGAAGAGAAATCTTGCGAATTTGAGGATCGGGTAGAAGAAGCCTGTGAAGAAGCAATGCTAGTAGTAAATGAGCCAGCAGAGGAGGACTGAGTAGAAGAAGTCTGGGATGAGAACACTTGTGAAGAAGCAACGCTGGTAGCTGAAGTAGAACTGAAAGGGTTTGGATTACTAGAGAATCCATTACTACTTGAACCAGGATTGGTAATGCACTCATCTGAAACTTGGCAACCATCTTGGCCTTCGCCATCCTTGACAATACACTGGCTATCCTCGCACTCGAGGTGTGAAAGAGGGCATTCGCTACTGATCTCACACTCATCACGACCAGGTGTCGTTACAAAGACACACTGATCCTCGTTGCATTCATAGTGATTGTCTCGTGTGCAATCAGAATCGACAAGGCATCCATCACGACCTGGACCATCTTTGACTACACATTGTCTGTTTTCGCATTCCAGGTGATCGTCACCGATGCAATGTAATGCAATAAGACATTCATCAATACCACCACCTTGAACAACTGTGCACTGTTGATTTGCACACGCTAAATGTGTCACTGGACTTGAGGAAGCAATAGAGCTTGTTACTGAAATGCGAGAGCTCGATGAGCTACGCGCTATGCAGTCTGCAGAGACTAAACACTCACTTATTCCAGGTGTTTGGACAAGTGTACAAGCGTTATTGCTGCATTCTGTGTGTGAGTCGGAACCACCATCACTTCCACCATCTGATCCACCATCTGATCCACCATCTGATCCACCATCTGATCCACCATCTGATCCACCATCGGAACCACCATCACTTCCACCATCTGATCCACCATCTGATCCACCATCGGAACCACCATCACTTCCACCATCTGATCCACCATCGGAACCACCATCTGATCCACCATCGGAACCACCATCACTTCCACCATCGCTGGATCCTCCAGAGCGTGGAGATCTACAGACAGCATCTATATATGTCCCCCCAACAGGAGTAAAGCATTCGAGGTCTTCTGATTTATTTCCACGAATAACACGCTTGTTCGAAGAATTAATAACAGAACATTTGTCGTAGAGAAGTTTCGTGTCATCATCTGGACCACATGTATTCAAAGGTGAACATGCAGGTCGAGGGTCATTTGCTACACAAAGAGAACCATTGCAGGAACAATTATTCGGATCGGCACAAAGTTCTGCAGCCCCTTCGCAGATGCATTCCTTGATAAAGTTTGTATCTTTATTAAATGATGAACAATCAGCACATGCATTATTTTCTCCGAGCAGACAGGCTGCACCTGCAGTTGGCCCTGCACACCACGTACATATTAAATTGAAACACGATTCACCAACTCCTCTTATAAGAGGGCGACTATGAGCATCGGCCTCTTCTTCAGATAGAGTTCCATTGTTATTATCATCCCACAATTCGCAACAGGAATTCCCCAACTGCACCGGTGGAGTACAGAGATTTTTTTCAGGAGAACAAAAGAGACCACAAGAATATAGGGATGGACGAGCAGTAGCACCATTATTACATTCAGCGTCTATAAAAGATCTGGAGCACATTTTTGATGTAGCATCACAAACAAAGCATTGCTTTTTGCACGTGGAGCTACAGGCATCGTTATCGTTAATGTCACCATCGTCACATTGTTCTCCAACATTTACTACCCCATTTCCACATAGTGGTCCACCGCCATTGCATGCTGCGTTACATGCATCAAGAGTGGAGTGGGGAGGGTTTAAGGCGGCACTAGCTGGTGTACACAGTACTTCTGTTTCTTCAGGAGAACAGATAGTGGTAATTGTATTACACGTAAAACATGTCTTAATACATTGATCATTACACCCATCATTCGGGTTACCATTTTGCCCATCGTCACATTCATCAGTACCATTGATTAAATTATCACCACAACGTGGAGCACCACCATCTTCTCCTCCATCTTCACCACCTTCCACTCCTCCATCTTCTCCTCCATCTTCACCTCCACCTAGACTGTTATCTGTGATACATATAGCATCGCAATCATCCCTTGATGAATACTTCGTAAAACCGGGTCCTGGATCAATGCACGTAGCATCAACTGAAGAGTCAAAACATGTTCCATGACTCTCGTCACATATAGAACATCCTCCTCCTAGGTTACCACTTTCCCCAAGAAAATTCTTCCCATCACTGTTAACACTTACCATGACAGTAACAAGCAGCAGTACGAATAGTGCAGGCCAAAAACGTTTGATAAATACATTCATCTATCAAAAGAGTACCACTTGGCTACTCAATCATGAAAACTCTTGATATTGCTGAAAAAAAAATTCAGTGTATAGGTTACTTCCTCTTCCTCCTCATCCACCCCATTCCCGCAGCCATGCCAGATGCTACAACAGCAACTGCTGCAGGACCTGTGTCACCGATTGGGGCTTGGGATTG
>Ga0209362_1003380_pt1 | contig 11094 bp, 8 predicted proteins | sample SaaInlV_165m_DNA_FD_184680 | JGI IMG/M metagenome (GOLD analysis project Ga0209362, IMG submission 184680) | Marine microbial communities from expanding oxygen minimum zones in the Saanich Inlet - Saanich Inlet SI037_S3LV_110m_DNA (SPAdes)... | ecosystem: Environmental > Aquatic > Marine >...
GGGGCGGGACGAACGGATGCAGGTGTACACGCACTCGGTCAAATTTTTCATTTCGACGCGGAATGGCGACATGGTTCGGACAAGCTTCTAAAGGCGTTGCGAGTCCGACTGCCCGAGGATATTCAGCCTCTCGAACTAGTTGAGGTTCCATCGAGCTTTCACGCCCTTTGTTCAGCCAGAGGCAAGTATTATGTGTATCGGGCAGTGGAGGGACATGCTTTGCCCATGGAAATGCGATATGTTCACTCGTTAAAAAATCAATCGCTGGACATTGTGTCCATGCGCGCAGGTGCTGATCATCTTGTCGGGCGTCATGATTTTTCTTCCTTTGCAGCCTCTCGAGGTCGTGGGGAAGAAGAGAGTCCAGTCAAAGAATTATGGCGGCTAGATCTCGTCAGGTCAGGAAGGCACATTAAAATCAAGGCATTGGGGGGGGGCTTCTTATACAAGATGGTCCGTAGCATTGCCGGAGCCCTGTTCGACGTTGGAACGGGTAAACTTAATCCGGATGACATTCGTGACCTGCTCGAGAGGCGTAAACGAACGCGAATCGTAAAAACCGCTCCCGCTCGAGGGCTTTGCTTGGAAAAAGTGTACTACCGAAGGCCAAAGGTATGAGTTTCCCCAAGTTTGTTCTTCAGATAGGCCAAGCTCTGCTTGAGATATTGATGCCGGGGGATTGTCCCGGATGCGGGGAAGCTGTCGAGGGCGGCCCCTTTCGACGAGTTTGTGAATTATGCGCTGGAAACATCGACTGGATACGTCGGCCATTTTGTGACCGTTGCGGTTTGCCTTCCCCCGGTGTAGACATGGTCGCTCGCCATTGTCCTCACTGCAGGGATTTACAACCCTCTTTCGGAAAGGGGCGGGCCCTGTTTCTTTCGACTGGAGTTGGTAGGAGTTTTATCCATGACGTAAAATATCATGGCAATCGTACACTTTTGGGTGATTTGCCGTTGCTTATCCTCAGCAATCCCGACTTTCTCGATCACTTGGAAGACGCGATTTTGGTGCCGGTGCCCTTGCATCGTCGTCGCTTGCGCCAACGTGGTTACAACCAAAGCGTTTGGATTGCGGAAGCTCTTTCGGCGTGTTTTGATATACGTTTGAAGGTCGAGTCAATCCTTGTCAGGACCCGTAATACTCGTACTCAAACTCGTCTCAGCCGAGATGCTCGTATGGCAAACGTCAAAAATGCCTTTGCTCTTAAACCCAGAACGCGCTTGGATAAGAGCAGAAGATATGTGGTCGTTGATGATGTTTTCACTACAGGTTCCACTCTTGACGCTTGCGCTGGAGTCCTTCTCGAAGCCGGATTGGAGCAGGTAGATGTTGCAACTCTCGGTCACGGTTAAAATCCAGTAACGAATTTCGAATCATGGCGATTTTTTCAAAACCTCAATATTCTACGGTAAAGGCCAGGTCCAGAGACAGCATACCCAAGGGCATGTGGACCAAATGTCCCGGCTCCGGGGAAATGGTCTACGTCAAGGACTTGAAGAAAAACCTAATGGTCGTTGCCGCCAGTGGGTATCATTTCCCCTTGCACGCACCTGACCGAGTGGAATCGCTCTTGGACAAGGATACTTTCGTCGAGTGTGACGCCGGCGTTTCCTCCAAGGACCCCCTCAATTTCAAAGGAGCGGCTTCTTACAAAGATAAATTAAAAGCAAACGTGAAGAAAGCCGGCATGCCTGATGCCGTACTTTGCGGCGTGGGTAAAATGAAAGGTCGCGAGGTGAGCTTGGCCGTTATGGACTTTCGTTTTCTTGGCGGCAGCATGGGTTCTGTCGTTGGGGAAAAAATTACACGTGCAATTGAGCGTGGACTCGAGGGCGGTATGCCCGTGATCATTGTTTCTGCATCGGGCGGGGCTCGTATGTACGAGGGTATTCTGAGCCTCATGCAAATGGCTAAGACCAGTGCAGCGCTTGCGAAGCTTGCCGAAGCCAAGCTACCTTACGTCTCGGTGCTTACCAATCCTACCATGGCCGGAGTTATGGCCAGTTTTGCTTCTTTGGGAGACGTTATAATCTCCGAACCCGGAGCTCTCGTAGGTTTTGCCGGTCGTCGAGTAATCAAGGAAACCACTCAAGCAGATTTGCCGGAGGGCTTCCAGACCGCAGAATTCCTCTTGGATCGAGGTCTCATCGACCAAATTGTTCCGCGACATGAACTTCGCGGACGTATCAGCAATTTGCTGAATCTATTTTGTGGCACGCATAAAAAGTCTTCCGCTAAACCCAAGTCCGCAGCGAAGAAACGTTCGACCGCCAAAACCAAGTCCACCGCCAAAGTTTCTGCCACTAAGAATGTCAAGAATCCATCGCGGACCAGGCGAGCCGGTTCCTAGATTGTCTAGCTCTATCGAGGATGCCGTAAGCTTTTTGTTTGGCCTGCGCAATCGCGGGTCTACTTTTGGGATTGATCGGATGAAGGCCTTTGCCCGACTCTTGGAGCATCCGGAACGACAGTACCCGATCATCCACGTTGCAGGAACTAACGGCAAAGGGTCGGTTTGCGCTATGCTAGAAGCATGTTTTCGGGCGAACGGGTTTAAGACAGGTCTTTTCACTTCTCCTCACTTGGTACGACTTGGTGAACGTATTCGGGTCGCCGGCCAAGAGATTTCTGATCAAGAAATCGTTGATTGCGTCGATTGGATGCGTTCGCTCGCTGATCAGAGTTTGCTTGATTCACCTGAATTATATCCCACTTTTTTTGAATTTGTCGCCGCGATGGCTTTTCATGTCTTTGCCCGTGATCAGGTGGACGTCGCTATTGTGGAAACAGGTTTGGGGGGAAGACTGGATGCCACCAATATCGTAGAACCAGTCGTATCCGTAATCACTTCGATCGGGATGGACCATTGCGATATTCTAGGTGATGACATTGTCTCTATTGCTCGTGAAAAAGCTGGTATTCTGAAAAAGGGAAAACCAGTGGTTATGGGATGGTTGCCCGAAGATGCGGAAACCGTTGTGCGGGAAATTGCCGCGAACCTTGAATGTCGGGTGATTGAGACTTCTCGACTTCAGTGCATGGAATTACCCAAGACTTCTCTCGCAGGGTCTTTCCAAAGAAGAAATGGTGCCGTGTCGATCGCTACCTGCGAATTACTCCGCGATCGTTTCGCTTTGCAAATGTCGAAATGTCGCAAAGCTCTTTTCGAAGTCCAATGGCCCGGGCGCTGGCAGAAAATAGAGGTATGTGGGAAGACGGTTATTCTTGATGCCACCCACAATGCCGAGGGTTGTAGGTGCCTTGAGGAACATCTTCTGGGGTTGACGGAAAAGCCCGTTGTCTTGGCTGGAACTCTAGGAGAAGATAGAGCCAAGGATCTTATGGAGGTGGTTGCCCGCTATGCTCGAGAAATTCGTCTACTTGTCCCCAATCAACCCCGCGCCTGTTCCTATGAGAGCTTGGAGAAAGCTATACCCGAAGGATTTTCAGGAAAAGTGACCCGCTCTACAGTAGCTAGCGAGTTCCCTCCTTCAGCATCTGCGGAAACGGATGATGTTCCGTTTGTTGTTACCGGATCGATTTATCTCCTAGGAGAAGTTTTAGTTAGAATCGAGGGAAATAATGGGCAAAGTCCATTTGATCCATTGCAGGATTGGGTCTGAATAGTTGTTGAGATTTAAGTTCTTTTATGTGCGAGAGGCACTTGTTTCGCCTTCTTGAGTCCCGAGATGCCCGATGTTAACAACTCCGGGAGAAGTCGGGGACAATTTGGAACAACTTTTTCTTGCGAAAGGGTCAACAAAAAGGGTTGACTAAGTTGTCTTAAAAAGGATCTTAATTTTTACATTTTTCTTTTTATGAAATTATTAAAAAGTTATTCACAAAACCATATGCATTACTTGTTCTTGCCGCTTGGCACTATATATGGTGGTCGAGGTGTCGATGTTTACTTTTTTTTACTTTTTTTCTTTTCTTTTCCTTCTTGCCAACCCATGGTGAAATTTCCTTACGACGAATTGTCTGCGAATCTATCGTATGACATTCAACAGAACTTGCTTAGAATTAATGTAAAAATGATTAAAATGGTGGAATTAGTATTCAAATCCGCCGAATGATAGAGACCTAAAGCCATGGAAAAGACATATAAAATCGGGGAAAAAGTTTTTGTTTTAGATGAAGCAAAGGCTGTTGAAGCCTACGAGGGTAAACAAGTGATTAATGGTCGCGATACCATGGCTTTCAATTTGCTACCGCTTAAGTACCAGTGGGCCTATGACCTCTATCGCAAGATGAAGGCAAACCACTGGGAGCCCGAGGACATCCCTATGCAAAAGGATGTCGAACAGTGGAAAAATCAGTTTGAACTTAGTGAAAGCGAGCGTTGGATCATTATGATGGGCATAGGTTACTTTTCGGCGGCGGAAGGAATCGTGGGCGACAACATCCAGCATGTGATTCGCGAATTGGTGACCGCTCCCGAACTCAAACTCGTTCTTGGCCGACATGCTCATGAGGAGAACATCCATGCGGATAGTCTTTTGTATATGATTAGTTCATTGGGCATCAATCCTCACGAATGCGAGGCAATGTTCGAGCAGGTTGAAACCATTCATCGAAAAAACGATTTCGTAACCAAAGTTTCCAAAAGTTTGCGCAGGGATATGGATTTGACGCAAGCTTCTGAAAAACAGGAATTTGCGAAAAATGTATTCGTCTTCGGCCAATGCATGGAAGGCACCCAGTTTTATGGTCTCTTCGGCATGATTCTAAGTCTTTACAGGCAGAACAAGTTTCCCGGAATTGGTCAGATGTTTCGCTATACTTTGCGCGACGAGTCCAACCATATCGAAAATCTGCGTAATTTGTTTCGAGCCTTGATTGATGAAAATCCAGAGATTTGGACTCCTGATTTTCAGAAAGAATTGACCGACTTGATGATTGAAGCCGTGGAACTGGAAAAGGAATTCATCAAGGATTGTCTGCCGGTTAACTCTGTTGGTCTAAGTGCGGAAGAGTTTTGCCTGTATATCGACTACATCGCGGATCGTAGGCTCAACGGTGTCGGTTTGGAACCTTTGAATCCATCGGCGACAAATCCATTTCCTTGGTTGGCTGAAATGATGGATGTCAAGAAAGAGCAAAATTTCTTTGAGGGTAGGGTGACGGAATATCAGAAAGCATCATCGTTGGGCGAAGTTTCCGACGATGAACTTTGACTCGATTACAATCCCACTGGCTGAAACATAAAATAAACTGGGAGAGTAGAGTCTATGCGTAACTTAACCTTCGATGAAGATCGTGTCTTGGAGAAAATTTCCGAAACACCTCGAGAGCAAAAGCCAAGTTTCGATTGGGCTGGAGCACTGGGCGATAATCGTTTCGAGGTGCCAAAGGTAAGAATTGATGACGGTGCGGGTGATCGCGATTTTGAAATCGCGGAGGTGGCTGAGGTCATTGGAGAGGCGTTGACCGACCTGATGATCTCACGGGAAGAAGAAGATATATACACCGAAAAGAACCGGGAACTCGTGGTGGAGTCGACCCGGAGTGTCGCCGATCGATTGGTCGAGCGCACAATAGATGACGAGAATAATGATTCGGATCGCGTGACCTACGAGGAACTGTATCGGCTTATCGAGAAGGTACTTGTGGAGAACGACGCATACGATGTGGCCAAAAGCCTCGTTTTTTCTCGTTCCAATGCGGGGGGGAGCAAGTCGGGTAGCGGCGAAACTGATTCAAGTGTCGCCGCACCCGCGCTCCGCCTTATCCGTCGCAATGGTCAAGTAGTTCCGTGGAATCTCAGCAAGATTGAAGTAGCTGTTCGAAAAGCATTCCTGTCACTTCGTCTTGATTCCGAATTTGCCGTTAAGGTTTCAGCGGAGGTTACCCGCAAGGCTTTGTCCACAGGGCAAAACTACATCAATATCGAAGATGTTCAGGATCTCGTTCAAGAGGAACTGATGCGCATGGGGCACTTCAAGGTAGCCGAAGCATATATCCTCTACCGAGCCCGTCGTCGGGTAGAAAGAGATTCACGGAATCCTTTTCCCGAAATCAAGCAGGATTCCATGATCGTGGTCAAAAAGGCCGATGGCAGTACCTTCTTCTGGGATGGCATCGACCTCAAGAAACGAATTGAATTTGCCTCGATTGGTCTAGATCTTTGCCTTACTCCCGACCAGATCGAGGAAGAACTGCGCCGTTCCGTTTTTTCCGAAATAGAGGAGACCGCTCTTAAGACTACCATCATTCTCAACTCAAAGGTTCTCATCGAGCGTGATGCGGATTTTGCCAAGTTTGCAGCCCGAATCCTTCTTAGCTACATATACGAAGAAGTTCTCGAATGGGACGTTTCCCAAAATTCTCATGATCAACTGAAGCAGTTTCATCGTGTGGCCTTCAAGAAATACCTTAAGAGAGGTATAGAAATAGAACGCTTGGATCCAAAGCTTTGCAATTACGATCTGAAAAAAATTGCAAATGCCTTAGATCCTTCTGCCGACTTGGATTTTGATTATCTTGGCATACAAACCCTTTATGATCGATACCTCATCGTAGACAAGACTTCCACAATCCCCCGTCGGTTGGAGAGTCCTCAGTTCTTCTGGATGCGCGTGGCTATGGGTATTTTTGCTCACGAGGAAGATAATCCAGAGCAAAAAGCCATTGATTTGTACAACCTGTATAAAAGTCGTCGTTTCTGCTCGTCGACACCAACTCTGTTTAACTCCGGCACCCTTCATTCGCAGCTCTCTTCTTGCTACCTTTACAAGGTCGACGATACGATTGAGTCTATCATGTACCGGGGGATTGCGGAAAACGCATTTCTTTCAAAGTGGGCCGGGGGATTGGGGGGTAGTTGGACTTCCGTTCGTGGTACAGGTAGCTATATCCAGGGCACGAATGGTGATAGCCAAGGTGTCATCCCCTTCCTCAAATTACACAACGATCAACTCTGTGCGGTAAACCAAGGCGGTAAGCGCAAGGGATCGGGGTGCGCCTATCTTGAAACATGGCATAACGACATCTTGGAGTTTCTCGAACTTCGGCGAAATACTGGGGACGATCGTCGTCGTACTCACGATATGAACACTGCCAATTGGATTCCCGATCTGTTCATGAAGCGGATGGAGTCTAGAGAAAAGTGGACTCTATTCCGAAGCAATGAGGTCCCGGATCTTCACGAGATTTACGGACGGGAGTTTGAGAAAAAGTACATCGAATATGAAGAAAAGGCTGAAAGTGGTGAAATCTGGAGTGAACAGATTCCTGCAATCGACCTTTGGAAGCAAATGCTCAAAGTACTTTTCGAAACAGGGCATCCATGGATCACCTTCAAGGATACTTGTAATATTCGTAGTCCTCAGGATCACGTCGGAGTCATACACAGCTCGAATCTGTGTACGGAAATCACTCTCAATACCGGGCACGATGAGACCGCTGTTTGCAACCTTGGTTCGATAGTTCTGGACTCTCATCTGAAACTCGATGGTTCACTCGATCACAAGAAGATGCGAGAGACCATACAAATTGCTGTGAGAGCTCTCGACAATGTAATCGACGTCAACTTTTACCCGACTGATGCGGCGAAGACTTCGAATAATCGCCACCGTCCCATTGGGCTGGGAGTCATGGGGTTACAAAACGCTCTGTACGCCAAGGACATAGCTTTTGCATCTGATCAAGCTGTTGAGTTCAACGACGAGTTCATGGAGGCGATTGCCTACTATACTTACGAAGCTTCCAGTGATCTTGCCGCAGAACGAGGTTCTTATGGGAGTTTCAAAGGTTCCAAATGGGATCGTGGCATCTTGCCGCAAGATTCTGTGTCTTTGCTCGAAAAAGAACGGGGACAGGATGTCGAAATTCCAAAAGGTGGTAGAATGGACTGGGATCCGGTGCGAGAAAAGATCAGCAAAAACGGCATGCGAAACAGCAATGTTATTGCCATCGCTCCGACTGCGACAATTTCCAACATCATGGGGTCATCACCATGTATCGAACCCACTTACAAAAACTTGTTCGTCAAAAGCAACTTGTCTGGCGATTTCATGGTTCTCAATCAATACCTAGTCCGTGACCTTAAGGCTAAAGGTTTATGGGGGAAGGAGATGAGCGACCACCTCAAGTATTTCGACGGCGAGGTTAAGGATATAGAAGCCGTTCCCGAGGATCTTAAGCAGAAGTACTTGACTGCGTTTGACGTCCCATACGAATACGTAATTGCAGCAGCGGGTCGTCGACAAAAGTGGATAGATCAGTCCCAGTCCGTGAATCTCTTTCTCGGGTCACCCGAAATGAAGACTCTCTCGCACATGTACCGCGCTGCTTGGCGACAGGGACTCAAAACTACCTATTACCTACGTACGCTCAGTGCTTCGAACATCGAGAAAGCGACTGTTGATTTAAAGCACAATGATCCTAAAACCAATACTGTGTCAGATGAACCTACGGCAAAGAAGTCGTTTACAGAAGCGGAAGCTAAAGCCTGCAGTATAGAAGCCATGCTCAATGGTGAAGAGTGCGAAGCTTGTCAGTAGGTAAGTAGATGATGCTTAACGGACTGTCTATGATTATTGACAGTTTGAGCGAAGAAGTGTCGTGAACTATGCATGTCATCTTCTTACTACTATTTTTATACTTTTCCTTGTAGGATGCGCATCGCCGAAAGTTGTGGTGACTGATGTGACGGGCAAGCCAATACCCCAAGCCCTTATTTACTCGATTTCACTGTCCATGAACATCGGTCCAGTAAAAACTAATGCTAGAGGAGAGGCGAGAGTACCACCCAATATTCAGGGAACCCGTTGGATTGAAGTTTCTAAGAAAGGGTACAGGTCGCTACGAGTTGATGTACCTAAGTCATGGCCTTTCCGCATCACTTTGGAAGAGCTAGACTTTGAAAGTCATCTAGGTGAGGATATCTGGCAACAGTTCGGGATCGAGTTTAAGTATCGATAGTAAATATTAATAGAGTTTAAACTGACAAGCATTGGAATTCTCAAACAGAAAACGTGAAACTCCCGAATGTGGCGCGTAGATTCCAAATTCAAACTGAACCTTCTTCTTCCATCAGTTAAGATGACCATTCAGGAACGTCTTGAACTTTTCCTCTCCAAGGAACCGCAATTTGCAGAAAATACTTTTATTGCTGCTGGGGCTACAGTCATTGGTGATGTTCGTTTGGGGACTCGAAGCAGTGTGTGGTATGGTTGCGTGCTTCGCGGAGACATCAACTTCATCCAGATTGGGGAAGCTACGAATGTCCAGGATGGGACCGTTATTCATCTTGCCGACGATTTTCCGGTCATTATCGGCGACTACGTTACTGTCGGTCACGCCGCAGTCGTTCACGCCTGCGTGGTGGAGGATGAGTGCCTGATCGGCATGAACTCGACGATTCTTGACGGAGCAGTGATCGGGGCTCGTTCCATAGTGGCTGCCGGTTCACTCGTGCCCCAAGGTATGCAGGTCCCGCCAGGTAGCTTGGTTGCCGGTGTTCCCGCCAAAGTGAAGAGATCGCTTGGCGACAAGGAGCAAGCCTCGCTTAAGTCTTGGGCGGAAAAGTACGTCCACGTTGCTGCGGCTCATATTGACCGCGTAGGTTAGTCATCCAAGGGCTTAGCCGAGTCCAATCCGTATTGGTCGTAAAACTCTGCGACGATTTCTACGAAAGGTGGAAGGGGGTAACTCCCGATTACGGATTGAGCGCAGCAGGACACATATTCTTTAATCTCGGTGAATGATGCTTGCAGTTTGTCCGAATGAAGTTTTTCCAGGAGAAACTGTGCAGCCTCTTCCCATTCTTCGGGACCAAAGGAAGATGAGTCGATGGCCGCGAGCCACTCTTTGGAACTGAGTTCTGCTTTTGTAAATGACATTAAGGACAGGATGGGTTTAATTCAGAAAACGGAAACTATTTTCATCTGTTTTTCGCCTCGCCGTACACCATTACCAAGTTATCTTTCTGAAATCTAGTTTGTTTCCTTTTAACTGAATAAGAGTTTTATGAGCGTTAGCGATGAGCATGGTGGTTTCACCAAAGATAATCCTTTTTTTGCTCCTTTGTCCATCAACGTAAACTTGAGTGGACAGGGTTCGGGTAAGGAAACCCGTCATTTTGAGATTTCATTGGAAGGTATTGATGCAGAATATGATCCTGGTGATTCGTTGGGCGTCATCCCCGAAAATTGCGAAAACGTCATAGCCGAACTTTTGAATGCGGCCGGCTTTACCGGAAATGAAACCGTCAATGTTTCCGAGGAGGAGCAAAAATCTCTTCGAGAAGCATTGGTGTCCGACTATGCATGTACCGGGATTACCAAAATCTTGCTGAAGAAGTATAATGTCTTTGCTCAATCTACAGAACTGGAACGATTGCTTGCCATTGAAAACAAGGAACAATTACAGGAATACTTATGGGGTAGGGAGCTTGTAGACTTGTTGGAGGATTTTCCTGCCCCCGAACTTTCCGCCAATGACTTGGTCGGCTTTCTCCGGTCTATGCCGCCACGACTATATTCGATTGCTTCCAGTTTAAAGGCTCATCCCAACGAAGTTCATTTGACTGTAGCCGTGGTGACCTACGAATCACACGGTCGCTCGCGCAAGGGAGTTTGCTCGACTTATTTGGCCGAGCGCGTGGACGGTACCATCCCTTGCTATTTTCATCCGAACAAAAATTTCAAATTACCTGAAGATCCCGATGTCCCGATTATCATGGTCGGACCCGGCACTGGTATCGCTCCCTTTCGGGCGTTTGTTGAAGAGCGGGCTGCCACCGGAGCCAAGGGATGTAATTGGCTGTTCTTTGGCGACCGATCCGCAAAAGACGATTTTCTCTATGGTGACGAATGGACCAAGTACAAGGCAGATGGTATCTTAGCCGACTTGGACCTTGCATGGTCTCGAGACCAGCGAGACAAAGTTTACGTTCAGCACAAGATGTTGGAAAAATCCAAACAGCTTTGGGATTGGCTTCAAGACGGGGCTCTTTTCTATGTGTGCGGAGATGCCAACCGAATGGCCAAGGACGTTGACCAAGCTCTCAAGGTCATCACTGCGAAGGAAGGTGGAATGGACGAGGAAAGCGCTGCTGCTTACGTAAAGGCGATGCAAAAGGAAAAG
>Ga0209362_1003394_pt1 | contig 11069 bp, 8 predicted proteins | sample SaaInlV_165m_DNA_FD_184680 | JGI IMG/M metagenome (GOLD analysis project Ga0209362, IMG submission 184680) | Marine microbial communities from expanding oxygen minimum zones in the Saanich Inlet - Saanich Inlet SI037_S3LV_110m_DNA (SPAdes)... | ecosystem: Environmental > Aquatic > Marine >...
CGCGAGCCTCCCGCCGATTCAATATTCGTCGACCCCGTCTTTGAATATGATCGCACCCTTGGACTCAGCGTTAGCGGTGGCATTGTCTATCGAGGAAAGAACCTACCGACACTGCGTGATCATTACCTGTTCGGGGATTGGGGGACAGGCAATTTCTGGGCACTGAAATATTCCAAAGAAAAGGTTGTGGACGTAAAAAAGCTTAATTGGTCTCATGCAGGTGACCCAGTTGGTGAAACGAAAGAACCCGGCATCCCTGCCAAAATTACTAAAGGTTCCTTTAAGCCCGTAAACTTTTGCTACGAAGCTACTGGCGAACTCCTCGTACTTGACTGGAATGGCGCCATCTATGAAGTAACGGAAAAGAGATAATACTATTGCGATCCACAAGTCCCATTCTACTTAAAGTTACTCAATTAGCTTCGTTATAAGCCTTCCACTTCAAAAGAATTCTCCCGCTTTCCTTTTGCCGCTGAAGTCGAGGTTCCGATTTGATTTGCCGCACCTTACGGAGAAAAACCAATTAAGTGACTAACTGCTTTATCAATGTTGGATGAAGAGCATCGCTTTCCCGTCCTTTTGCGAACGGCATGGTTCTCCCTCAATAAATCCTTCCGTGAACTATTGCGGGAAACGGGCTTAACTCCAGTTCAATTCACGATTCTACGCTGGCTTTCGGAATACAAGAAGTCCTCACTCTCTCAGTGCGATTTAGCAGAACTCACGGCAAGCAACCAAAACAATATTGCGGACTTAGTGGATAGGCTCGAGGCACTTGAATTGATCGAGAGAGAGAGAGACAGGCATGACTCTCGACGGAAAGTCATGAGCCTGACTCCGAGAGGCGAATCAATTTATGTGCGTTCTCGAACTCTTGCACTAGAACTACAAATGAAATCCATGTCCTGTTTTCCGAAAGACCAATCAAGTCGATTGCTTGACACCTTGATTCGAGTGAACGAAAACCTAAGGAAGGACAAGTAGAAACATGATTCCATAACGGGCAACGAGAGAAAGCATCAACTGCATGAAAAGTCTTTTGTAATTATGGCTGGTGACATTTTCTCCGAAGAACAACGATCATATGTCATGAGTCGAGTCGGATCAAAGAACACAAAACCCGAATTGATCGTCCGCTCATACCTTCATGGACTCGGGTTTCGCTTTAAAATTCATGAAAAAAAGCTACCCGGACGACCTGATGTTGTTCTGCCGAAACACAGATGCGTAGTATTTGTGAATGGATGCTTTTGGCACCGGCACAAAGGTTGTCCGCGTGCGACCATGCCATCGACGCGTGTAGATTTCTGGCAATCCAAGTTCGAGAGAAATATTGCCCGCGATCAAAAAAACCTTAGCCTTCTGAAAAAAGCGAAGTGGAAGGTATGCTTAGTGTGGGAATGTGAAATTGATAAGACTTCTCGTCGTACAAAGAAATTACTAGAACTTGCCAATGAAATTGTTCAACCGTTCGATATATAAGGCTGCTGGAGGGATGCGTCTATTTTCTCAATGCCTTCATCGATATCCTCAATAGAGTTTCGCAGACGACTTTTTCTTGTGCTCAAGCCCATGATCTTGTGACCGAGCATGCGTTGCTGCGTTTCGATTGCAAAACGATCCATGCCTCCGCTTTCGGCGATTTGTCGTTGAGATTGCCACTTAGTCGACGGCCAAAAAAACCCGAAGAGAGCAAGTGCAATACCCGCGGCAGCGTGATAAGGTCCGAGGAGTTCCCGAAAAGCTAGGCTAACTCCAATCGTGGTTAATCCCAAAATGAGCAAAACAGGTGCAACTGAAAGTGAAATCTCTCGCTTGGGTTTACGAGACTCCGGATTCAAGAAACTATGAAGAAGATTTTTTTTCAATCCGTTCAAAGTATCTATTTTTTTGTCTATACCATTAAGTTCACTATGAATGTTTTCGCGTTCAGCCTCTAGGTCATTACGTTTGGATTCACTGTCACTTTTTCGTTGCATCCAAGTTTCAGTGATTAACGCCATAAGGTTTTCGTCATCTTCCTCACTTGGATTCACCGACTTATATCTATTGACAATCGCCTGTACCTCAGGATGGAATTTGTAAAAGCCCAAATGATCTTCGAAAACTTCTGAATTCTGATCGACAAACTCTATCATGCTTTCACCTTCATCACCGCCGAACATTTTAGTCAGAACTTTTTTGTCAAAGCATTGAAAGCTTGATAGGCGAATGGGAATCCATCTTGATCGGGGATCAGGAAAAAGATCCTCGAAGGCCAGATGAGATTCTGCCCGACTTGACCACTCTGCCGATTCTTCAGGACGAAGCTTGGCATGAAGGGAAAGCGCTTGATCTCTGACATCCTTCAGCAGGGCTAATGAATTGCCTGGCATAACTTCTGCAAGATTGCCTGCATTTTTAATCCAATTAAAAGAAAGTGATGCTTGCCGGGGATTGCAAAACAAGCCAATTGAGCCCTTGGAAACTACAGGCAGGTAGGCCGCGCGAAATAGGTGTTCCGTTTCCTCGGGGGAAAATCCGTCAAGGGATGTCAGGCTTGGAGTTTGATCTTCGGTGGCATTCATCGGCGCGTCTGCGTTCATACCTGTAGTCGGTTCATTATTTAAGATTTGAAGTAACCTGCCGGGGTTTCCACCGGAAAGGGTACGTAAGTTCTCGCCGTCGGGCGAAGGCATTCCAAATGAACTAGCAAGTTCGGTGCACTCAGATGCACGAAAGGGACGCAATTTCATTTTAATCACACGATTCCCGCAGACTGATTCAATTAATCGCTGAGCCTCGTCGACAGGGTTTGCTTCTGTGGCAAATATGCAACGAGTCCGCTTCGCCAATCCAGCATCATCCCATTTCGGGAAAAAGTCGTTGATCAACCAATTCAGGACTTCCTTTGGAAGCTTTTCTAAATCGTCGATAGCAAGGACGATGGTGACTTCACGACCGCCCTCCTCCTTCATTTCAGGCAGGGCTTCAAATAAACTGGTGAGCCAAAGGTCGGATATGGCTTCACCAATAGAAGAGTCACCAATGGCTTCGGTTTTTGTTAATTCTCGTTCAAATTCAAAAGCCTTTTGTCCGAATGCCCTGGCAAAGGAAGATAGGCCTTCTCGCAGATCGGCGGATGACGCGTCCATGCCTCGAGCCAAGGAGGTGGCGGCTTGAGTTTCGTCAAAAGCTGTAGAGAAATTGGGTGCAATCCATATGCAAGGTTGTCCGGCATTGGATATTTCGCGCCAACTCTCCTGAAGCAGAGTGCTTTTCCCTATACCCTCTTTTCCAGTAAAGAGAAAACCTTTGGCCGAACCTCCCGCCGACAAACCAATGCGAATGCCATCTAATTCTGCCTTGCGTCCTACAATTGGATTTTTATCCATAATCTACCCTCTGAATTGAATATTATATAATAGTTTGATAATGTTCACCACTGCAACACATTATGTTCCTCGGCAATCCCTCCGCCGCGGGGCCGGGGCCCGGGGCGCCGCTTCGTCTCCTCGATGAGGAGAACGAAACGACGCCGCCGGAACACCCAGTTCCGCCGCGTCAGGAGCGTCCACCCGCTGACTTCAGCAGGTCGAGCACAATGCCCAGATTTAGGTTTGATTGAGCCAGTGCAGCCGATGCTGCATAGACTTGTAGGTTGTACTTTGCATAGTTCGTCGTCTCCTCAGCTATGTCGACGTCCATAATCCGTCCATATGCGGATTCCAGATTCGTTCGACTAGTCCCGAGGAAATCGGAAGCGAACCCGAGACGAGATGAAGTCGCAGCAACATCCGCTCGAACTGTGGCGAGCTTAGTGATGACGCCGGACAGGCTTGGTAAAGCCACGTCCGATATCGACAAGTCACCAACAAAACCGGTGGCCTCAGTCGCTGACCAAAGTTCCGCCGCTGAGTCGGTCGTCAAGGCACCGCGAATGCTCACGTTGCCCATTGTCAAGAACACGCCGCTGTCTAATTGAGACGCCGATGTGTATACCTTGCTGCGACTGGGGTCGCCTACTGCTACTTTCCCGCCTTCACCGAACAGACTGATGCCATTGAAGGTTTCGTTCATATACCCGGCCAAGGACTTGCTCAGTTCCTTGAACTCGACGGCATAGGCTTCCTTCTCTGACGCCAATGTAGCACTGTCGTAACTGGTTTTTATCGTAGACATTCTATCAACGATATTACCAATCGACTCCAGTGCGCTGTCCTGTGTGTCCGTATACGACTTTGCGTTCTCCACGTTAGACTGCACCGCTTTGGTGATCGTGATGGAGTTGTTCAGTCGCATCGATACCGCCAAACCACCCGGATCGTCCGATGGTGTGGTGATCCGCTGCCCGCTGGATAAGCGCATCAGGCTTTTGGAAAGCATATCCTGAGCACCCGACAACTGCAGCGTCGCGAAGGCAGAAGCGCTGCCCCCTCCTAGATTAATGGCCATAGTTCAGACCCTCGATTAACCAAGGAGCATCAAGGCCGTAGACTGCATAGAGTTCGCCTGGGCGAGCATTGCGGCTGATGCCTGAGACAATATGTTGAACTTAGCCAATTGCGTCGATTCCTCAGCAACGTCCACATCCATAATCCGACTATTGGCTGCCTCCAGATTAGCCTTGTTCAACCGCAGGTGATCTTCGGAGAACGACAACCTTGCCGATGTCGCACCGTTAGCAGCACGCAGTGTCGCTATGTTTTCGAGCGCTTTCGTCAGGAGTCCAATACTCACTTTGTCTAGTCCGACCGATGCTGCCTCGTCTTCGGCGGCAAGAGATCGATCAGCACTGGCTGAGTTTATACCGGCGGCCCATTCCTTGGCGGCCAGAGGGTCACCTCCGCCATAGTCGAATGTCACCGCACTTAGCAGCAGTGATTTGCTTACACTTACCTTGGATCCTGCAGACCCTTCCGAGGAAGTGAAAACACTCATTGTGTTCGCACCTGCCGCCGTACCGAAGACAGAATCGGCTCCAGCCTCATTGGTTGTAGCAAATAGGCTGACTCCGTTGAAAGTCTCTGCCCCTACTTGGTATAACTGTCGCTGTAATGCTCCGAACTCCGTGTCGTAGTTCGCCACATCGGAGGGACTCTTCATGACATCCAGACTGAGCGATTTAAGTTCAGCCATTCTGTCGACGATTCGAGCCGCTGATTGCAACGCTCCATCTTGCACGTCACCGTATGAAACCGCATTTTGTATATTAGCGATCGCAGATTTCGTGCGATTGATGGATGCCGTCAGTTTCATGGAGACCGCGAGGCCGCCAGCGTCGTCTGCCGGTGTAGTGATTCGCTTCCCACTCGAAAGTCTGGCAAGACTTTTTTGTAAGTAGCTATTGTTCTTATTCAGGCTAGCCGATGCAGCAGTAGCAGCGGTATTTGTATTTATTGTTAGTGCCATTATGGTTTATCCTCCTTGATTTAGGTTTATGTTATTTATTCGACGGCATCCTGCCGCCAAGGGCCAATGGGGAGAAGGGATTGGCGCCCTTTTTTGTAAGTGAAACATGAGATTGGTTAGTGATCTACCCGAGTAGCATCAGTGCTGAATTCGGTGCGATGTTCGCTTGGGCAAGCATTGCCGTCGAGGCTTGGGCAAGAATGTTGTACTTGGCTAAATTCGTTGACTCCTCGGCAACGTCCACGTCCATTATTCTGCTATTGGCTGACTGTAGGTTCGCTTTGCTTAATCGCAGGTGGTCTTGTGCGAAATTCATCCGAACCGTGGTAGCTCCATTCTGAGCACGAAGCGTGGCGATGTTTTCGAGTGCTCTCGTGAAGAAGCTGATACCTAGTTCTTCAATGCCAAGGGAGTTTGCTCCGTCCTTTGCCGCGAGCGATTTAGTCGTAGCTCCACTATTGTCTGCAAAGATATTTGCATCTGTGCTCGCGTCACTCAGGAAGGTAACTGCACTAAGCAATAGTGCCTTGTTGAGGCTTACCTTTGAACCCGCAGCACCTTCGGAAGAAGTGTAAACACTAATTGTATGAGCACCTGCGGCATCATTAAACTTTGCTGCAGTACCAGCTTCGTTAGTCGTAGCAAAAAGACTTACTCCGTTGAATGTCTCTGTACCGATTTGATAGAGTTGCTGCTGTAATGCCTGGAATTCGGTGTTGTAGTTCGCCACATCGGAGGGACTCTTAAGTACATCGAGGCTAAGTGACTTGAGCTCGGCCATACGATCGATTATTCTAGCCCCTGCTTCGAGTGATCCATCTTGCACTTCAGCGAATGAAACCGCATTTTGAATATTAGCGATCGAAGCACTCATGCGATTGATTGAAGCTGAGAGCTTCATCGAGACCGCAAGTCCCCCTGCGTCGTCGGATGGCTTGGTGATTCTCTTTCCGCTCGATAGTCTGGTCAGGCTATTCTGTAGGTTGTTGTGGTTTTTGGATAGGTTAAACGACGCTCTAATCGCCGCAGGGTTAGTGTTTATTGTTAATGACATGTTTTATTATCCTCCTTGATATCTTGTTATTAGTTTCAACTTCATGTTGATTTCCCGATTTTAAACAGGTTCGGAACCTGATGTTTAGTGAAAGTGATAAAAGTTGCCCCAATCTTTTGCTTCAGCTCTGTTGCGCAAGCTTTGGGCGTCAGCCAAAGGAAAAGCAATTGATCAGGTATTCGCCGAATCCATGCCACGTCTCGCGTGACTGGAGGCCAATGTACACGTCCGTATGAACTTTTTGGAAGAGATGCTGTCATATGTTTTTCGGGTGCTTTACTTTCGCATGAATGCGAATTATTTCGGCGGCAGTTGAGTAGCCCAGCTGATACGCCATCGACATTATCGTTATATTGAATATTTTCATTAATAGGAATCAGTTCGGTTAAGGATCGATCGATCGAATTAAACGATTCGTTTCACAGCTTGCGACATATGCATTGCTTCCCTAACCTAGCCCAGCAGCATGAGTGCCGTTTGCGGGCTGACGTTGGCTTGAGCCAGCATCGATGCAGATGCTTGCACTAGAATATTATATTTGGCCAACTGAGTACTTTCGGCGGCTAGGTCAGTATCTACTATTCTTCCATTGGCTGCTTCTAGGTTAGCCTGGGAACGTGACACATGTTCCAGTGCAAAGTTTAGGCGAGATGTACTTCCTCCATTCTCAGCCCTGAGCGTGGCTATGTTTTCTAAGGCTTGGGTGAAGAAGCTAGTCCCAACGTCTGCAAGGTCTTTGGCATTTGCAGAAGTCTGGCTTGCTAAGGAAAAATCTGCATCATAAGTTCCGTTTGCCTGTAGTGAACCAGTCAATCCGGTGGTTGCCCATGCAACTGAATCAGTTTCTTTGCCAACATTGTTTGCGTCAAATGTTACGGCACTAAGCATTGATGCCTTGCCGATACTTACTTTTGGACCTCCGCCACCTCGTTCAGTTGTGAATATGCTAACTGTATTGTCTTGCAATTGGGTTCCGCCGAAGATTGTAGAGGTAGCGCCTGTTGGAGTGGTTGTTGTCGCAAACAGGCTGACCCCGTTAAAAGTCTCTTCAGACATTTGGTAAAGTTGTACCTGAAGGTTCTTGAATTCCGCATTGTAGTTCGCAATATCCGAACTGTTCTTCAACACGTCCTGGCTAAGAGCTTTGAGCTCTCCCATTCTCGACAGTATTGAAGCTGCCCCTTCCATCACACCATCCTGAACCTCAAGAAATGAGACTGCATTCTGGATATTGTTATTCACGCCTTGTAGCCGATTGATCGAAGCACTTAGCTTCATCGATACCGCCAACCCACCGGCATCATCTGCAGGTTTGTTAATACGACTGCCGCTAGATAATCGTGTCAGACTTTTTTGAAGAGCCGCGTTATTTTTCGACAGGTAGTAACTGGCTGTAGAAGCCGCATGGTTAGTATTTATGGTCAATGCCATGGTATTATCCTCCTTGATGTAGTAGTTGAATTAACCGAGAGACATCCTTGTCGCTCAGTTCGCCTTTAAGGAAAGGAAGGCGAAGCACCTTTGAAGAAAGTTGAGTTTGCATTTGATTGCATTGCTTCAGGCACAGGTTATGCAACTGTGGCCATTGCACGCGTCCCGGCGGACGTTCTGGAAGAGATACAGTCATGTGATGATTGAACCTAAATTTCTTGAATTGTGATTAGACGGTTTCCTCTGCGAGCACTCCGGCGGAGCCCACGGCGGCAGACCATCGGGGTCCCGGACGAGGGAACTCTCGGTCGGATTGCCATACGGCCAATGCACGCGTCTCGGCGGACGCTCTGGAATTCTTGCAGTCATGTGATGATTGAACCTAAATTTCTTGAATTGTGACTAGGTGGGATCCTCTGCGAGCACTCCGGCGGCAGGCCTTCAGGAACCTGGGCGAGGGGACACTCGACCGGATTGCCATACGGCCAATGCACGCGTCCCGGCAGACGCTCTGGAATTCTTGCAGTCATGTGATGATTGAACCTAAATTTCTTGAATTGTGATTAGACGGTTTCCTCTGCGAGCACTCCGGCGGAGCCCACGGCGGCAGACCATCGGGGACCCGGACGAGGGAACTCTCGATCGGATTGCCATACGGCCAATGCACGCGTCCCGGCGGACGCTCTGGAAGAGATGCAGTCATGTGGTGTTTGAACCTAAATTTTTCGAATGATGACTAGATGGTGTCCTCGGCGAGAACTCCAGCGGAGCCCTCGGCGGCAGACCATCGGGGACCCGGGCGAGGGAACTCACGATCGGATTGCCATACGGCCAGTCCACGCGTCCCGGCGGACGCTCTGGAATTCTTGCAGTCACCTCGTTGCGGATTATGGATTTACAGAGTCGAATTGAATGAATTGAGTTTTACCTTTGAAGAAGACGCTAGAAGGTTGAATCGATTAGGATCTACGGATGATGCTGTTCTTGGATTTAGCGCCTTTCTCAGTGAGATTGTGATTATCTACTCGCTTGAATTTAAGTGTAGTTTCGTTTTTTGAGTCAGGTTGCGAAAGGATCGGGTCGGACGATTCGATTCACAACTTGTGGCGATGCCCTCTTCTTACCCTAAGAGCATCAGTGCCGTTTGCGGGGCCACGTTCGCCTGTGCCAACATGGATGCAGACGCCTGAATCAGTATGTTGAACTTCGCCAAACGTGTACTTTCAGCTGCTAGATCGGTGTCGACTATCCGCCCGTTCGCTGCTTCCAAGTTAGTCTGGGTACGGTTAGCATGCTCCAAGGCGAAATTTAGCCGGGACGTACTGCCTCCGTTTTCAGCTCTGAGAGTGGCTATATTCTCCAAAGCTTTGGTGAAGAAACTGGTTCCTACGTCACCAAGTTCCTTTGCAGTTGCGGATGTTTCGCTTGCAAAGGAAAAATCGGCATCATAAGTTCCGTCTCCCTGTAGCGAGCCGGTCAATCCCGTGGTTGCCCATGCAACTGAATCAGTTTCTTTGCCCGCATTGTCGGCGTCGAATGTTACGGCACTAAGCATTGATGCCTTGCCGATACTTACCTTTGAACCTCCGCCACCTCGTTCAGTTGTGAATATGCTAACTGTATTGTCTTGCAATTGGGTTCCGCCAAAGATTGTAGACGTAGCACCTGTTGGAGCGGTCGTTGTAGCAAACAGGCTGACCCCGTTAAAAGTCTCCTCAGAGATTTGGAACAACTGTACCTGAAGATTCTTGAACTCCGCGTTGTAGTTTGCGATATCCGAACTGTTCTTCAACACGTCCTGGCTAAGAGCTTTGAGCTCTCCCATTCTCGTCAGTATTGAAGCTGCGCCTTCCAGCACACCATCCTGAACCTCAAGAAATGAGACTGCATTCTGGATGTTGTTGTTCACGCCTTTCAGGCGATTTATCGAAGCATTTAGCTTCATCGAAACCGCCAAGCCACCGGCGTCGTCGGATGGCTTGTTGATTCGAGTGCCACTGGACAAACGCGTCAGACTCTTTTGTAGAGCCGCGTTATTTTTCGACAGGTAGTAGCTGGCAGAAGATGCAGCTGAGTTGGTGTTTATGGTTAATGCCATTGTACTTATCCTCCTTGATTTTGGTTTATTTCTCCGAGCAACCTCCTTGTCGCTCGATCGCCTTTAAGAAAGGGAAGGCGAAACTCCCTGATTTGATATTCATTAATTATGAGATAGCTCACATAATTGTTGAAAGTTTTAAGCATATTAGCGCAAGAAAACGCTAATTGTACAAAAGTGACTTGAGGAACAGTGTTCATGTAATGATTGGTCAGTAAAGACGGCGCCTGGTTGAACTGCCCAGTTCGCAGGGAACTGGACTGGAAAAATGGATGCGTCGCATGTATATACAAGAAGTCAAAAGCCAACCCTTGTTGAACGTTAAAAAACGACGCATGTAGGGTTGCAGCAACTGCGAGCGACACGCACTTGAGCAACAGTCTGCAGTAAGCACTCGTGTCGCAAAGCGCATAAACCCGTTAGGGGTTAAATAGTGTATGGATCTGCTGGAAGCATGTTTATGCAACCACTGATCATACCTAAGTATATATGGTGATATCGTCATCCTCCTTGATGAATATGTGGCAACCTCCTGTCGCCAGAGATGTTAAATTATTGGTTATTCAATGTGTAGACTATGTAGAACTAGACTAGCTCTAGATGGTTATGTTGATTGGTTTTTATGTAAGAAATATATAGTTTATCAGATTATGATGCTCTAATAGTTGGGTTGATTATTATTGTAGTATTTACATGGAAATAGGTCGCCGCGCGTCATAAATGGACCCAATGCCAAGGGAGCATTCGGACGCGGACGACATGCCGATGCGGAAAAGGTAACCGCCTTTAACCGCCTCGACGACTTTCAAGGTACGTTCCGCCAATGCCAATCGAACGGAGCGTAATTCTAAGTGTGTAGTAAGAAAATGACGAACCCTCCCAGGTGAGTGCGACCGCTCGAATGGTCCTCCTCCAGGTGGTCGCAACTTGCGTATCTCTCCGAAGGGAATGCCATGGGCATATCTCTCCGAAAGGAACTCTGTGGTTGCGTTCAGCATAGCGAATAAAGAGGCGCGCCTACTTGACAGTCGTCCTCCAAAGGGAGGAGACCCTGGGAATGCATGATTCCACTAGCGTCTCTACTCCATGGTGGAG
>Ga0209362_1003395_pt1 | contig 11066 bp, 12 predicted proteins | sample SaaInlV_165m_DNA_FD_184680 | JGI IMG/M metagenome (GOLD analysis project Ga0209362, IMG submission 184680) | Marine microbial communities from expanding oxygen minimum zones in the Saanich Inlet - Saanich Inlet SI037_S3LV_110m_DNA (SPAdes)... | ecosystem: Environmental > Aquatic > Marine >...
CAACGCGGTACAAATCGCAGAGCTTTTGATCAAACAAAACCTGCTTCGCGTGCTCTAAAGGCTAAAGGTTGACGCGACTGAAAAGGCTAGGGTTCTGAGTCTTTTCCTAGTGCTTCAAATCCATTCCGGCACTGAACTTGCTTGGTTTTCGTGTATCCTTTCTTCTGTTACACCATGAATCCTATATTAACATCCAGTTTAGTGTCTCTCGGCAAGGACTTTATTCAGTCGGCTTTTCGGGGAACTCCCGAAATCGAACCAGCTGACTCAAAGGCTTTTGACGGTATGCTTTCGAATGCGAAAAAGGTGAAAGGTTCACCCGAGTCGAGTCCGATATTCGATCGTCTCGGCATCGAGAATGTCGAGGATGCCGGCGTGATCCGAAACCAACTAAAGACAGAGTTGTTTGCCGATCCTGCAGTTTCAGCCTTTATGGCGAACAATCCTGACTCCCAGTTCTACGCAAGACGTACCCCGGAAGGCAATTTGGTGCTGAGAGCCACTAGTGGACAGAGCCTGACACTTGCACCTGATTCAAGCGGAACCCAATTGCTCAGCGACTATTTGGATCTTTCCAACTTTCTTGGTCGTGACATTTCTCCCGATCGCCCAGGAGAAATCTTATTGAAGGGCTGATTTCTCTAGGTCTCACCGGCGATGGTCTCTTCTAAGGAAATCGCCTGCTCAAAGTCAGGCGGCGGTACACAAAGACCAGTTTCTGACTTCTTGGTCATAGAGAAGATCAACCAATGCCCGAAGCTCGGTTCCCTTAGAAGTATCAACCAGACATTGAGTTCTCTTCTGAATTCAGAAGAAAGTTTTGTCGCTCAAATTGCAGAAGTCATTCGTTTGGACCCCTCGTTAACGACAAGAGTTCTGGATTTGGTTAATTCCATTTTCTTCGGGAGCCCCGATGAGCAACAGGTAAAAGGTGTCGAGGAGGCGGCGCTTTTTCTAGGATTAAACCGGATTAGTGAGCTAATTATCGCTACACCGATCATTGAAGACATCGTAGACTTGGGAAAGTCCGCAAAAAGCTTGGATTGGGTTGATTTCTGGAAGCACAGCATCGGCACTGCTATACTCACGCGGGAGATTTTAGTGATCGCAAACTTTCAATGCAAGGACGAGAGCGATTACGTAGCCGGATTACTTCACAACCTAGGGAAAATTATAATGGCTGTAACATTTCCTGACGAGTTCAGCCGAATTTACGAGCGATCTTACAAGGATGTGGCGGAATTCTGTGATTCTGAACGTGCACTCCTAGGATGGGATCATGCAAAGATGGGTGCTTTCTACCTCTGGAATCACCATATCGCTCGCGAGATCGTCGAAACCGCTCAATGGCATAACGACCCGAAATCAGCTCCGCACCACCCAGAGCTTGCCGCAGCCGCTCAACTTGGAGACATCTTGGTTCAGTCGGCAGGAATCCCCGGTATCGAACGGAGTAAACCCATACCACGCGACAGCTGGACGGATGTATCAGGATGGACCATTCTATTCGGCGAAAAAAGCGAGAAGGAAACCGAACATCTACTCGTCGAACTTGAACAAACCCTCGAAAGGGTTGGCAATACCTTAAAAGGTATAATCTAAAGGAATTGGAATTCGCCGATTCATGGGCGAATTCGTTAGCTCAGCTAGGGCCGAATCCATTGATCGTCACGGGCTGCTTGGGCTACCTTCATAGCCCCAAGAGCAACGAAAGGTTTGCTTTCACGAGCTGCCACAGTGACCAAGGGATTTTCATAGCCGTCCTCTAGCAGTAGTTTTTGCAACTCTTGGGCAAAGTTGCGGATTCTACTCCCCCCGCCTGTTAGGATAATATTCTGCAAGAGCGAAAATACGGACTGTGAGGAAGCACTGGCTATGATTTTCCTAGTAGACTCCAAAGTTTCTCTCAATAGCTCGTTGCAAGCCTCGCCCACCGATTTTCCGATCTCGATTTTGCGTGGCTTACCTTCCACGGGAACCTTCACCCGGGCTCCGGACTCAATTTCCCCGACATAGGAGAATTCCTCCTTGAACTTGCGAATCATCGAAAGTGGTAAATCTACTTCGGGGTATGCTTCTCGAATCGACTTGTCCAAGATAGCATCTATCTCGTTACCGGCGAAAGGAATGCTTAACTGATCTTCGGGTTTTGGGAAATATCCCTGTACGATACAAAAGTCAGTTGTACCTGCACCCACGTCGATAAAAAGAGAATTTGCTACGGGATCCTGATAGTCGAGATCGTCCAAACGACTTTCGTCTCGGTGCCCAAGAGCTGCCAAAAAGGGTTCAGGGATAAAAAGCACCCCGTCGAATGCCCCCTTGGCAGCCTTTTTCAAATTGTCTTTGGCCGATGAATCCGCAACAGCCGGCACTCCGATTACCACGAGCACTTCCGAACTACCTTCGGGGTCAACCTGAGAGCGGATGTGCTTTAAAAAAAGATTTGCGGAATCAACATCGCTGACAACCCCGTCAGAGAGAGGATGAGCGAGTCGAAGATGTAATTCGTTGGCCAATGCGTCATCTCCGAAAAGGGTGGAATTGTTACCCGGAAGGATTCCGGAGAGTATCCCCTCCTCCGCATAACCGACCACCGAGGGAATGATCGTTCCGCACGAATCATCCGAATCAGGCTTGGGAAGTTTGTTGACGTAACAGGAAAAAAGAGTCCCCAGATCGAGACCGAGAGACATTTTCTTTTTCTTTTTGTCTTTTGCGGTTTTGGGTGTGGAAGTGGATTTAGTCTTGGGCACGGTTTTCTCCTCAGTTGTTGGACATATTACATCCATCGTCATTTGTTGAGCCATTTTTCGCTAACTTTTGAAACATTGGGATGTTGATAGGCTTGCGAAACAAAAGTTCTTGGCAACGAAAACTTGAGGACGTGAATAACTTTTGCCTGCCTTTCATTGCTTTACTCTTCTTGAGCAAGCAAATCGTCAATCATTCCCTCGATGTCGTCGAAACGAATACCTCGCGGAGTTACAGGCTGGGTTTCAGCGATAGCCTCAGTTTTAGAATCGGGTTCAGGTTCTGGCTTCGGCTCCTTTTTCGGGTTTTCCGTTGGGACAGACTCTGGTTCAGGTTCAGCATCCAGTTCAGGTTCCAGGCCGGGCGTGAGCGGGATTTCCGCCACCGGTTCAGATTCCGGGTCATCTTGGGACTCGGGTTCGGAAGGCTTGGTTTCAGGCTCGGGAGTTACTTCCGGTACGGATTCATCCTCAGCGTCAAGATCCGGATCCGGATCCAGCGTTGGAGTTTCGAGTTCTTGCGTTGTCGTCCCTTCTTCTATTAGGGGCGATTCGAGCACGGGAACGGTGTGCGTGATCTGAACTTCGGTTGGGAGAGCATCGATTCTCCGGGAGAAATTCGCGAGCGCTTCCTCAATTTTATTAGATACCGCAACCAGTTCTGCCCTAGCTTTTTTTACTTCTTGGGATACGTGATCGGCGACTTTGGTCTCGAATCTCGCCGCAAAAAGGTCAAAGGCTACCGCCAATTCGTCGGCGCGCCCGGACTCATCGTCAAAAACCTCTTTGAGCTTGGCCTTCTTTTCGGGTGCTTCGAGAGACGAGGTTTTGGCCCAACCCACCACTAGTCCGGGGATTTCATCCCTTAGCACAGCTATCGCGCCTTCCTCGTCACCTACTAAACGCCTGACGCAGGCTCTGCGAAATCCTGCCCTAAGGGCTTCCCATGGACTTGATGGCGAAGGTGGCATGAGGTGGAACTATAAGAAATAAAAAACGATTGCCCTACCCTTACCCTCGGTCCGCGCCAATCCTTTTCCGCTGTTTCATTCCCTTAGTTCTCTAAAAACGGCTCTTGAAAAGCTTTTAGTTGCTCTAGGGAAAAGCCCATTTCCCCGAGGCAAAACATTTCCATATCCGAAGCCATGGGAGCATTGAAAGAAGTTGCCCCACCTTTCATGCCGAAAGACGATGAATGCAGGGCTTGCCGGTGCATAGCCAGTGCACCGGCTAACTCATTTGTCCAACCATTTTGGCAGAATTCCAGATATAGGTTTTCATCATCGCCGTACAGCTTGTCCCCCACTAGGGGATGCCCGATATGTTGAGCATGAACACGGATCTGGTGTTTTCTGCCGGTTTGGGTCGTGACGCATGCCAATGTATGGCCTTTGCCAGCGATCAGGGGGAGAAAGCAAGTTTGGGCGAGTTTTGACTTCCGCGAGGGTTGCGTCACGCGTTGTTTCACAAAAACGGGACTGTCGGGGTCGTTTCCTATATGAGTTTCCACTTCTTGAAGGTTTTTCAGTTCCCCCTTCAATATCGCCAAGTAACTTCGACTGACTTCTCTTTTTTCGACTGCCATTTGCCATGTTTTTCCCGCCGCCATGGTCTTGCCCAGTAGAACTACGCCGCTCGTTTCCCTGTCCAACCTTCCGGCTAAGTATAGTCGGTCTGCTCCGGTGTATTCCCGCCCCGCGCCAACCAAGCTGGACCAAGGCCCGTTTTTCGAAGGATGGCAAACTAGCCAACCCGGCTTGTTCACTACCAGCAAGTCTTGGTCTTCGAATAGAATCCAGCTAGGGAATTCCTCTGGCGATACAAGTGGTGACCGTTCTTCAATTCGAGACTTCTCATCCATAACTCAAGCAAGCAAATTTCCACCCTGTTGATTTCAAATATTTTAGATAAATTCCTTTTGTTCTTTCCTTGCAACAAATCCTTCGACTATAAGCGTATAAATTAAGAAGATTTTTTGCAAAAATTGGAAACTTTCTCGAAATCGTGCTTTATTAAGAAGTATCGACACACGGTTTATGCTTTTCAATTCAAGATCTTCAGTGAGATCAAATATCCCCTGCCAGGAGTCCATCAGCCTCCTCATGGCGACTTTACTTCGAGTTTCTCGCATATCTTCATGCATGGCTCGATCAACCATAAATCCGAAAGAATACTAGATTGCTTATGAATCAAAATGTCATCCTCTCCGGACTACACCTCGAACTAACCGATGCCTTGAAAAGCATCGTTCATGAAAAAGCCGAAAGGCTCTTCAAGCATGAGGACGCTATCATACGTGTCCGAATTGAACTCGAGCACGCTTCTTGTTCGGCAACGAGAAGCAACGAATACGTGGCCAAGGGACACCTGGAACTCAAGGGAACTACCATTACTATTTCCTCCGCCAGCAACGATCTCTACAAATCGATCGACGATCTGGTCAACAAGCTCGACAGAGGCTTACGACGACGATCTCGCCTAAATAAGGTGAAGCGAAAACAGAGTTCCATTTCCGACGAACGATTTGCGGCATAAAAGGATCAACTCTTATACTTTTCTTTTGGGAAGGCTCCTCGATCGGGGAGCCTTCTTTTTGGCAACAAACCCGCAATAAATCTAATTTGAGGTCACTTAAAAAGATTTTTATATAAGTGGGCTTTGTTGAAAAAAATAGGCGATGACGTAACCTTTGACCATCCTCAGGGGTATTTAGGGCAAAGGACATTCTCTAGATTGTCCGTATCGTTTTACAAAAACTCAAACCGAAGGCCTTAAAAATGAATATTCGCATCTTTTCCATTCTAACTATCATAGGTCTTACCGGAGGACGTTTAAACGCTGCCCCCTTAGAACTCGATAATGTTTCCGCTCAAGCGAACTGGATGGTTCACGTCGACTTTGAAAGTCTGCTAAAAACCGACGTTGGGCAATTTCTACTTGCCGAAATCAAGAAGCAGCCAAACGCCCAGCGCCAGTTGGCTGGAATCAAAGCCGCCTTTGGGGTCGACATTGAAGGATTAGGAAACTTGACGGCTTACGGTCGTGGTGAAAATGAAAAAGGAATCGCGATCGCCTCGGGAGGTTTCAACGCAAAACAGCTCGAAGGGTTCATAGCTTTAAACGAAGAAATAGAAGCATCGAATCATGCAGGAAAGACGATCTATTCTGAAAATGAAAAGGCTTTCGCCATTATTGGTGAAGATATCATTGTCGCCGGCACTGGTAAAGATTACGTCAAACACGGCATCGACGTTGTGGACGGGAAGGAACCTTCGCGGGACCCTGACAAGCTACTTAACGAACTCGCCAAGGCCATACCGTATCCAGTCGCTCAAGGCATCGCCAACCTCAAGGGAATCATGAAATTCAATCCACCGAAGAAAGCACCCGAGGCCGCCATGCTTAAGAAGGCCAGTGCCATTGGTCTCGCCATCGGCGAAGTCGATGGAGAAGTGCGAGTCGCCGCCGTGATGAAGGCTGCGGACGAGGCTACCGCCGGTCATCTCGAGAACATTCTCCGCGGAGCCGCCAGTCTCATGAATCTCGGGGCCGATCTCGATCCCAAAGTGGCCGAACTTGCCACCGCCATTAAAACACACGTTTCACGAGAAGGAAGCCATGTTCGGATTTATCTTGGCGTTTCCGCCGATTTGGTGAAGGAAGCAATGGCGAAGGAAATGGCCAAGAAAAAAGCACAAGAAGGGAATGACAGCGACGACGCTAACGAAAAATAAACTGCAAGTCTCCCTTTGCCAAGAATCCCCGGGCAAGTTCTCAGCGAGTGTTTCCTTGCCCAAGACTGACGAGGAACTTGCCCGAAAGGCAGCTGCGGGAGACCTAAACGCCTTTGAAGAACTTGTGCGTAGACGGCGCAAAGGGCTAGTTCGGTTCCTTGCCTCATTTCCCCAAAGTGCCTCCGATGCGGAAGATCTTGCTCAGGAAACATTCCTGCGAGCCTATAAAAACTTGTCTCGTTACGATCCCCGAAAGCCTTTCCTCACTTGGCTATATGTCATCGCTCGTCGCTTGGCCATCAACTTCAAGAGAAATCAATTGCGGCGAGGGGAAAGCCCTCTTCCCGAAAGAGAAACAGAGATTTCCGGAGATCCATGTGCGCCCTTTTCCGATTCCGACTCCCTCTGGGCAAGCGCATCGAAACTACTGTCTCCCGATGCCTTTATGGCTCTCCGGCTTCACTATGGGGAAAACATGCCGGTGAAAGAGATCGCTGAAGTCCTCGGGAAAAGCACCACCGGAACAAAAGTACTCCTCTTTCGCACTCGTCGAAGTTTAGCCGACAAAATGGATCCTCAAACCTATGAACCGATCAACCCGTAACATACCGACCACGCCATGATCGCCAAACTTCTCTCACTCTTTCAAAACCGTCCTGCCACTCGAAAGGAAGAACTTATGATCGAAGCTCTTCGCCGTGAGACTCGCCTTGAGCATCACGGCGACAGGCACGCAAATGATGCCGAAGAACGCGTGCAGGAGATCATGAATGTCATTACCGCCAATCAGGCTGAAGCTTCCTCACCGGAGTCGCCCGCGACAAGTTACTTGATGCCGACTTTCGGTGCTCTTGCTACGATGGCCATGGCACTTTTAGTTTTCATATCCTTGAGCGAGAAGGATAAGCCGGTTTCTCCGTTCCGCGAACAAACCAACTTCATCGAGACACCCCAAAGCGAAGCATATCCAAGCAACCCTTCGGCAAAGTTCTTGCCCGAGGAATCGCTCAATTCCCTCCGCGAAATAGCTTACGCCTTTCCCCTTGCAGTAGAAACAACTCACCTTAAACGCGACATCCGCAGAGGAACCGATTCCTTGTTGGCAATCGTCCTGCCATGGGGCGATCTCGTCAACAGCACCCCCACCCTAACCATTCCACCTCTTCCCCCCTTGCCCCAAACTCCCTACCAAACCGAGCTCGACAACCTGCGGCAAGACACCAAGCAAGCCATCGATTTTATTGGTGGCGCATTTTCTATCTTCAACGGCTAGCTTACCCGTCGATCGACATTCTTTGTCTGCCTTGTCAAATTTGTTGCATACCATCTTTGACGAGTCCATCACTGTCTAGATGTCTAGCTTTCGTATAAGAGCCATGACCTCCGACGATTGGGTTGAGGTCGCTGAAATGATTCACGTTTCCCTCAACTACTGGTATGCCAGCAAGGGTGACGGGCCAAAGTTGAAATGCGGTCCCGAGCATGTTCAACTGCACTGCCAAGTGAACGAGGCCCTCGACCCTGGGCGTTGTCTAGTGGCCGAGATGGAGAGCACGGGGAGACTGGCTGCCTGTTGTTTTTATCATCCTAGGGAAAGGCATGTTTCCCTTGGTATTATGGCTGCTCACCCGAATTACTTCGGTACGGGAGCGGCCAAGGCCATTCTAGGCGAAGTCATCGCCTTTGCCGAACAGGAAGAAAAACCCCTGCGTCTCGTTTCAAGCGCCATGAACTTGGATTCGTTCTCGCTCTACAATCGAGCGGGTTTCGTGCCATACGCAATGTTTCAGGACATGCTGATCGATGTTCCGGCGGAGGGATTGGACTTGGCGGAGGTCGAAGGAGTTATCGTAAGGACCGGACGAATCGAGGACGCTCCCGCGATGGCTGCTCTGGAACGGGAGATCAGCGGTGTCGAAAGAGAAAGTGACTTCCGTCATTTCTTGGAGAATCGCGAGGGTATCTGGCACGTATCTGTCACCGAGGACCCTTCAGGCGGACTGAACGGCTTCCTTTGCTCGGTCACCCATCCCGGTTGTTCACTAATCGGTCCCGGAGTTTCCCGCAACGACCGACAAGCCGTAGGTCTATTGCGGGTGGTACTCAATCACGAACCCGGTCGAACTCGCGTCTGGCTTGCCCCGTGCGACAAAACCGAACTCGTGCAGACCTGTTATTCTTGGGGAGCACGCAATTGCGAGCTCCATACAGCCCAAGTGCTAGGCAAAAAGTATGAAGTATCAGGCGTAATAATGCCCACGTTCATGCCGGAGACTTGGTAACTCAAGTGTCCTAGGAGCTCAAGAGTCCAAGAACTTCGCTCACGATGCTTTCCACCTTGGCGAGCCTGCCTACTCCTTCGTAACCGCACGCAAGTTCACCTTCTTCGGGATCTATGAAACGGACGCCTCGTTCGCGTAACACTCGAAGGTTTTCGCAGGTCGCGGGATGTTCGTACATCTTGCCGTTCATGGCGGGAGCCAGTACGACCTTTGCTCGAGTTGCGAGATGAATGGACGAAAGGGCATCAGGAGCCAAGCCGTTGGCGAATTGGGCGATCAGGTCGGCCGTTGCAGGGGCAACCAACAGCAGATCGGCCTTGTCGGCGAGTTCGATGTGACCGGGTTGCCAACCATCGCCTTCCTTCCACAGGTCGGTCACTACCGGGTTGCGAGAAAGGGTTTGCAGCGTAATCGGACCTATGAACTCCTTGGCGGCTCGCGTCATCACGACGAAGACATCCGCTCCGAAGCGTCGCAGCTCACTCGTAAGGTCCGCAGCCTTGTAGGCGGCGATGGATCCGGACACCCCAAGTACTATGGTTTTGCCAGCTAGGGCGTTGCTATCTGTGGAGGATTCACTCATTCGCAAAGAATACAGCATAAGAAGTAAGAGATTTCTCGCAACGACCATTTCCTAGCCGGCTTTCCCCTTTTCATCGGATCTATTATCCGATAGTAATGAAGACCTTAAAGATGCAGACGCCTCCCATAACCAAGTATCGTCCGTGGGGAACGATCGACCTGCCTGACCGTCAATGGCCGGGCAAGGTGATTGATCGGGTGCCCATCTGGTGCAGTGTGGACCTGCGAGACGGTAACCAAGCCCTTCCCATTCCCATGGGCGTGGAACAGAAGCTGGAACTTTTCGATCTGTTGGCAAAAATCGGCTTCAAGGAAATCGAGGTGGGTTTCCCATCGGCCGCACAGACTGAATTCGACTTTGCCCGCAAACTCATCGACGAGGATCGTGTGCCCGAAGGCGTGGCTCTCCAAGTGCTCACACAAGCTCGCGAGCATCTTATTCGCCGTACGTTCGAAAGCTTGAAAGGTGCGAAAAAGGCCATCGTACACGTTTACAATTCCACCTCTCCGCTCCAAAGGCGAGTAACCTTCGGTATGTCGAAGGAACAAATCAAGCAGATCGCGGTGGACGGCGTAAAGCTCGTTCGCGACTTGCTTCCGGAACTGGACGGCACCGAGGTAAGGTTGGAGTACTCTCCCGAAAGTTTTTCCGATACCGAGGTGGACTACTCCTTGGAGGTCTGCGAAGCGGTCATGGAAGCATGGGGACCGACCGAGGACGCCCCTATCATCCTCAACCTCCCTGCGACCGTGGAGCTATTCACGCCGAACGTGCATGCCGACCAAATCGAGTGGTTTTGCCGGAACCTGAAGGAGCGAAACAAGGCGCTAATCAGTCTTCACACTCACAACGACCGTGGAACCGGCACCGCCGCGACTGAACTGGGACTGTTGGCCGGAGCTGATCGTGTGGAAGGTACGCTGTTCGGCAACGGGGAGCGCACGGGCAACCTGGACGTCGTTACGGCTGCACTCAACATGTATGCCCAAGGTTTGCATCCCGGCTTGGATTTCAGTGACTTGGACGGCATACGCGAAACTTACGAGCGAACCACGGGCATGACCGTGCACGAACGACATCCGTATGGAGGAGACCTTGTGTTCACGGCTTTCTCAGGCTCCCATCAGGACGCGATTAAGAAGGGCATGGACCTTCGCTCCAAAGAAGGCGATACCGACGACAATCTCTGGCAGGTTCCCTACCTTTCCATTGACCCTCGCGATCTTGGTCGCAGCTACGAAGCCATCATTCGAATAAACAGCCAAAGCGGAAAAGGCGGCGTTGCCTACGTACTATCACGTGAATTTGGCCTCGAACTCCCCAAGCCCATGCACCCGGAGGTCGGCATATTGGTTAACGAGAAAGCCGACTCCGAGTCTCGTGAACTTGCCGCCGACGAAATTTACCAGACCTTCAAGGCAGAGTTCCTTCAAAAGAACGATCCCTTGCGCCTCCTCTCCTACGAGACCCAGAAGATAGTCGGCGAGGGCGACGACGTGACGTGTTCCGTGAGCATAGAACTCGACGGAGAAGCTCGGCAAATAGAAGGTCAAGGCAACGGCCCGATCAACGCTTTCGTAAATGCCTTGGAAAATGAGAATCTCAAGGATTTCAAGCTGACCGACTACCGCCAACACTCCATTGGTGGTGGTTCCGCCACGGAGTCCGCAGCCTTTGTCCAGCTACAAACCAAGGCGGGTCGGGTAGCCTATGG
>Ga0209362_1003397_pt1 | contig 11059 bp, 8 predicted proteins | sample SaaInlV_165m_DNA_FD_184680 | JGI IMG/M metagenome (GOLD analysis project Ga0209362, IMG submission 184680) | Marine microbial communities from expanding oxygen minimum zones in the Saanich Inlet - Saanich Inlet SI037_S3LV_110m_DNA (SPAdes)... | ecosystem: Environmental > Aquatic > Marine >...
TAATGATAAACAAATTTGTACTTGTGAACAGTAAAAAACCTGCTCCAAAGGTTAAAATCCCCAAGATGGCGCTATTGATTTCACTGCCAAGTCTGGCACATATTCTCTGTGCGTTGAGTGAAACCAGTACACCCATCAAGTATCCCATGTAGGCAGACGCAATCAATGATTCTGATGCATCAGGTGAAATTTCCTTGATACGAAAAGGTAACACATTTAAAGCAGAGGCAAAGCCGAAAAAAACAATTGAAACTGTCAGATAAACACGAAAATGCAAAGGTCGTTTGAACATTTTCCAAATTCCGGAAATCTCCAGACTACTGGTCTGAGCCGGAATATCTTTTTTTAATTTCCAGAGTAGACTCCACGCAATGAGTAAACCAATGGTCCAGACCACAAATGCAGCCCGCCAGTCAGTGAAATCTGAAATTAAGCCGGTGATAAATCTACCTGCAAATCCGCCTGTAATTGTCGCCGCGATGTAACGGCTGACCGACTTTTGTCTTTGATGCGCGGCGGAAAGGTTGCTGATGTAGGTTACAATCGCGGTGAAAATGGCAGGCAGTAAAAGACCTTGCAGTAAACGCAGTCCAAGCATAATTCGGAAGTCTGTAACGAAAGCAAGCGATAGTTCTGTAACTGCTAAAATACCAATAAACCAGTGTAGTATCGTGCGTGCGGAAATGTTGTCGATTAAATATCCGTAAACAATTGGAGTAAGTCCTAAAGGAAATAAAGTTAAGGAAATCAGCAGTGATACCTCACTTCCGGAAACCGAAAATTCCTCAGCCAGTAATGGTAAAATAGGTTGCGGAACGTAAAGCGTGCTGAAAGCTAGAACAGTTGTTAAAAGCAGAATATTTATTGATCTGTTATGCATGCTTATTTGAAGAAATATACTTGTTGAATATCAAGAAATTACTTTTCATTTTACTTGCTTTAAAGTAGTATAAAAGGTTAATTAAAACAAATTTTAGAATATCATTTTGACATCCAGGAAGATCTTTATGAGTAAAAACACAAATCCAACACCGGAAGTTCATGAATATCAAGCAGAGATGCAGAAACTGCTCGAAATTTTGGTACATTCACTTTACACAGAACGCGAAATATTTCTACGTGAACTAGTTTCAAATGCCTCTGATGCTTTAAGCAAGGTTCAGCTTACAACTCTGACAGAGGAAAATGTTCTGGACAAAGATGCAGAACTGCAGATCACTATTTCCTTTGATGAGGAAAAGTCACAGATCGTGATTGAGGATTCCGGCTGCGGAATGACCAAGGATGAACTTATTGAAAACCTGGGTACAATAGCTAATTCCGGAACACTTAAATTTTTGCAGCAGGCACAAGCTGAGAAAAAATCAGCAGACAACCTGATAGGTCAATTTGGTGTCGGTTTCTATTCGGTATTCATGGTAGCAGATCGTGTGGAATTAACCACCCGTTCCTGGCAGGTTGATGCTCAAGCCTGGCAATGGTCTTCCGAAGGAGGAGGTCAGTACGAACTAAGTCCGGTTGTTACAAATCAGCGTGGAACACGCATTACGATCTTCCTCAAGGAAGATGCGAAGGAATTCTGTAGTGAGTGGCGGTTGGAGTCAATAATTAAAAAATATTCGAACTACCTGCCTTTTCCGGTCAAGCTTAAGGACAAAACGGTTAATCAGGTAAAAGCGATTTGGACTCAAGCAAAATCCGAAGTTAAAGCCGAAGAATACACAGAGTTCTTTAAGCAAATCACACATGCCCAACAGGAGCCTTTGCACCATTTGCATTTTAATATAGACGCGCCGATTCAGTACTATGCGCTGTTGTATTTTCCTGAGTCAATCGGCAATGAAGTCCTTTACTCACGCGAAAGCAAAGATGTCGCGCTTTATGCACAGAAAGTTTTGATTCAGTCTGGCAACACACATTTGTTCCCTTCTTATTTACGTTTTGTGCAGGGTGTGGTTGATTCAGAAGACATTCCGCTGAATGTATCACGGGAAAGTGTGCAGAAAAACGCATTGATCGAAAAAATAAAAAACAGTTTAACTTTACGTGTATTAAAAGAACTGCAGTCTTTGTCAGAACAGAATGTAGAAAAATACGGCAAATTTTGGCAACAGTACGGAACACTGATCAAAGAAGGCGTTTCTGCTGATTTTAAAAACAAAAACCGACTGATGGATTTGCTGCGTTTTAACTCATCCGTTTCCGAAGATTCCTCACCGGAAGTTACCCTCAAGGATTATGTTGGACGGATGCGTGACGGACAAAAAGATATTTTTTATGTAACAGGAGGTTCAAGAGAGGCAATCCTTCACAATCCTAACCTGGAATATTTCCGTAAGCAAAGCCTGGAGGTTTTGTTCATGACGGATCAAATTGATGATTTCATGGTTGCGGATTTACGGGAATATGACGGAAAGACACTAAAAAATATTTCTCAGGGTGATATTGATGAAATTAATGACGCAGACTTGTCAGCACCGGAATCATCACTCTCAAAAGAGGAAAAGAATGATATCATTGCTTTTTTTGAAAAACAGCTGAAAGACCGGGTCAGCGGAGTTTCGGACTCAAAACGTCTAGTGGACAGTCCTTGCTCTCTGGTAACACCAAAGGACGGAATGACAGCTCAAATGGAAAAGATGATGAAAATGATGGATCAGAAATTTCAAGGAGAAAAGCGCAACATGGAAGTCAACATGAGCCATCCAATAATTCAGAATCTCTCAGAAATACTGCAGAAAGACAAGAAGCATCCGTTTTTGGAAGATTCTGTTGAGCAGCTTTACGATAATTCAATGCTAATCGAAGGACTGCTTGAAGATCCGGTGCAGGTTTTATCACGTATGCAAAAATTTATGGAATCAGCCAGTGCGTACGAACTGGAAAAACTTTCCTGAGTATTATCAGTAATGAGTGTTTCAGCAATAGTCTGAGATGGTGGGGTCTGCTTATTAATTACACAATGTATTATTTGAGATTTCTTCCTCTATCTTCATGATATTTTCTTCATATTCATGAAGAGCAGTTTCAATCTGCACAGAATATTGACGCAGTTCGTGAAGTTGATTTAGATATTGCTCAAGGGCTTCATTGTGTAGTTGGGAATCAGCAGGATTCTCAACTACTTTTTCAAGCAAATGTTTGCAGTCGGCAGTCAGGATTGCCAGATCTTCCTTGATTGAGATGAGGTAAAAAGAGTCGGTATCATGGTAAGTCAAACTAAGTTCAGAATTTTCCGGATCATCCTCCTGCAGCTTACTATGATCTTTCATATAAGAGGAAATTTCTTTCAAGAGTGAATTGTAACGTTCCACCAATGATTCACAATCTTTACGGAAGGCTTGGATATCTTTAGGTAATTTGGATGAAAATGTCTCTAAAAATAAGCTAAAATAGTGATGCAGAATGTGATTAATAGTGTTGATTAGTGTCATTTGCTTTCATTCATTAATTTATGGTTCAACTGTAAATTAACCGGATTAGGAAATTTTGTCAAACAGTGATTTGGCTTCAACCCAATTTTTTAAAACAATAGATACAGAAAGTTATATGGCAATTTCAATGACAGGTTTTGGTTCTGCTGATGCACAGTGGGAAAGCTGGTCATGTCAGGTAGAAATCCGTTCGGTTAATCAGCGTTTTCTGGATATTCGCTGTAGATTACCATTGGGTTTTCAGACATTAGAAACAGATTTTAAAAAACAGATTAAAGCGGCTTGTACACGTGGAAAAGTCGATTGTTCAATCAGATTGGAAAAAGGTGAAGGCGAAGAAAAACTAAAACTTAATCATGAACGCGCCAAAATATTTACTGATTTACTGACAGAATTTGAAGAATTGTCGGGACGAAAGGTGAATGTTGAAGCACGGGATCTATCCAGTATAAATATCATTGAAGAAAACAAATCTGGAGATCCACCTGAAGAATGTGAAAATGTGATCCGAGAATCTCTTGCAAAAGCAATTGAAGGTCTAGAGGAGATGAAACTGCGTGAAGGCCAAGCCATGCATGACGATATAAAGACAAGATTAGTCTCGTGTGGAAAGATCGTGAATAAAATTGAAAAACTCTCTCAAGAAGAACCTGGACGTTACCGTGAACGTCTTCAGGAACGTCTTGCACAACTTCAAGACGGTACAAAATTAAATCCGGAACGACTAGAACAGGAAATTGCTTTGCTTGCGGACCGACTTGATATAACTGAAGAAGTAGTGCGTTTCCGCACACATTTGGAACACATGGATGATATATTGGCTCAACGTGAAGTCGGTAAAAAAGCTGAATTCCTGATGCAGGAATTAAATCGTGAAGTCAACACGATTGCCTCTAAAAGCAATCACGCGGAGATTAGCCAGGCTTCTGTAGAAATTAAAAGTGATTTGGAAAAAGTCAGAGAACAACTGCAGAATATCGAATAGTTTTTACATGAAAATAACACTTGCAGGAAGTCCTGGTTCTGGAAAATCAACTCTGCGAAAGTTACTGGCGGAGCATTACGGATTAAGCACAAAAGGTACCGGTGATTTTATGCGTGAATTGTCCGCAAAATATGGGTACAGTGACATTACTCAATTCCTCGTTGAATATGTTTCAGAACACCCTGAAGTTGATCATCAGGTGGATGAGGAACAGCGCATATATGGTAAAGAAAATGATGACTTTGTGCTGGACGCACATTTAGGATTTCACTTTGTACCTGATTCAATCCGGATTTGCCTAATTTGTGATCTGGAAGAAGCGGCCCGTAGAATTCTGGATGACAGTGGAAGAACAACTGAAAGTGCAACAAATATCAAGGATAGTATTGATTCCAGTCAACAAAGAAGAGATACTATGCATAAAAACTTTTTGAGTCTCTATCAAGTTGATATAGATGACCACTCAAACTTTGATTTGGTCTTGGATACTTCCAGACTTACATCGGTAGAAGTGTTTGAGAAAGTTACAGATTTCATTGATTCATTAAGCACATGACTCAATAAATTTGATTATTAATTACTGTAAGTCATTGATATAATAAATGCACCAGTAGCTCAACTGGATAGAGCAACTGACTTCTAATCAGTAGGTTGCAGGTTCAAGTCCTGCCTGGTGCACCAGTATTCGCAACGGATTACGTAAAAATACATTCCTCAAAATTACTAAAATGTGCCATTATTCTGCCAACAGTTTTAATAATACGCGAATGAGACAGTTCTAAAAATCTCAATATTCAGTTAAATCTAGATATTCTTAGGAGCGATATCTGATGCTTAAAGCTACATGGTATTTTGACTTTGTCTCACCTTTTGCTTACCTGCATAACTTGCGACTGGATGAGTTTTCTTCACATTTGAACATTGAGAGAAAACCGCTACTATTTGCCGGGCTTTTAAAGCATTGGAACACAAAAGGTCCTGCGGAATTACCCTCTAAACGCATCTTTACATATCGACACGTTCAATGGATGGCGGAACGTTTGGATATTCCTCTTCGGTTTCCGGAGCATCACCCTTTCAATCCTATTCCTCTGCTTCGTTTGTGTATTGCTGCAGGCTGCCCCAAAAAGGCTGTAGATTCAATATTCCGCTGTGTCTGGCAAGATGGATTAGCTGGTGATGATCCAGAACACTGGAGTACATTCTGTGATGCGGTTGAACTGAATGTCTCAGAAGCAAATGATTTAATTTCAAGTCCTGCGGTCAAGTCAGAACTTAAAACTAACGGAGAGAGTGCCATTGAACAGGGGGTATTTGGTGTGCCGACTTTTGTGGTTGATGGTCATTTGTTTTGGGGAATTGACTCGACAGACTTGCTGCATGCTTATCTTGCTGAGCCGGGATTGTTTGAAAGTCCGGCCATGAAAAGATTAGAAATCTTGCCAGGTTAAAAATAAGGAGGGACTGAGAAATTACTGTTTTTTTAATTTAAACAGGAGTTAAATAAATCACGCGAGTGAGTAAAGGAGGCCTATGAAAGTTGAAGAATTTTTCAATCAGCAAAATATAATTGATCTTAGTTTTTTTAATTTTTCAAATGCAATAACTGCGTGCTATTACGCCAAAGACAATCTAGAAGTTCTCAAGGTTAACGACAACTTTCTGAGTTTTTTCCCAATTCTAGGAAATGTAAATAATGTGTATTTTCCAGATGTGCTGGAGCAAATTGGCTTACCGGGAAAGCAGATTGAAGAATTTGTTCGTGATATAAATGAAAATGGCACGGTACTGATTCCGGAAGTTAAGATTAGTATAAATGATGAAGAACGTGTTTACTCTCTGCTTTCAACACGGACAAAAAACGATTCTTTTTCATATCTTAACGGTGTTCAGGGGCAGTTTGTAGACCGTACCGCTGAGTTCAATTTACGTAAGGAACGTCAAAATTTGCTGGAGGAAAAAATACGTGACCGTGAAATAATTGAAGAGAAGAGTCGACAATTGGAAAGTTTGGCTACAAGACTGGCAAAGTATCTTTCGCCGCAGATTTATCAAAGTATCTTTACAAATGAAGACGGAGGTGAGCAAAAACATGCGAGGAAAAATCTAACAATCTTTTTGTCAGATATTGTTAAGTTTACTGACTTGGCTGACACATTGGAACCGGAGCGTCTGGCTGCGGTAATTAACTCGTATCTTTCAGAAATGTCTGCGATTGCAGTTGAATGCGGTGGAACAATAGATAAATTTATTGGTGATGCTGTGTTGGTATTTTTCGGCGATCCTGAAACAAAGGGGGAAGAAGAGGATGCCCTGAAATGCGCAGAAATGGCAATTAGAATGATGAAGAGAGTTGCTGAATTGAACAAGCACTGGAAAAAGCTGGGAGTTGTAGACGGATTAAAAGTTCGTATGGGCATCTCTACAGGATTTTGCACGGTTGGAAATTTCGGATCAGATTTACGGCTGGACTATACAGTACTTGGCAGTCCTGTAAACTTGGCAGCCCGTTTACAAACAATGGCGGAACATAATACCATTTTTATTGATGAATACACCAAAGACTTAATCAAGAGTCAGGTAAACAGTAAATATATAGAAGATATAACACCCAAGGGTTTTGCACGGGCTATTCCGGTTTACCGCATAGAAGATTTTAAATCAGCAAAACACCGTGATCAGCGAAAAAGTCTGACTCATATCGGCGAACGTGTAGAGGTCAGCGTTTTAGATAGTTCAAATATTCAGGCAGCAATTGAAGAACTAAAACGAATACAGGAAAGTTTTGAACGAGATTATGCGGATTCGAAAAATAAAAAGGATTCTTAAAGAGCGTACATAAGGGAAATTATGGGATTGTTAATTGAAGGCCGTTGGCATGATCAATGGTATGACACTGGAAAAAGCAAAGGAGAATTCCTCCGCACAAATTCGCAGTTCCGTAACTGGATAACTGCTGATGGTTCAGCCGGCCCCAGCGGTGAAAGCGGTTTTCCGGCAGAAGCAGGAAGATATCACCTTTACGTTTCCCTCGCCTGTCCCTGGGCGCACCGTACACTGATTTTTAGAGCATTAAAATCTTTGGAGGACATTATTCCGGTTTCGATTGTCCATCCGTACATGCTGGACAATGGTTGGGTTTTTGATGACTGGAAGGGAGAAACAGCAGACGCCTTATACGGTTTTAACTGCCTTCATCAACTTTACACCAGGGCGAATCCGGATTATAGCGGCAGAGTCACGGTTCCGGTTTTGTGGGACACTGAGCAGGAAACGATCGTCAGTAACGAGTCGTCTGAAATTATTCGTATGTTCAACTCAGCCTTTGCGGATTTAACACCGGAGAAGACGGATTACTATCCGGAAGAACTGCGGAATGAAATTGACTCGATCAACGCAAGGATTTACGAAGCGCTGAATAACGGCGTTTACCGCTGCGGATTTGCCACGACCCAAAAGGCTTATGAGGCTGCTTTTACAGAACTATTTGCTTGTCTTGATGAACTGGAATCAAGGCTGAGCAAGCAGCGTTTTCTAATCGGCAATCGTATCACAGAAGCCGATTGGCGTCTTTTCACTACCTTGATCCGTTTTGACGCGGTTTACTATTCACACTTCAAAACCAACCTACGCAGAATCAGTGACTATCCGGAACTCTACGCTTACACACGTGACTTATACCAACAGCCCGGAATTAAGCAGACCGTAAATTTGGAGCACATCAAACAGCATTACTACTACAGCCACGAAACAATTAATCCAACTAGGATCGTTCCGGAAGGTCCGGAACTGAATTTCGATGAAGCTCATCAACGTGACGAATGATGAGTGGTTCATTCGCTTTAAGCAATAGTGTCATAATGAGTGGCAAATTCACATCTCTGCTAACATTATTATCTTTTTGGAAACTCGCTGAAAAGTTCTCCTTCTAGGAAAGGGGGGAAGGTTGAGCGCAGATACAGAGCTAATAACTGGAAGCCACAAGATTTTGAAGCATACTTCTGGATTCCCGCTTGCGCGGGAATGACAAGCGAGCTTATTTCCTGACTTCTTGCGAGGCCGGCGTGTAAACCGGCCCTACCGTTTGATTCAGGATTGAAACTATTTTACAAGAACTCATTTTAATCCGTGGTCATCCGCAAAATCCGTGGTTCCTATTTTTGATCCGCGAAATCCGCAGCTACCTTTTTTATCCGTGAAATCCGTGGCTCCTATTTTTGATCCGTGAAATCCGTGGCTTCTTTTTTTTATCCGTGAAATCCGTGGCTTCTTTTTTTTATCCGTGAAATCCGTGGCTACCTGTTGATCACACCAGTTTCTGCCTGCCAATCGGCATCTTCCGGATGCGTTTTCCGGTGATCGCGAAAATGGCATTGGTGATCGCGGGTACCACCGGCGAGGTTCCAGGTTCACCGACTCCGGTTGGGACCGCATCGCTCTTGACGATGCTCACGTTGATTTCGGGTGTGTCCCTCATGCGGGCGATGCGGTAATCGTCAAAGTTGCTCTGCACAACCCTCCCGTCCTCCAGTGTGATCTTCTCAAACATGGCAACCGACATCCCCATGATGGTGCTCCCCTCCATCTGCGCCCTCACGCTGTCCGGATTGACGGCTATTCCGCAGTCAACCACGCAGTCCACGCGATGCACCTTCAGCTTGCCGCGCTTTGAGACAGAGACCTCGGCGACTTGCGCGACCACTGTTTTGGCTTCGTACAAAGGGAACCAGTCGTTGATGGCGATCCCGCGCCCGTGACCTTCTGGAAGTGGAGTACCCCAACCTGCTTGCTTGGCCACCTGTTCCAGCACGGCCTTGTGTCTTGGGCTTTCGCCAAGAAAATTCAAGCGGTAGTCTAGTGGATCAATTTCAGCAAGATGTGCCAACTCGTCCATCACGCTCTCCGTGTAGAACACGTTGATGCTGTTCGGCGGGGAACGCCAAGCCCCCACCGGAACTCCTAACTCCACAGGGGAGTGGGCTGTTTCCACACCTTCGACTTTGTAGAAGTGATCAGGAAAAAGTCCGTAGTCATGCACACCTGCAGCTACAGCTAATGGGTCGAAATCAAACCAACCAAGCGGAGGCACGAAACGGGCCGCAAGGTTAGGCTGGGCAACCTGGCTTTCCCACTGGACAGGCAGTCCGTCCTTGCCGAGGCCAACCTGATAGCGGCTCATGCTGGCCGGGCGGTAGAATCCGTGCTGAGTGTCCTCTTCCCTGCTCCAGATTACTTGCACTGGTTTTTGCAGCGCCTTGGAAACAGTCACTGCTTGTGTAACAAAATCCCATTCTCCACGCCGCCCGAATCCGCCGCCTAGTAGCGTGGTGTGGATACTGATTTGATCTTCTGAAAAACCCGTTATATCCATGGCGGCCTTCATGCTGAAGCTCTGATTTTGGGTGGGCGCCCAGACCTCGCAGGAGTCAGCGGTGACGTGAGCGGTACAGTTCATCGGCTCCATCGTCGCATGGTGCAGGTAGGGCATCTCGTACTCTACATCCAGCACTTTCTCGGCAGTGACCTCAGCCTTACCCATTTCGTCGAGAGCGGCTCGGAGCTTTGCTGTGACCTTGGCACTGTCAAGCCCCGCGCTGTCACCGCCTTCAAAGGTCGGCTTGAGGGCTTCGAGTCCTTGCTTGGCATGCCAGGTTGAGTCTGCGACCACCGAGATACCGTTGGGAATTGGCACTACGGCCTCAACCCCTTTGACGGCTTTGGCCGCCTTTTCGTCAAGTGACTTGAGCTGCCCTCCGAAAACCGGGGACTGACAGACCGCTGCGAACAGCATTCCGGGACGCCGGACGTCAATACCAAACTCCGCGCTACCGTTGACCTTAGACGGCGTGTGCAGTTTAGCGATGGGCTTGCCGATCAAGCGGTACTGTTGCGGTGTTTTGAGTGTCGGATTATCCGGCGGGCTGAGCTTGGCGGCTTCGGCGGCCAGTTGTCCGTAGCTGAGACTGCGCCCGCTTGCGGAGTGCCGGATGTGTCCGTTTTCAGCTTGGCATTCCTCAATTGGTACACCCCATTCTAGTGCGGCGGCGTTAGTCAGCATTTCTTTCGTGCCCGCTCCGACCAGACGAAGCTTTTCCCAGAATCCGCTGATGCTGGTGCTTCCGTCTGTTCTTTGCATATTGAATTGTTGCGGATTCCCATATTCAGAATGCACTTGAGCCGTGGTCACCTGGATGGTGTTCCAATCAGCTTCAAGTTCCTCCGCGAGGATCATGGCCTGACCCGTGTGAGACTGTTGTCCCATCTCCGAGGCTGGCAGGATGAGAGTGATTTTATCGTCAGTGCCGATGCGTACCCAGAGGCCGAGTTCGGTTTCTTTTGCCTGCGGGGTGCTGAGTAGTTGCGGTGAACTGAAGCTGCAGCCGACCAACAGTCCACTTCCGGCCACGGTGGTAACTTTAAGGAAGGTGCGTCTATTCATGGTTGCGGTTTTCATACGACCTCCTTTTGCAACTCTGCCGCACGTTGAATTGCTTTTTTTATTCGAGGGTAAGTGCCGCAACGGCAGAGGTTGAGCATACCCCGCTCAATCTCCTGATCGCTTGGATTAGGCTTGCGTTCAAGCAGTGAAACCGCCGAGAGAATCTGTCCTGACTGACAGTAACCGCATTGCGGAACCTGT
>Ga0209362_1003398_pt1 | contig 11054 bp, 10 predicted proteins | sample SaaInlV_165m_DNA_FD_184680 | JGI IMG/M metagenome (GOLD analysis project Ga0209362, IMG submission 184680) | Marine microbial communities from expanding oxygen minimum zones in the Saanich Inlet - Saanich Inlet SI037_S3LV_110m_DNA (SPAdes)... | ecosystem: Environmental > Aquatic > Marine >...
ATCACCAGTTTCGCCGTTGAATGTGTTGACGTTGTTTGCGTTTCTACGAATCTCAGCGAGTCGCGTTCCACCATCGGGTCGGCGGACTTCGAGTTTTCCTTTGGGGCGGGATGATCCGCTGCGACCCGGGTCGCAGAGATCCGGCCAACAACCACAATCTGAGCATAGAATATGACGGCAATGCCAAGCAGGATAACCCTGATCCCCATTACCGGACCAGCAGATGTCTTCACACCAATTATCGTTTGGTTTTCTTAGTCTCCATCCATTCTGTCGATCCCATTCCCACCAATGACAATCTTTAGTTGGGTCTATACCATCTGGATTTTGACTGGGATTGTTTGGATCCCAATTTGGAGGAGTCGGAAATCTTGGAGTTGGCAACCAATGGGGAACATAGAGCGGATGATTAGGATCCCGTGACCATGGTATAGGCCAAACACCGGGATCATCCCAGCCGATCCCAATAGGCGGAACATATGGTGGACCTATTGGCCATTTAGTGGGGGTATCAAACCAAGGGTCTATCTCTGGAGGGTTGTTGGGTGGCGGATTGTCTGGTGGGAAAGGGTCTATCTCTGGTGGGGGTGGCCACAAGCCGCCGGGCCATGGCCATTCGCCGTCGTCGGGGTAGTGGCAAAAGAAAGGAAAACCTCTATATCCGCCCCTCCCATCAGGACACATTGGCAATTCTGGAGATGTCACCCACGGCATAACATCTGGCTGATACCAAGGAGGATATATTGGTTTTCTTCTTGGACCCGGAGCATTCCACACATGGTCCTGTCCATCCTCCAAACCACCTGCCGCTTCCTTTTCATTGAAAACCGGCGTTACTCCAAGTATTACTGGTCCCCATTCTCGTGATGATGTATTATCGATTGCCATTATATTATCCATTCAGGTGGATCGCACTTGCGTCCAACCGAATGACTCCATCTGCGTTCAGGAAAATGTTGGATCCGTCCATATGGATCTTAGAGCCAGTTCCTGAAGTGATTGTTGTGTTGCCCTGTGTTCCGATCTTAGTATCGCCTCCGGTGATGATGTGTGTATTCTCTCCTGCATAGATAATAACTCGTCCGTCATCCACGCCGATGTTTAGATGATCCCCGACCGTAATGTTGCAGTTTCCTTTGACATGCAGGTTATCTTCCCCTGCAACGACCGTATACCGCTCTCCTTCGATCCGAGACACCTGTTTTCCGTCTGGGTGGACTTCGTGCATTGTTCCTGATTTATGGTAGATATGAAGACGTTCTGCGTCCTCTGTGTCGTCGATCTCGATAACGTGACCCGACTTGTACTCGATGACATTATTGAATGGATATGCCGCCTTATAGGGTACTTCTGGTTCGTGTCGATATATTCTATCCGACCCAGATACCAGAGGAAGAATCATTGACTCAGAAGACTGTCTCTCTCGTTTGGTCTTGACAATAGTTTCGTCAATCTCTTCATTTCGAGCGAGCCGGTTTGTATCGTGGACTTCCTTAGAACCATAGATGTTACTGGGTTTGATTCCACCAATAGTCCCCATGATCACAGGCTCTTGAGATGCCTTTCCGTCTTTGAAGAAGCCTACAACCATAGTCCCCTCGGTCATCCCCGTGGGACTAGACCCAACTCCCTCTAGGGTCGTGGAGTTCACAGGCATAATCAAGTGCGCCCACGGAAGATCGGTTGTTGGGAGAAGACGCTCGTTCTTGTTATGAATTCCAACACAACGAACACGGACCCGTCCCAACTTGAGGGGGTCCATTATGTCCTCTACCGTTCCAACGAACCAATCAAAGGTTCTTATGGAGTTCATAAAACCTTCGTTCATTTTCTACCATGCTCCAATTCTAAGATCTAATGGTGTAGGACTGTTTGCACCACCACCACCGAACATATTCTCTACTGTGAATTTGTCTGTTCCCAAGAAGGTATTTTCGTCTGGGACTGCCATAGGAGAAGTGTCTCTTCCCAACTCAATGAAACTGGTGAATTGGTGATCTGACATCATCTTTACTTCTTGTCGAATGTTGGTTATGACATACCTACCGGATATGGATTTGTCTATGTTATCCTGTTTTTTCTTAGAAGGAATTTCGGGTGAGGGGATCTGCAAAGACACAACATCACCCACATTCAATCCTGAGTTACCAGAAACCGAAATCAAGATTCGAACAGGACTGAATCCTCTAGAAGAAAGTTGCCGACTGAGAAGATGAGTTTTGAAATCGTTTGGGTGATTATATTTGTCCAATACCGTTCGTGTTGTATAGATGGATTCCAATGGATCATCTTCGTTAGTTGATATGTTCCCCTCAAGAGCAGTTTCGTTGATTTCGTGCAACCCGCTAGACTGGTGACGGAAAAAGACTCTTGCATCAAATTTCTGGTCATACCGATTTTTTACGGGGAGGTTTCTATACTCTTCGAGATTGGATGATATATTTCTTCGTTCTACATAGATGTCATCTGAACCGAGCATAGAATGATTTTCTGTTTTCTTAGTCCAATCAAATGTTACTATTCGACAAGCGTGGAGTCCTTTCTCCATTTCGGTGTACCTATTGTAGTACGACCGAACTTGAAATTCCTTGATGATTGGAAATTCCTCTATAGCCCGAAACGGTTTTTCTGGTGGTTCTAGTCTATATGTGATCTTAGAACCACCAGAAAATAAACCCGACACACTTCGACAATTCCAACCCCGAGAGGACTCAAACAAAATGAAGTCACTCATGTTGGATAAGTAACTGCGACATCGAGAAGCAAAGTACTTTAGAGATTCGTGTAAAGTAAATGCAGGGATCACCCAAACACTCCGGTATTTGCTTCCATCTATTCGATTCGTCTTGCTTTCATTCTCTAGAAGGAGATTTTTGATACTGCTACTAGCAGTTCCCCTGAAAGATCTGTCTATTCTAGATGTCGTGAATGAAATGTAATTGGGAGAAATGCAAGACAGTTGGTAGTATTCAGAACTCCCTTGTTCTGACTTAGATCGTTTTCCGACCTTCATAACATCAAATTTCACGGTCGTATATCTATAGCCAAAGCCAGGTGTTCGGTAGATGATCTCTACACTCTCTTGTCCTATGATGGGAAGTTTGGTTGCAAGACCAATATTGTCTATTATGTCAATTGTTGCTGTCATAAAGGATCCATCTAAACTCTCATAAATGCTAAACCCAATGACCAACTTCTTGATCTCCTGAACACCACCAGCATCAGAGTAAATCTTGATGGAAGATACTTCTACATCATCTTGTCTTTGGTATTGGTTGTCCTTACTCATTCAGTAGTTTCTCCACTGCCTCTAGAACAACTGGAACGTAGTCTGGCCTAAGGATCTTGATCGTCCTCTTATTATCATAATTCATCATCTTGTTTTCCCATATCGTAACTGCATAGGTGGCATCATCACCAGAAATGTAGTTCTGTAGAAGGCAGTTGTCGTAGGAAACACCAACGGTTCCGTCATGCGTTTGTCCAACTGCCCCGATGATTGGATGTGATATAGTTGTGCCGGGAATGTATTGTGAAAGTGGGTTGAGGAGATCTCCGCTCGGACCCTCAAAATGGTCCAGTCCATAATAGGCGTAGTCTACGATCTTTCCGAGGGTGAATGTTCCGCTAGTAGATCCAACTACCTTAGCGTAATTTCCTTCTGCGAAATTTCCTCCTGTAATTGAATGAACCAAAATTCTTTGAAGGTTCATGTCATAATCATAGACCAATCCACGAACTCCACCAAACGAAGTTCCAGCAGAATCGTTATATGAAGCAATGGTGTCGTTTACTTTGACTCCCCTTGCTTCTAGTGTTTCTAGTGACTGCGTAGAGCCGCTTTCGTGAATGAAGAATGCACTTCCGGGATAATTCTTCTTGACGTTTCGTTCTGTGCAGCGTAGGGAAAGGGACCAATCGAAATATGGGTTGAGGATTTCGTTGAACAAGAGAATAATCCACCACAACGTATCATCTTCATATAGATCGTCCGCTAGAGTATCGGGTGTATCTCCATCCCGGAGTACATACTCATCGATCATATCAAGATTTTCAGAAGCACCAGAACCAAACACCACTCTTGAAATGATGTCCGTGACTCGAACGAGTCTCTTGTCGTTCAGTGGATATTCTCTTCCCGGAAATTTATCGAAGTAATGCATCTATCAATAACCCTTTCTGATGTCCTGTCTCACAACACCTTCCTTCTCTGCAAACGAGAGATCCAACTGAAGAGATATTGGTGTGTCTTGGTGGTTTGGGTCGTCAAATGTTTCCATAATTTCGTCGGGGTTTACGTTCATCGTGACTGTTGTGCAGGCACAGTGCTTGATCTTTGGGAGGAATGTGTTTGGTCTGACGGTGGCTCTGTTTCCATCAGGACGAAGTCCTCCGTGAGCAATTACACCATTCGTGTCATCTGATGTTCCCGGAGACATACCTAGAGTAAAGAATTCAATTTTGAATTCGGATGGTGTTAGAAGATAACCAGAACCGGGACCAAGTTCTGGTCGCATATGAAATCTGAATAATTTCACAATGTCTTTCATCATTTTGGCTTCGTTCTTATTTCGTGGACGAAAAACGAACGAAAAGTCAAATGTCCTCATTGACTGCCCCTCAAAGAGTTGTTCTGATCTACTATTCTCAACTGCCCCAGAAATCGCTTGGATTGCTTCTGCGGAATTGACTTCCATTCCCATAAAACCCAATCCCTGATCTACAGCATTAGCAGAAGCGGACAAAGCCTTTGATGCCGCAAGACCGAGATTCAGTTCTAGCATCCCCTTGATCAGACCGAAATTAGTTCCTTTGTAGGATACTTCATCTGAGAAGTTTAGTCCACCCGGTAGGTATAGACGAACAGTTTCTCCGGTGGGGACCAGACCACCCGCAGCAAGACGAGAGGTTTTGTCTGTCTTGATTTGGTTTGTTTTTACGTTTCCTGCTGCAATCTCTTTCACATGCGATGACCAGTACCGAATGGCATCTTTGCTAGTAAATTGATCTATATCTATTTGAGCCATTGCGACTACTTCCTGATATTCTGCTATCAATTTACCATTTTCATCATACGCATTTGGATCCGTTTGGATAGTTCCGAATATATCATCTACTAACCCACGCCTTGCAGTAGCCTCGGTTTCGTCGATGGTGCTGTCCCAGCGTCCAACTCCCTGACCATCTTTCGTGTCTGCTTCGATTTCTTTCAAAGCCGCCGTCTTTATCTCTGACAGACTTGTCCCCCTGTCCCCCTTCGTTTTTAGGGTGTCAAGTTTTTCTTGGACTCCATCAGTTGACTTATGGAATACAGTAAATTCAATGAGATGTCCTGAATCATATGCCGTTTCAAGATCAGACGGATAGTAATAAACGGTAGGGGTTCCAAACCGCTTGGCATCTGACCCGTCTCCATGGACGGTGGGATCACCATCCATCCTACGGAAATTGTTATCTCTTTGAAATTGTTCAATGGGTCCACTAAACATCTGTGCGGATCTCCTTCTTCCTCCATGTATATATAAGAGGGAGCCGAATCTCTATGGCATACAAGGGTAAATACACTCCCGACAATCCAGATAAATATGTTGGAGATCCAACCAAGATTACTTATCGATCTCTCTGGGAGCGTCGGTTTATGAAGTGGTGTGATGCACATCCGGGTGTTGTTGGGTGGGGTTCGGAAGAGATCGTGGTGCCATATATCTCCCCTATAGACAAGAAGCCACATCGTTATTTTGTTGACTTCATCACAATCACTAAAGACAGAAATGGAAACCAGAAAGTGACTCTCGTAGAGGTCAAACCACACAAACAGTGCAGTCCTCCCGAGAAGAAGAGCAGGGTGACTAAACGGTATCTAAATGAAGTAAAGCGATGGGGAATCAATGAGGCAAAGTGGAAGGCTGCAACCGAATTCGCAGAGAATCGGGGCTGGACATTCAGAGTACTGACAGAGAAGGACATTTTCAAGAAAAATGCCACTAAGCGTAAACGATCTAAGACTACTAAGAAGTAGAGCAGGAATACCATCCGATATCAAGTCTTCCCTTGATTGGTTTTTGACCAAAGTTAGTGGTATGGAGAAGGACGGATCGAAGGTTCTTCGTTCGTATCGGGATGAGGTCGTTACCAAGATCAAGTTGGGCGATATGTACCTCTACAAGTATCTCCCAGAACATCGGAAGACGTTACCGTATTACGATATATACCCCATGATTATTGCTCTCGACTACAAAAAGGATGGTTTCCTCGGAATCAACCTCCATTATATTCCGCCAAAGTATCGAGTCGTTCTATTGAACAATCTTCAGAACACAATAAAAACTGTCGCGGGTAGAGACATTTTCAAGATCAAGTATCCCATCATCGCAGCATCCAAGAAGTACGCATACGCGATGCCTTGTTTGAAGCACTATAAATACAAGCAACTCAAATCAATGGTTCGTCGAATCCCACACGAAGAATGGTCCCTTGCATCCATTTTGCCTATCGAAAAATTCAAGAAGGAATCGAAGCAAACTGTGTGGAAAGAGAGCATAAATAAAGCAAGGAGATCCTGATGTCACGAATTGTAGATATGGTCAATCGAGTAAACCGATACGGAACGGTTAGGCCTAACAAGTACAAAATCGAGTTTGCTGGGGTTGCTATTGAAGAAGCATCCAAGCAGATGTACTCTACTCATACCAAACCAGATGGATCCGAAGGATACACTAACAGAATCTCGTTGAGTTGTAAGTCGTTCTCAATGCCGGGAAGGACAATCACCTCCAAAGACTTCAAGACTAGAGGACTCCAACGGAAGATGCCCTACGGAAGACTATACACCAACGAGGTGTCTTGCACTCTATTGATGGGCGCAGAGATGTTCGAAAGAAAGGTGTTTGAGAGATGGATGGACAATATCGTTGATCCTCTTACTGGACGATTCATGTTTTATGACTCATATGTGTCTGATGCATATGTGACTCTGTACTCGGAGAAGGATGTTCCTGTTTATAAGATTGGACTAACCGAAGTATATCCTACTAATGTAGAGGCTTTGGAGTTGTCTACCGAAGCAGGAGCCGCGTTGCTAGAGCAGAACATCACTCTAGCATTCAGACATTATTACCCAATCGATATTTCTGGCGGAGAGTCTTCGACTACACCAGACAGCAAGCACAATACTTCAATTTCACGAAACTCCTCAGAGTTCGTTCCAATGAAAGGAACTCCAGCGAAACATGCGAACGATGGTGGGGTTCAAGACATCTTTGAGGTATCCAATGAAGCAGATTTTATGAATAACAGATTTCCAGGCTTCGGTGACTAACACCGATTCTTGGATAACACAATGACCCCTACAAGTGTTCTACTACATGGAGATAGATAATGGCACTACCAACACTGAATGTACCGTATTATGAAACAACCCTTCCCTGCACTGGGAAGACAGTAAACTACCGACCCTTCTTGGTAAAAGAAGAGAAAGTGCTTCTGGTCGCAGCAGAAGACGGAAAGAACTCAACCGTATCGAAGGCACTGGTTGATGTGGTCAACTCCTGCGTGAAGGACTTGGACGCTTCAACTCTTCCGATGTCAGATCTTGAATACCTGTTCCTACAGATTCGTATCAAGGCAGTAGGAGAGATCGTTGAAGCAAACATCCCATGTCAACAATGTGAAGAGCCCACACAGATCAAAATGGATCTCACAAAAGTCAAGGTAAATGTCAAGGAAGGCAACGACCCTAAGATTATGTTGACCGACGAAATCGGTGTTCAACTCAAATACCCGAACATGAAAATAGTTTCAGAAAATGCATCTGAAGATGGTGAAATCGATCCGTCACAGAGTTTTGATGTGGTTGCAGATTGCGTCGAGTGTATCTTCGACAAGGATAAGATATACAATTCAGATGATCACGACAAAGAAGAGATTCTGGGTTTTCTTGATAGTCTTTCGCAGCAACAATTTGCAAAGATCACCACGTTCTTTGAGTCCATTCCGACAATGACATACGACCTCAAATATAAATGCCCAAAATGCACGAAGCAGAACAAGAGAACACTGGAAGGTATTCAAGATTTTTTCAGTTATGCCTCTGCCACATGAGTATGATTGGATACTTCAAGACCAACTTCAATATGATTACACATCACAACTGGAGTCTTGATAGTATCGAATCGATGATACCGTGGGAGAGGGACATATACGTCATTTTGCTCAATCAATATATAGAAGAAGAGAACCAACGAATTTCCAAAGAGAACAGTGAAATGCAGAGTATGAGATCACGAAGTAGGTAAAACCCAAATGCCAGAAGACTCTGGAATACCAAAACCCGAAGACCTCAAGAAAGCAACTGAGGAACTGAAGAATCAGAAAAAAGCCACGGACGACCTTGCAAAGTCAACCGAGGCTGCTGCTGATGCTACATCGAAATTGGGTGATGCCTCTAAGAAGGCTGTTGATTCTGGTAAGGAAGAGGTCAAACTTACCAAGGAACAGATTGAGCAGAAGAAGAAACTAGCAGACATCACAGCGAAATCTAAAGCAGACAAGAAGGAAGCAATCGAAGCGGGAAAAACTCAGGCAACAATTGCAAAGGCCTTCGAGAAGATAAGTTTCGCTGGGATCTTCAAAGCACGCATTGCAATGAAGGGATTTATGAAATCTCTCAAAACAATGGATGGGATGAAAATTGACACCAAGATTGAGGGAATTGGTGATCTGGGAGAAGCGTTCTCTAACCTAAGTTCTCTGTCGTTCTTTGGAGCAAGACGAGCCAAGAAAGGAATGATGATTCTTGGCGGCGCTCTTGTTGATATGCAGAAAATGTCCGAAGGTCCGCTTTCGATCACGACTACCGGTCTTGATGGTATGGGAAAGACGATGGAGGTAATGGGGAGTATGGGGTTCTTCGCTGGAAGGCGAGTGAAGAAATTTCTCAAGATGTTCATTGGTCAACTGACTCCCTTTATGAAAGATATTGCTGGGTTGGACACCGGACCTGCACTTGAACCAATATTCAAGATGATTGATGGGTTCTCTAAGTTCGCAGACAAGGGACGAAAAGCAAAGAAGGCAGTCAAGGCATTAGCACAAGCAATGGCAACTGTGATGGGCATGAAGATCAAGATGGCGAAAGAGAGTGGTGGTAAAGGTGGTAAAGGTGGTATTGAAGAAGCAGAGCGTGAAAAAGAACGACTAGAAACTGAACGACATGACCAACTGATCAAAACTCTTGAGGGAATGATGAGTGGTGGTAAGGGTGGAGGCAAAAAGAAGGGTGGTATATTTGGATTGATCTCCGGTCTTCTTGGTGGTGCAGGCGGCGGAATTGCCGGGATGGCAAAGGGCGTTGTCAATGCGTTCAGAGCAGTGGTAACTACCATTATGGAAATCGTCGAGAAGTTCGTTCATCTAATACGAACTGTTATATCAACCATCATCGACATAGTTCAGAAAATTGCTACTGCAATTGCGGACATCATCACCAAGATCGGTTCGGCAATCGCTACGGTTATTGAGAAGACTCTTACTGCTCTTGGTAAGGGTCTTGCAGCAATGGGAAGTGGTCCTGCCCTGTTAGGTGCATTGGCTCTATTGGTTGTAGCGGCAGGGATATTCGTCCTATCAAAAGCATTTGTTGAATTCACCAAAGTAAACTTCACGACTCTGGCGATAGGAATTATCGCCATCGTAGCCTTGACGGCTGTGATGATGGGTCTTGGGATGATGATGGCATCTGGTTTTGGGGCAGTCGCACTTCTACTTGGTGCAGCAGCAATGCTGATTATAGCAGGAGCAGCACTGGTTCTTGGAATTGCATTCCAAGCCCTCGGTGAAGGACTCACCCTCATTCTAGGTTCTCTTGGATCTTTCCTCAATGATGTTTTGCCCGGATTTCTTCGGATGGCAAATCCGGCAGTCGGTGCGGGATTGGTTCTTGCAGCAGCAGGAATTGTTGTTCTGACAGCAGCCATAGTAGGATTCATGGCGGTACTAACCTTAGCAGGAGCAGCAGGAGCAGCAGGAGGTATTGTCTCTGGTGTTCTGGGAAGCGTTTCTTCCTTCTTTGGTGGTCCCGGTCCTCCACCCGGACCATTCGAGATGTTGGATAAGTTCATTGGTTTTGCAGAGGCAGCACCGTTTCTACAAAAGGGTGCCGAGGCAATTGGAGTAATTGCCTCGGCTTTGAGTACATTCCTAACAATGAATTTTGCAGCAGTTGGAGCGGAACTTGGTCAATTGGCTATGATCCTTCTATCATTCGATGCAGTTAGTTTGGGTATGGGTGGTGCAGCAGGAGCAGCAATTGGATTCTTGTCGTTTGGTTTGATCAAAGCGAAGTCCCCACTCGATATTCTCAAAGAACTCGTCAAGTTGGCTCCTGATGTAAAGAAGTTGGGAGATGGAATTCACAGTCTTGCGAAGGGAATGGAAGTTCTAGCCGGAATCGATGGCAGCAAGATAGCATCTTCTCTCCCAACCGCAGATTCTATGGGAAAGGTAGCATCTTCAACATCTGGTGTTTCTGCAAAAGAAAAGATGCTCGGAAAGTTCAAACAGGAACGAAGTGAATTGGTAAGTGATATGAAGGACGATGAGGAATTCTTCGGAAGTGGGGACTATGCGGGCCGCACCGAAGATCGAACTAGACTAGCGGAACTGAATGTTAGAATTAGAAAAATAGAAAGCCAATCTCCAAGTTCAGGTGGATATGCCCCCGGTGCTGCTATGGATTCTAGTCAAAGAAGACTAGAAGACTCCAAAGAAAAGAGACGTACAAAACTCAGACCAGCAGGGTCAACCAACAATGCAGTGGTCAGTGTACTCAATAGTACTCAGGTCATGGGTAGTATGGGATCTGCTAGGTCGTCTGGTGTTGCAGATGACGACGCAATCTAATAATGCGAAAGGAGGACACTCTTGCGAGCATCCTCCAATCGTTCCTTCGGGATTTTGACGGGGGATGAAACCCCGAAGAGAATCAGTCCTCGGAAGCAAGTTTCTCAAAGTAGGAGAGAGCGTCATCCGCACCCTCGGCACCTGTGCTTTTCGAA
>Ga0209362_1003417_pt1 | contig 11025 bp, 11 predicted proteins | sample SaaInlV_165m_DNA_FD_184680 | JGI IMG/M metagenome (GOLD analysis project Ga0209362, IMG submission 184680) | Marine microbial communities from expanding oxygen minimum zones in the Saanich Inlet - Saanich Inlet SI037_S3LV_110m_DNA (SPAdes)... | ecosystem: Environmental > Aquatic > Marine >...
GATAGCGTGGGGTATATTAATAATGTTAAATAGCAATAGATAAAAAACGGCGTTTTAAATCTTCAAGGGTGTAAAATTATATCTTGTAAAATAATTAGGATGTTCCCATAAAATATAATTGTAACTGGCATCTAAATATTTTTTGTCATATAGTTGATGGGGCAATATAACAAATATTTTCATTTATATTATATTAGAAAGTATTTTATCTAATATATATAATATAAATGAATCGATTTATTATTAGTTTAGTTTTATTTGTTATGATTGATTACATATATTTAACTTCAACAAGACATTTATTTAATGACATGATAAAAGATATACAAGGGAGTGAAATTAATTTTAAATTTATACCAGCAATATTCGCATATATTTCTCTTTACATTGGATTGTATTATTTTGTTCTTGTTAATAATAAACCAATAAAACAAATGGTATTGGATGCAGCTATTTTAGGTTTTGTTATTTACAGTGTATATGATTTTACTAATATGGCCATTATAAATAAATGGGATACAAAAATAGGTTTAATGGATGTAGTTTGGGGACCTATATTATATTCATCAGTTACCTTTCTTGCTTTAAGAATAGAACAAATTATCAAACATATTAATAATTAAAGATTATATCATATTTATACTAATGTGTGGTTTTATAATTTTTATTAAATGGTTATTGGGATTATTATCTATAGGTTTTATTTCTTATGGAACATACTATATAGTAAATAAACAAGATGACATTAGTTGTGCTAATTTTGATCTTGGATTTATTTTTGGAATTATTAGTTATATATTATTATTAATTGGTATACTTTTTAACTTTACTATATATCATTTTAGACCAATATTAGCATTAGGTACATTATGTTTATTTGGAACATTGGGATATTCAGGATATATGTATTTTACTATATCATCTGAATGTAAAGAATTGCAGAAAAATACATCAAGTTACGATGCATTTCAATATTATTTATTAGCTTTAGCAATTACTGCATTTTTATTAATAGTATATTATGTTACTAGATTTATTACGAATAGGCGAAAAAGACAAATTGGTAATGAATATTAATCATTATTTAAAAAAACAACATATATTTATTTAAATGACTGGATGTTCTATCGAGGTAGAAAAAATGGGTGGCATATTACAACATATTGATTTTATAAGCAGTAACTTTCATAATTATAGTTATATTTTACCATTTGGAATTAAAAACTATAATCAACGAATAGGAACAGAAGTTGAAAGGAGGATTATAAAAGATATTGAATATTTAGAAGAATTAAGTTATGAAAAAGCGAATCCCAAAGAAGGAAATTGGATATTAGGTTTATCAGAAAGTCCATCAAATCAACTTTTTGATACCAATAAATTAAATGGAATATATTTATGGCATTTAGAAAGATTTAAACAAATAGCAAGAAAATATCCAACTAGTTATTGGTATACTAATAAAGTATTATATAAAATACCACATGATATAAATGATAATATAATAAAATCATTTAATTTATCAGGAAACAAAGAATTATATTTATCAGAAGATCGTCCGATAAAAGACACGGGTGGTTATGAATTTTGGATTACAATCGATGGAGAGAAAAAACGTATTGCCTCATATAGTGATGCAATTCAATTACATTTATTATTTTTGAGTAAAGGTAATAATAAGATGGCAAAGTTATTAATAGATATAGCAAAAAAAATGACTGATAATCCTGAAAATGTTTTTACTCAAACTTTTTAATCCATATTTACTTGCGACATGATTCATAATTATTTATAAACCATTCTACACTTTTTTCTATACCTTCATCGATATTTATAAATTTGTATTCATTATATAAATTTATTAATTTACTATTGTCTGCAGTTTTTTTATACTGTCCGTCTGATGATGTAGTATCAAATTCTATCATATTTTCGTAATCATATGATTTTGCAATTTGTCGAGCAACATATTCTATACTAACTTCATCTTTTTCACTTACAGATAAAATAATAGGATCTTTTTCATTATATTTTTCTAAAACCCACATTGTTAAAACTGCTAAATCTTCCGAATAAATAAATTGTCTTAATGGTCTACCAGAACCTTTTACAGTAAATTTCTCTCCATTTTTTTTATTTAAATAACATCTATTAATTAATGCAGGAATAACATGACCATCTGTTAAAGAATAATTATCATTTGGGCCATATATATTTGTAGGTATAATACAAATAAAATTATCATTATATTGTTCTTGATAAGCACGACAATGTGTTTCTAATAATCTTTTAGCATAAGCATATGCATTATTTGAATTATGTGGAGCCCCATTATGTAACATATTTTCATTAATTGGATAAGTAATTTTGTCTGGAAAGATACATGTTGATAAATAACAAATTACTTTTTTAACTTTTAACTCATGACAGGCTTTGAGAACATTTAAATTTAGTTGTACATTCTTTTCTAACATATCGACTTTATGATTCATATTTTTATATAATCCTCCAACATATGCCGCTAAATGAATAACATAATCTGGATTATGTTGTTGAAAACATATATATGTATCTTCATAATTTGTTAAATCACAATCTTTTGATGATAAAAAGATATAATCGTAATTATATTTAGAAGAAATTGTTTTTATGGCATTGCCAACTAGACCTGAACCACCGGTTACTAATATTTTCATTATAATATTATAAATATATTTATTTATAAATAAACTAAAAGAAATAATAATTATAATAATATAATGAACTTTGATGAATTAGCTAATATGATTAAAAATATAAAAAAGGAAAAAGGGGAAGATTGTTTAATATGCCATTTTCCTATTAGTCAAAATAAAGACCTAGTAAAACTAAATTGTAATCACAATTATCATAAATCATGTTTACAACCCAATAAAATACATATAATGTGTCCATATTGTAACAGAACGAATAAACTAGTAACTAATTTTAAAAGTAATAATAAATGTACTAGTAAAATTAAAACAGGTATTAATAAAGGAACTATTTGTAAGAGAATTAACTGTAAACTACATAAATCTATTAATATACAGCAAGAATTAGATATTTGTAATAAAATATTAAAAACAGGTAAAAATAAAGGTTCGTCGTGTGGAAGAATTAAATGTAAAATACATAATAATGAAATAATTGTATAAAAATTGATTTGTATATAGAAAAAGTATTACTTTTTCTATCTCAAAATAAAAATTGATTTATATAAATAAAGATATATATATATTATAATAGTAATGAATACGAGTAACATCGATGAAAAAATAATTACACTAAAACAATTTAATGACTATTTAAGTAAAGTAATTAATGAACCGTATAATCATGATATTACACGATTAGACTCTTTATACAAGCTAATTAAAATGTATTATGAGGAAAATAGTGTATCAGAACCTACATATTTAGATAATGGCCAATTTTCAGATTGGCAACCATATACCGAAGAACGAGAAGACCCAATTATTATAAATACAGATTATATTACCGATGATGAAACTACAGATGACATACAAACTTGTTTTGACGATGCTGATGAAACTGCTGATAAAACCGATGATGAAACTGATGAAAATGCGGAGGAAACTGATGATGCCGATGAATATGATGATTGTGGACTTTGGTCATATGGTAATACTAACTCAAAAAATGACGATACGAGTTCATGTGCTTCATCAGACAATGAAGACTATTATTGGAAGTTGTATTCATCACAACAGATTAATAAACATAAAATAAATAATGATGATGAACTACTCAAATCAAACGAACGTGTAGAACATTTTATGAATAATGATAGTAATACTGATGAACTTTTGTTATATAAAAAAAATAATACTTTTGTAGAAAGAACGGACCGTTATATTGAAAGCATCCAAACATATTAAATAATATAAATGTCACAAAAATAAAAATTGATTTGTTTTATCAAATTAGTATTATCTTTTGTTATTATAATGATTAATACTGTTCAACAAGAAGCTAAGTATGTCTTTTATCATGGCCCATGTCATGATGGAGAATTAGCAGCCGCAATCTGGCGACAAGAAAATCAAGATGCAAAATTTATTACATATCAACATCATATGAAAGAAGATGCGATAAAAATTTTGGGAACACTCCCAGCTGGTACACATGTGGTATTTTTGGACGTTTGTCCAGCAATAGAGCACCTTAATGGGTCTTTAAACTACCTAATTATTGACCATCATAAAGATGCTGTTGAAAAGCTGAACAGTTTTTTGATGGAATTTCATCCTACCAATATTACCTTAGTTGCAGATACAACTAAATCAGGATGTCAGCTGACATGGGAATTTTGTCATCCTGATACTCAGATGCCTAAATCGGTTATTCATATCGGTAATAAGGATATATGGAATTGGAACAACCCAGATACTGAACCATTTACATTGGGATATCCTTTATTTCCAAACAGTGCTTATCCAATTGAAAGAATGGAAGAAATCCTATGCTGGGATGACGAAAAGGTAGGTCAAGCAATTGAAATTGGTAAAACAAAAATTACAGAGTTTCGGGCGAAAGCTGAAACTTATTTTTCGGAATATTATTCCACAGAGTTAACAGATGGAACGCGAACGTTTAATGTTTTATCATTAGATTGTCCTGAATATCCTTTGTATAAATATATTTTAGAGCATGCAAAAACATGCAAAGAATACGAAGGATTTGACATTCTTCGTATTGTTCAAGAAAAGGATGGCAAGTTCTGCTACTCCTTAAGAGCCATTAAAAATGTAACGGTAGATGGTGTAGCGCGGCATTATGGTGGTAATGGTCATCCAAAGGCGGCGGGTTATGCTGTTACAATTGAATAATTTTTTTATAAAATTTAAATTATATCATTTATTATAAATGGAAAATATTAAGAACAAAATAAATTATATATATCAACATTTATTTAATTGCCCTATACATCCTTTTTTTAGAGATATTAGATCAGTAAATATGTTAGCACATAGTTATATTGATTATCAAAAAGATAAAATAACAAATAAAATAGATTATAAAAATACTGTTATACCTGAAAATGTAGATAGGAATAATAAATATAGTAGAGAAGTATCTATTAATGACTTGAATCAAATTAATAATGAATTAAACAAAGTATCAAACTGGAACAAGATATTTAAAATTATTAGTACTATTTCAATTTATGTGATTAAATCAAATGTTTCTGATGAAGAAAAGCTATATGATAGTCTGCATAAAGACAAAGGAAAAAAAAACATTGCAATTATTGGGTCTGGACCAATTGGATTATTTTTAGGATGTTATTTAGAATTATATTATAATAGAGGTAGCCTTAATAATTACCCCAAAGTTAATATAGTGGTATTTGATAGTAGGATAGAAAAACCTGGTTTAAGAAAACCCTATACACGTCAACGTCCATTTGCAACTTCATCTAAATATTTATCTTTATTAGTTCCAAAAATATATTCATGGGATAATAATAAGGAACGTAACAGTATATTTATTAATATTTTTATTTTAGAATATATCTTATATACCAAAGCCATATTAGAATATAATCTACCTATAGTCTATAATGATTATGATTGGAATGATTATAAACAAATATTTAAAAAAGGCAATTTTCAAGTAGTATTTGATTGTACTGGAGGTAGATTAAAAACAGATTTATTTAAAAATATCGATACAACATGGATGGATAATATTAATAAAATCGATAAAGTATCTGATAAACAATTAATGATAATACCAGAAAATAATCTAGTTCATTTAATAGATTATCCAAAAGATAAGAAATTTAAACAAAATCATTTTTATTGTTCATTAACAACTGTTAAAGATGATAAGGAATTTAGTTTTGTTAATAAATTTGATATTGATATAACTAATGAAAAAGATTTAATGTTTCTCAATAAATTAAAGAAAAAATATTATACATTAGATAGTATTTTTCAAATTATTTCTAATATAATAGATGATACTAATAGAAATTACCTATATAGTATTTTAATTAAATACAAGGAAAAATATAATACTCATCTATTTTCATTTGATGTATGGGCCATATATATTAGACATGCTCTACAAGTAGCTGAAACATTTAATATTGATGATAAAAAACTTCTTTATATTGGTGCTGGAGATACTATATTTCATAGTCATTTTATAACCGGTGCTGGGCTTAATCGAACTATTAATTTTTCTGTAAAATGTGCTAATTATATGATAGATATATAAATTTATTATCTATAGTATTACAAATAGTATGTTGAATAATAATATTATCGCTGTCATTAATAAAGCTAATGTCGGCGACTGAATGTCCTCATGGAAAGAAAGAAAGATTTCAAGAGTTACTTGCTATTGTAAATCAACAATTCCCACTTGATTCACCACGCACACAAACGGAACAAGGTGTCAATATAATGCCTGATTTTTTGGGCCAAAGCAAGGCGAATTAAAATATGCCCTTGAATGTCTTGCTGATGATAATGAAACGGATTATCCTTATATACTAATCCATACAAGTATGGCAATTATTCCAGGAACCGAAAAACAACAGGTGAAATATAACACCATTAAATATACTGGTAATGACAATCTTATATTTAGTATAAATAAAGTGATTTCACATTAGTATGCTAATCCAACTAAATTTCTTTTAGGAGATACTTTTAATAAGGTATAGTTGTAAACAAATATACGTATACGACCTTCTTGAAAGAATTTACTAAAATAGGTATCACTAGGTATAGTATTATTTTGTCCGAGTTTAATTAATAGTTCTTTAGTATTAATTTGACCAAAGTTAATAGTTCCACTAGGTTGGATTTCTGTTGGTGCTAAACTAAAACTATAAAGATTAATACCATCTTGAGGTTTATTAGTAAAATAGTAATATGGATTTAGATAATTAAAGTAAAAAGCATCTCTTTCTTGGAATCTATCTTTACCATTTAATTGTAAATTAGCTGATATAATAGGATTATCAGTTCGATTTATATTATTACCTGAATTAAAAGCATCAATGATGCTGATAGTATTAAGATCAAGAAAGGTAGATTGTGTAGTATGGACAGTAGATGATGTTGCATTTTCTTTTAATTCATCTATTGTTAGAGACATATCTTCATATGTTATACTACTTTCTAATAATACTACATTATCAATTGTAGCTTTGGCTAAATATTCATTAGAATTATTTGTATTTACACTTGCAAATAAAAAGATAGCTTTCACTTTTGCTTGTAATTCTTCTAATTTAGATAAACCGCCTGTGACCAAATCAATTGATTCTCCAATATTAGTAAAAGTACTATTTATTTTAATAACTGGATTAGTTGTATCAGATACATCCAAATCTTTTCTGGTAGCAAGCCAGATTAGTTTAGAAAAGTTCGTTTTTGCTAATTCCCAATCATCGTCAGTAGCCCAAGATAAAAACGGGGTTCTTTGATAATACCTTTTTAAATTAATATACCATGATAGGTATTTACATGGTTTATCAAAAATAAGATTATATCTTGGATTAACACTAGTAACACTATCAGTCATATCCTGAACTTGTTCAATCAAATATTCATGATCTTGTGTCATAAATAATGTTCTTTCTTGGTTATCTAAGAAAATATAATCAACTAGTAAATAACCAGATGATATAGTAGGAAGTGATGTAGGTTCAACCGAACCCTTATAATTAATACAACTTATTGCTTCATTTAATCTAACTTTAATTTGAAAGTTTTGTTTAGTTATAGCACATATTGGAAAGGCGGAACTTGTACTTTTACAAAACCAAAAATAAAGAGGAATAAATAATTCTAAACTAGTATGACTTTTTTGTAATTTTTTTAATTCAGAAGTATTACCAATTAATTTATTATAATTAGTTTCATGACTTTTGTTACTATAAATATCATGATAAATATTTATCCAGTCGCCAAAATGAGTATCAATTTCTGTTTGACCAATAGAAACTGAAATTTCATCGATTATAGCATGTCCTAATCTATTAACATAACCCCAATCTACACTAGAATCAGTAACAGCGTCAATTTTTAGAACAAGAACCATTTTTGATATTAAATCACCAGATTGTTCTAATGTAGATGTAGCTGCGTTACTTGAACCAAAATCAATAGAACCACCATCAAATGATACTTGAATAGTTTCACTGGCAAAATGTGTATACCTGTGATATTTTTTTTTAAATAAAGTTATCTCAGGATTTCCTGTTAAATATGCATCTTGTGATCCTAAAGCTGCTAATTGTAATAAAGCTCCACTCATAAATATAAATATAGTAGAAAAAAAATGTTTAAATCTAATAAATAAATCATATTAACACTTATTTTTTATACTTTAAAGTTATCTTAATATTGATATTTAAGTCTAGCATATCCATCCTCAACGATTAATACATTAGTTGATAAAGAAAAAACATAAACTGTTCCTTCAAAAGTATCTAATGATAAAGAAATTTTATTAACATTATTAAAATTGAAATATCCAGAGGGTTCACTATTTTCAGGATCTAGACAAAAAGATAATGCATTAATACCTAAATCAGGACTACCTTTATGAAATTGAAAAGGTACAATATAATTAAAATAATCAAATTTACGCATACCCGATCTAAAGAATTTCTCAGCGTTTATTTTTAATTGTCCTTTCTTTACCATACTAGTTGTTCCATTAGTATAATCAGTAAATTTATCCGTATTTGTAGCTAATGTCTTTTTTCTTAAAACCCATATCAATTCTTTAGAGGGCAAAGTAAAAGGTAATACTATATTATGTATCCCATTAGAAGATAAATTCTTAACTAAACGATTGGTAACATCTATTAAATATTCTTGTTTATTTTGAACAATGTTTAAAACATTTGGTTTTTCTAAAAAAATATAGTCTACCCATAATCCAACGTTAGTTATATCTCCAGCTGGTGCTGTTCCGGATTGAATACAATTATTTTTTGTTTCAAAATAAAATTTCATAACAATATCTTGTTGAACAATAGCTACTAACGGAATAGCTAAACTATAATTACGACAAAAAGCAAATTGAAGAGGAATTATTAAAGTATGAGATTTATTGGCTTGTAAACCAGCAGAATTTTCTGTTCCCAATGATCGCGAACCAACAATTTTATCTAAATGGTTTTTATGTTCATCTGTACTAGTTAATTCTGTCCAAAGATGCATCCACATACCAAATTGTCGATCAATAATTTGTTTTCCAATTAATAATTCGACTTTTTTAATAATATTAAAACCAATTCTATTAGTCCAAACAGCACTAGAATCGTCTTGATAAGGTAATGTTAATTGTAAATAAGTTTTAGATATCAAATCCCCTTTTCGACTTATTTTAACTGTATTAGTAGATCCAAATTTAGGCGATCCAACAAATGTTTGTTCAATTGATTCAATCGCAAAATTATTATAAGTTTTATAAACTGTTTTGAAAAATGTTATTTCGGGATCTCTAATAATATTAATATCTTCTGCACCAAGTGAAACTAATTGCATAAGTGCTCCTTTCATAATTATAGTAAGTGATAATTTATTTTTATATAATAAAATAAAAAATGTTAATTTTTATTAAAATTAACATTTTGAGATACAATTGCACATTTTATAATAGTAATGAATCTAGTTGGAGTAAGCAAGACCACCCATACCAGAGGCAACACGGAGTACGTTGTAGCTGTGAGCGAAAACAGTGAGGGTACCAGCGCTGGTGGCTGTTACATCAAGGTTGACGTTATCGATACGGGAGAAATTGCATGTTCCAGAAGGTTGATGTTCTTCGGGTTTGATGGCAAAGGAATAACATTGGATACCGGTGTCGGGTTTACCAGTGTGATGTTGGTAAGGTTGGACATAGTTAAAGTATCCACCAACACGTTTGGCGAAACGATCTTGACCGTTAAGTTTGAGTTTAGCATCAGTAATATTGTCGGTACCAACAGCGGAACCGAAATCAGAGAATTCATCACCAGCAGGGTTAGACATACGGGAAACCCATATTAATTCTTTGGTGGGGTGATTGAAGGTAAGTCTGACGCTGTTAAGAGATGCAGCTTTGAGGGAAGAATCTTGAGATTGGACAGTTTCGATAAGGTATTCATGGGGGTTTTGGGCAAAGTTTTTACGTTCTTCGGTATCAAGGAAGATGTAGTCAGCCCAGAGGGAGACATTGGTCATGGTTTGGGTACCAGCGGAACCAGCAGCACTGCATTTAGCTTTGGTGTTGAATTCAATGACGATTTCGACTTCGTGGTATTGGAGAGCAATAAGGGGAAGAGCGAGACCGGGGTTTCTGCAGAAAGCGAATTGAAGGGGAATGTGAGCAGTAATTGTGGTGGTAACGCTACCAATTGTACCATCAGAATTTTTGGGACCTACGAGTTTTTCTAAAAGAGCTTTTTGGTCAGTTGTGTTGGTAAGTTCAGTCCATACATGCATCCATGTTCCGGATTGTCTGTCGATCATTTGACCACCAATGCGGAGTTCAGCTTGTTTGATGAGTTGGAAACCAACACGATTGCAGTTAGCTACATCGTTGGTAAGAGTGGCTTCAACGTAACAGGGACCGACTAAATCACCATTACGGGAAACACGACATGTAACTTTGTTGTTAAAGTCTGAAGTACCATTGAGGGTTTGTTCCATAGCTTCCATAGCAAAGTTAGTATGTCTGCGGTAAACTACTTTGAAAAAAGTAATTTGAGGATTACCGGTAAGGTAAACGTCTTGAGCGCCATAGGCGACGAGTTGCATAAGAGCACCAGCCATATTAGTATATAACTAGATTAGAAAAAAATTCTTAATATTTTTTTATATGATATAAATATTTTAAAGTAAATTGTTTATATTATAATAAAAAAAATTTTAATATTTTTAAATATTTTTTAAATATTAAAATTTTTAAAGTATTTTCATATTTTTTGTAAAATTAGTAAAATTAGTAAATCTAGTTGGAGTAAGCAAG
>Ga0209362_1003420_pt1 | contig 11008 bp, 8 predicted proteins | sample SaaInlV_165m_DNA_FD_184680 | JGI IMG/M metagenome (GOLD analysis project Ga0209362, IMG submission 184680) | Marine microbial communities from expanding oxygen minimum zones in the Saanich Inlet - Saanich Inlet SI037_S3LV_110m_DNA (SPAdes)... | ecosystem: Environmental > Aquatic > Marine >...
ACGCCGCGTATTAATTTTATTGGCGTTGCAATTGATTCGGACATCAACATTATTGCGTTTCAATTCATCATGCATCATTTCGATGAACATATCGGTACCACCTTGAAAGGTGTAAACTCCTTTACTCATGAAGTTCGAAAACACAATTCCGTAGGTGATAGCGGGATCCTCTAGTGTAGACCCATTGGCATATGTGATGGGTTCCATCAATAACCGGATGATATCTTGTCGACCCGGGAAGAACTTTTCGAAAAATTCCCCAGTGGTCACTTGTTGTTCGTCATAAAAGTTCATGTTGCGTGCGGCATCAAAAAACTGCGTCACAGTTTGATGTTCGACTCCGAAGTGACGGGTTAACAGTTCCGTGAAATTTTCACGGTCGTAGGGGGTTGTTAACGAGAATTGTGGATTGTCAAATCGCACGCCGAGTAGGGGGATAATGCGATCCGCGATTTCTTGATTCCAATAACGGCGGCAGCTTTTTTTCATACCGAACGGAAATCCGTGTAGTGACACGTCGAATACATGCCCTTGGGGTCGTTTAAACCAAGTTGCCATTCCGCCGAGTTTATAGTGCTGTTCGATAAGCAAAACCTGGTATCCTGCGGATCCCAGTATGTTGGCAGTGGTGAGACCAGCTAGACCACTGCCGATCACGATGACGTCGTATTCGTCTTTGGCTCCAGCTAGAAAATCTTTAGGCATGTGAATTAATGCGTTGAATTAGGGTAACAGAAAAGCGATAGTTACGAATACCGCCGAAGTTACATTCTACTGCATTTCGGTTTTAGCGTTAGGTGTGATAGCGAAAGCGGGAGTCGCTCAATTTCCGCGTAGCAAGTGATGGTTTGCCATTGAAATTCCGCTGATAATGGACCCCACGATTCCCACGAACCCTTGATCCGTACCGCACAAGAAGAGGTTTTTGAAATTCGTCGTACCGTCAAACCATTTGCGAGTTGCTCCATATACTGCGCCGTTGTCGTGCGAAGTGAAGCGATGTATTGTTTGAGGCGTAAACATATCCGTGTCGATTGTGTGTTCACGATAATCCGGCGCGAATTGGGTTGCTGAATCTACGACTTTGTTAAACCAGATCTTTTTCTGTCGGCCGTAGTCGTCTTTGTTGAGGTTCTTCCAACGATTAAAGTCCGCCAGTGCGGTAATTCGCATGATCCCATCGGGGAGTTTACCATCGGCTGTGTCATAGCAATAATTGTTCGGCGTGCAGATAACGCCAGTTCGAACATCACAAAGATCCTCAAGGGGACGTTGCCAATGGAATTTGTCCGAATCGTTGAAGAAGATGATCGTCTTATCGTGTCCCAGTTCTGAGGGGTAGGTGTCCAGTGTCGAGATCGCTTCAATGAATGACAATTGTCCCGTCTTGTGAACATGGGTTGTGTCGTCATCGTCACACAGTCGGAATGTTTCAACGGCGCCGACGCTACTTAAGATGTTTTTTGCGGACATTTCGTCACCGCAATCCAAGATCACACCCACCGCGCGGCCGTTATCGATCTTAATCTGTTGGACGCCAGTGCGTAGTTTTAGTTCTCCACCTAGCTCACGGAATTTCCGCACGAGCTTTCTTAGTATCAAGCGGACGCCATCAAAGGGCCGCGCTAAGCCTTCCAAAAACAGGGCGCGGAACATAATGCAAAACTGCCCGTAGTCCATGTCATGTTCACGCGGGTTACCGTACCACATCACCGGACACAAAATCATTTCGATCAACAGCGGATCGGTGATAACCTCGGACAGTCGTTCGCGGGTCGACATTTCAAAATGGCTTTGCTCAAGATCATCGTAATCGATGAGCGAGTCCATCAGCTTTTCGAAATTGTCAATTTGGTTGGGGAAGGCACGAGCCACTTCGCTTCGCAGTAAATCGATATTGTTGTCAAATGCGAGTTCGACGTTTGGAAAAGAAATGGACGACATTAGCTGTGGTGACAAGCCAAATTCATCCCACGTTAAACGCAGTTGTCGCAGCAGTCGAGCAAACGGGCCGCGTCGTGTTCCGCGCGGCGTGAAGTTGGTAACCGCATGCAAGCCGACATCGTAGTTGCGGCCACGGAGTCGATAAAAAGAATTCAATCCGCCAATTGTGTTATGGCGTTCTAGAATGCAGACTTTTTGATCGTAGTATGCTGATCGGATACCGGCAGCTAAGCCTGACATGCCCGCGCCAATAATGATCGAATCGTACACGATTAAGCCGATATATCTTTCATTTTAGGTTCAAGGTAAGCGACCGTCTTGTTCATGCTTACCAAATTGTCATAATCCTCTTCGGGAACTTGAACACGATAACGTTTTCGCAGTTCCATTACAATATCGAGAAAGTCCATACTGTCCATGTCCAGTTGATCACGGAATTCTTTTTCATCATCTAACGACGACAAATCCTCATCGGGATTGATGGTATCGAGTATGTCTAGGACTGCATCGCGAATTTCAGCAGGTGTCATGCTGGTTGTGCTCCGAGGCGTAAAAAAAAGTTTTATGGAAAGATGGGAATATAACGCTATAGGATAGGGCAAGTAGGCTTATATACTACTATGAATATCTAGAATCCATAAATCTTATCGATTTTATTTGATAAAACCAGTAGGTAAAGAGGCACTTTTTACGACTTTGAGGCATTTTTGAGGAGTCAATCCAGCATGTGTGGGTGCAGGCGGTCAATAAGGTGCGGCCCTAGATTTACGCGGTGAATTTCTTTATAACCACAGTGGAATTGATTCCCAGCATTCCGAATGAGTTGTTCACTATATAGTCAACGGACTCTAATGTCTGGGGTGTATTTAGGACGAGTCCGTCCATATCGCATTCCTCGTCGAGTTGATCAACATTGATCGTTGCGTGGCAGATATTGTCGTCAAATGCGGGGAGATTTCCTGCGAGCTCTAACGCACCGGCAGCACCCATCGTGTGACCGATAAAGCTTTTAGTATTATTGACGCTGCAATTCGAGTTTCCTTGGAATACTTTTCTGAGCCCCGCGATTTCCTGGATATCCCCACTTTTGGTTCCGGTCGCATGCGTGCTAAGGATATCGACATCTGCTGGTGTAATACCGGCGCGGCCCAAAGCGATTTGGACGCATTGGGATTGTCGCTCAGGGTTGGGCAACACGAAATCGGTTGCGTCGGTGTTGATTGAATATCCCACCAGTTCACCGTAGATACGCGCACCGCGAGCCAAAGCATCGTCTAATCGTTCCAGTACGTAGACACACCCGCCTTCAGACACGACGATACCGGTGCGGTCGACATCGAAAGGACGAGATGCTTCGCTGGCAACTGGATGTTGCGCCAACGCTCCTTGGCTCTTAAAACTGGCAAAGATTCCAAAGGTGTGGATGCTTTCCGAGACGCCTCCGGCAAGGGCGACATCGCATTGGCCAAGTTGCAGCATCTGAGCGCCTTGGATCAAACCGGAGTTGCCCGCGGCACAGGCAGCGCCAATTGTGTAATGCGGCCCAGTGATTTCCATATTCAAGGCAGCTTCGCCGGCGGGGTTGTTGGCGACGGTGCGGGGATTATGGAAGTGATTCCAGACACTTACGTCATAATCAAACTGGCTGAGTTCATAGATTTCATTCTCGGTCTCAACATTTCCATGTTCGGTTACGCCCAGGTAAATCCCGGTGCGAGCGTGATCGACTTGCCCCCAGTCGATTTGGCTGTTGGCAATGGCTTCGTTACAACAATAGATTGCAATACTGCCAGCTCGAGTGCCTCGTCGAATCTCACGTCGGTTTTGATGTTTGAGCGCATCAAAATCACAAATGCCCGCCAGTGTTTTTCCTACGTAGCGAATTTCGTAATCCTGAACGCCACTGACTCCGTCGAGTAGATTTTTCCGATAATCCAGTAAGTTATTGCCGTTAGGTGCTGTCAAGCCGATTCCTGTTATCACGATGCGGGACATAGTGGGAGGCGTAAATTGATGGTGCTGTAGAGTCATGTTTCTTTAGGGGATCGGAAATCGGACGCTGATCAAAGAATGCGTGATGGTCGGTAATCCTTAAAATTATCCGTATTCGTTGAATTATGCAAGCTAGCACGAGAGTTGTTTGTCAATCAACGCTTACGTAGATTCCAATCCTTGGACCTAATTGCCTGTTTGAACTGGTCCATCGCTTGCGAGGTGGAAAGAACGGGGGTATAGCCCAACAACTTTTGCGCGCGGCGATTATCAAAATAGTGGTCCGCCGAGAGTTGTTTTGCAAGAAATCGAGTCATCCGTGGTTCACTCCTAATACGCAACGCTGTGTAGACAGCTTCGAGTACGGCTCCCGCTGCATATGCGGTGCGTCTGGAAATGCTTTTTTTGATGGGAGGGACACCGGCGGCCTGAAGTAGTTCATTGAGCCAATCCCAGCAATTGACGGGCTCTTGTTGTGAGACCCAATATGCTTTGCCGTGAGATGCGGGGTCGTTACTTAACGCTGCGATTGCACAAAGATGAGCGTGGGCCGCATTGGTGACATGTACCATATCAATGAGATTGGTGCCGTCACCGACGATTCTCAATTTACCTGCCTTGCCACGTTTGATGAGCCGTGGAATTAGATGCGGATCATTGGCCCCCCAAATTAAATGAGGTCGCAACGCGCAGGTAACGAGGTTATCTTGCCCACTTGCCGCGAGGACCGCCTGTTCAGCAATCGCTTTGGAGTGCGGGTAATGACAAAGCCAAGATTTTGGATAGGGGACATCTTCGGGGATATTTACTTGGTCTGTTCCATTAAATGTCACACTGGGACTACTTGTGTATACAAGGTGTTTGACTGCTTGTGCACGAGCTGCAGCGATTACGTGTTCGGTACCGACGGTGTTAACTTGGTAATATGCATTCCAGGAACCCCAAACACCCGGCAAGGCAGCGGTATGTATAATTGTATCAACATTACGGCAGGCGTCGTTAACCGCACTTGCGTCCCGAATATCCCCGTGTATCCACTGCACCCCCTGTTGCTCGAGTGCGGGGTAAGAACCTCTTGAAAATCCGATGACGGTATGGTCTTGGTGTAGCAATTGGGTCGCGATTTCACTACCGAGAAAACCGCCTGCGCCTGTCACCAATACCTTCAATGGACCGTTTCCCTTCTGCGGGTTATTGTGGCGGTTCATCGCCGCTAGGTTCAGGGTCATTATTTTTTTCTTGCTCAATTTGAGACTGGAGCTCGGTAATGGTTGTTGGTTGATCTCCATTTTTAGGTTTTGTCGGCGTAGCGTTGTTTCCAAACGCCGCTGGTGGTAGCACACCTTCGCCGGTTGCCGGAGGTTTTGTGGTGGCGCTTTCTTCGTCGACAACGTTGCTGGGTTGTGGGTTAACGAGATTGCCACTAGGCGCATTTGGATCGCTGGCGATTTGCACAGGAATCTGTGCCGGATTAGTCGCCGTGATCATTACTTCTGGAATTTTAAATCCCCAATAACCAGATTTATTGAACCAAGCTTTGGGCACCGCGACTCGAATTAGGTCAAGTTCAGTGATCTGTTTAGCGGTAAGCGAGATTCTATATGTTTCACTGATTGCACTTACTGTTGGAATTGTGCAGTTGACTAGTTCGGTTTCCGAGTCAAGCGTGTGTCCGTCACCTGTGGCGAAGCGAATCAGCGGTACGTAAGGGTTCATTTCATCGGGCTGACTCGCCGCATTTTGATTTGCAAATCGGCGTTGTAGTGATAACTCGTTTGATTTGTTGCGGTTTTCAATTTTGATGACAATATTGAGAACGGGATGTTCGGTTTGCTGTGTATCGATCCAAACGTGAGTGATCGATAATCCTGCATCGCGTGTCAATTGGAATTGATCGTTGGTAGGATCGATCCAGCGGGACTGTTTGGTGAATACGTTGTTGATTAACGTGGCATGACTGGGTGGACTGTTTGCTGGCGCGGGGGAGTTTGCGGCGACGGAAAGGTCGGCGTTGGGCGCTGGAGGATGGGGCACTAGAGGTGTCGTGGGTTCGTTGTACAAATACCAAGCAGTCGGAATTGTTAGGATGATCAGTCCGACTAAGGTGAGGACCAATGTTAGGGGACGTTTTCCGCTGTCATTGTTGTTTATGTTCTCGTTGTCGTCGGCATTAGTAGGATGGGAGGATCCGTTGAGATTTGGCGTCGTAACAATATTGATTTGGGTTGTGAATGCGTCGGATTCTGGCGGGGCTAATTTAGCGGTGGGAATGATTGGCGGGGGTTCCGCAACAGCGCGTACTTGGGGCGGTTGCACGGGTACCGCTTTCTCATGTTCGGAATCCGAGGATTGCTCAATTATTGGAGGTGCGTTGATCGTCTGTCGGGAGGGGTCATGCGCGTCGAAAAGTTGCTTTACATGGTGCGCTTCGGTCCAACTCTTAGAAGTAGCCTTGCGAACGAGTGTGTTGGGCGTGATTTGTCCCACTTCCGCGAGCAGTTTGAGCGTCTTGCTCTCGACAGGCCCGCGTTCGAGTTGATCGATTCTGTAAAACCACTCTGTACTCATCGTGTTGGTTTAGATCCTACACTAGTATGTGACGCATTGAAGTTCATCATGGCATCGTCAATATCTGGTTATTTAAAGTATATACAACTTTTAATATATCGGATTATTTGTTCTCAAGGAGTTACAAAATATATGGATTGATTTAAAGGAAAAACTAGTTAGCGGGGATGCGATCTTGGGCCCAGAGAGCAATTTTTTCACGAAATATCTTAGCATTATGGCGGATATCGACAGGCAGTTCGTCCTTTACGAGAACATATTGGATGTCAGCGGTGGACGGATTAATCGCCGCAAGTTCGAGGATGTCCTGAGATAATTGGACATCCGTAATTTCCTCCGATTTGTTATTTTCCTGCCCACGCGGCCAGCGTTGAACGACGATGGCCGCTGCCATTTTGTTGTCAACTTTGACACCTACGAGTGCACTGCGAAAGACCGTTGGATGTTGATTAATAATCGCTTCAAGGGGAATACTAAAGAGCGTTTTGTCAGCGAGTTGTACGCGGTGCGTTTTGCGACCACAGAACCAAAAACGATTTTCGCTATCGAGGTAACCCACATCACCCATGCGATGCCAAAACTTCTCACCGTCGGAAATCTTATGCATTCGCGTTTCCTCGGCATGTGTCACGTAATGCGAAGTCACGACAGGGCCTTGGACAATTAGTTCACCAATGGTTCCTGTTTCCACCGGTTTTGCCTCATCGATGGCCGTGATCGCTCCGTCGTCAATTTCAATGACTTGCCATTGAATCCCAGAGAACTGTTTGCCGACGCAAGTGCCGTACCCTTGTTGGGTGAGCGCTGCTGTCTCTTGAAGTACTTCGCTAGCCGAAATTGATGCAACAGGCAATGCTTCTGTAGCGCCGTAAGGAGTAAACATTTCACCTTCAGGCAGCATCGCAGCACTCATTTGTTCCAGCACGCGACTTGGAACCGGAGCACCGGCGGAGAGAATGCGTTTGAGCGAAGGCAGTTGAATGTCTTGTTCTTCGCAGTATCGACCCACCACATCCCATAACGCGGGTGAACCAAACGATTGGCTGATCTTCCAGTCCTGAATTGGGCCGATGATGTTTTGTGGTTTGACGTGAGCTGGACGAGTGGGGTCCATCACGGGGAATACCGTGGTAACTCCCATGGCGGCATTAAATAGGCCAAACAGCGGGAATGCGGGCAAATCGATTTCGCCGGGTTGGATATTATAGTGTTTTTGGATTTGCAAGGCTTGTTGATAGAAGTTCTCGTGACAGTAATGGACACCTTTGGGTGGTCCGGTACTTCCGGTCGTAAAAATAATCGCTGCAGGATCATTTGGGGTTGCTTGGAAAATCTGAAAATTATCGAGTGACGCATGGCGAAGTTGGTCAGCAGTGGGACCTCTCCAGAACCAGCGGCGACCGACAGTGACGTTTGTTTTAGCCAAGGGGAATTTATGACGCATCACAACCCGCAGTGCTTGGGCTAAGCTGATACCAATAAAACCTTCGGTTTGAACTCGTTGCAAGCAATCGATCATGTTTTTGCGACCCATTCCCGGATCGATAAGGACGGTGACAACGCCAGCTTTGAATAGAGCAAAAACCCACGAAATAAATTCTAAGCTCGGAGGAATCATCAACGCCATTCTGGCTCCGGGCTGGACTCCGAGTTGTAGCAATCCGGCGGCTAAGCGTGAGCTATCTTCATCGAGCTCGGCAAAAGTCATACAGTGATAACGCTCATTAAGAGGCAGTTCGCTGCGATCCCATTTTTTGGGGATCGGTTCTGCTAGGGCCAGCGTTTGGCCCCGCTGCAGTGCATGTTGATGTAATAGGTCGGCGACGTTCATGCGTATGTGTATGTTAATAAGCCGGAAGAGTTATTGGTAAGCAAACGGGTAGACTACAGTGTAGTTGTTAGGGTGACTGCTCGCTTATGATTTTCTACGGTGGTCAGCAATTTGCGCAATCGTAAACGTAAGGATTTCTTGAGCGATGTCCTTGCCGGTCGCCGCGGCGAGACCTTTCCAGCCGGGCACGGCGTTAACTTCCAGTACTGTTGGCGTACCGTCGGGAGCGATTAATATGTCAACACCCGCTATCTTTGCTTGCACAACGTTTGCTGCTCGACGTGCCAATTGCACCAATGCTGAGCTTGCGTCAAAGGGTTCTGCGCGCGCTCCTAGGGATAGGTTGGTGCGCCAATCGTCGGGATTGACTCGGCGAATGCCGAATGTATTGTCGCCAATGACTAAGATGCGGATATCAAAACCTTCGTGCGCGATAAATTCTTGTTGATAAATAACGCCACCCAATTGTTCAATCATCTTGAATGCACGTAGTGCTAAAGCAGGATCCGATACACGGGTAATTCCGCGTCCTTCGCCCCCAAAAAGTGGTTTCACGACAACATCAGGTCCCAATTGTTCGTAAGCGTGCAGGGCAGCATCCGCTTGTTGGCAAATATGTGTTCGAGGAACGGAAATATTGTTTTGACGCAGTAAGGCCAGTGAAAGGTATTTATCGACCGCTATCTCGATGGCTCGTGGGCTATTTAAAACGATCGGTGGGATGAATTGGCTAGGGCCGTCATTTGAATACTGTAGCATTGCTAATGCATTCATGCGAAAGATGACTTGTTCGAGTGATCCTGGCGGCATGGTTCGTACAAGAACTGCGTCGTATGTTGCGAGGTCGTGCGTGTTACTCAGGAAAACAGACGCATTATTGGCTGGTTCAACGCAAGTGCTAATTTGGGTAAATGCGACAGCACTTAATTCGAGTTGCTCATGTCTTTCTTGTTTGGCACGCTGCAGATCACGCAGGTACCAAGAATTGGGATGTCCGAGGACGGCGATTTTCATCTAGCTTGCTTAGTCTGAAGGTAGGGCTGAGTTGAAGGATTCTAATAATACAACGGAGTTGACTTCACCAAAGAGAAAAGTATTGCCGGTATCGACATTGTTGATACGAATAGTTGCTGGACTGAATAGCTGGGGGTCGATTTTGTAAAAGTCGTTGTTGTATTGTTTGAAGATATCCACAAATGGGCGACCGTAATCTTCAGATGCATTGCTGGGAATTTTTGGACCGATGTCGTTCAAGCTATTATCATCACCACGCACCCAAATTTCCACCTCACCGCCATATAGGATTGCATCGTTGGTAAGGCCAATTGATAGGAGGTCGTCTTTGCCAAGCGGGCACAGTGGAGCTATTCCTGTGCCGCGTTGAATGCGGTGAAGGTCAAAACCGAGTTCGTGCATTTTGTGCATCGCTGTTTCGAGACTGCGAGCGACGATTTGGACTGTTCCTGCCAGGCTCGAGGTCGGGGCGACCAAAAGCGTTAAATTTTGCGGTTCAATCTGACAGGCGGTGGTGATGAGTTCGCAGGCTGTGTCCGTGGGAATGGACGCAGTTTCAATGACTCCGATGACGTGCGAAGCTGATTCGGTACAGCCGATGTGCTTGAATATTTCTTCCAAACCGGCGGCCGCTCGCATCGGGCCGGAGCCCATTCCGAAAAAGTCGTCGGTCGCGATTTGCCAGCCTGCGTATTGACTAGCCATACAGGCGGTAAGTGGTTTATCGGATTTGACAGCAACGGCATGTGCGGTGGGCAGTTCGCTGGTTAGGGGAACGAGTGTGACGTGGCCCTGTGCGGCTAAGCAGATTTCAGCGAGTGAGATACCGGCTGCTAAACTGCCTGATGCTGTAATGCCAAGATCGATGATCGTGACGCCGCTGTCTAGTTGTGAGCGAATTATTTCTAGTTCACCGGATTGCGCGAGTAATTGTTGCACTAAGACTGCGGCGCTGTCATTTAATAAGGTCGTCATTATTCGTTGTGTCTAGTCTAGAAGTTCTGTGTAGTATTTGTCATGAAAGTCCAAAAAGATAACGTGTAGTGTACCAATATCAAGGATTTACAAAAGTAATCAACGACAAACTCACTTATGCACAGCGCAGCATTATGGATAACTTGGCATTACCCCGTTATTCTATAGTTGTTCGGTTCACGTATTTGCTTAATGGCCGCAGTTTAGGTTTACGACCGATGAAAATATTTAGGTAGCAATTTTGATTTAGGAGAGTTTTCCTTGCCGAGTCTCACCATCGAGAATTACGTTAAGTCGGTATATGACATTTGCATCCGCCAAGATGGCAAACCAGCTGCTACCGGACAAGTGTCTGATGTGTTAGGTGTGCTGCCGGGGACAGTGACCAGTATGATGAAGACGTTGTCCGCATCGGGGTTAGCAGAATATCAACCGTACGAAGGTGTGCAGCTAACCACCACTGGCCAAGCATTGGCATTGCGGGTTATTCGTCGCCACCGTCTGATCGAGTTGTTTTTGGTAAAGACGCTGGACTTAACGTGGGATGAAGTGCATGAAGAGGCTGAAAACATGGAGCACGCCGTAAGCGACATGTTGGTCGATCGTATTGATGAATTTTTAGGTCGGCCTGATTATGACCCCCATGGAGATCCAATTCCCAAAGCCGATGGAACGGTTTCGACA
>Ga0209362_1003425_pt1 | contig 10991 bp, 15 predicted proteins | sample SaaInlV_165m_DNA_FD_184680 | JGI IMG/M metagenome (GOLD analysis project Ga0209362, IMG submission 184680) | Marine microbial communities from expanding oxygen minimum zones in the Saanich Inlet - Saanich Inlet SI037_S3LV_110m_DNA (SPAdes)... | ecosystem: Environmental > Aquatic > Marine >...
CTGACTGCCAGAAACTCGGGACAAACACGAGGGTTTGTATGGCAAGGTAAAGATGACGCGACGATGAGTCCTAATTATTTCGGGCAGTCAGGTCAGGTCGTAGTTCTTGATGGGTGCTTAATTGCGGCAACATACAAGACAATAAAAGACGTAGGTCTGGGTAAGCCAGACTATCTATCTAGTGGATGGGACTTTTATGATATCCACATGACATTTACGGCACATTATAAGGGTTATTCTAACTACGTTGTGCCTATAATGATTAGGCATGAGTCTGATGGGCAGATGAGAGAAGGTTGGCATCATGCAAAAGATGAGTTTATGAAAAAGTGGAACAGAGATATTCCTTGCTCCCTCCCAATGGATAAAACCAACGGATTACCAAAATGAGTTATTTAGTAGAAGTATTAGTTTGGATCGTGGCTGTGTTTGGAACAACCACTATTGTCGTTAACAGCACAATCATGGAGCCGGTAAGGAATCTTATTACTAAACTAGTTCCTCTATTAGGCAAACTTGTGAACTGCTTTCTGTGTACAAGCTTTTGGATAGGGGTGTTTTGGGCAACACTACATTGGGATCCCTTCTACCAGCATGGTACAAATGCCTTCCTTAGTGCTTTGTTCGCAGGCTGTATAGGTAGTGGTGCTAGCTGGATTATGTATTTGAAAATATTCCCTCTAATGCAAAACAAGTGACGCGGATAAGAACCATCAATACGGTTCGTATTACATTTTAATGATTAACCTAACCTATATAAATTAGTGATGATAAAAAAACTATTATGTGTTGCTTTGCTAGCAACGTCGTTACACGCTCACGGAGGTCAGTATCGCGGTCCTGGCGACGTAGTCCCTCCTGGTCCTGGTGGTGGTAATACTGGTCGCCCAAGTGGCCCCACTACGGGTGGTCCTGCTGGACCTAGTGCAGGAAGACCTTCAGGGCCTGCTACAGGTGGTCCTCAGGGGCCTGCGACTGGTGGCCCTACCGGACCAAGCGCACCTGGAAGAGGCCCTCAGACTGGCGGCAGGGGATCCAGACTAGGACTTGATCTTACTCAATGGTCGTTCTGGTGGGAGTTTAATAAGGATCCCTTTATCCACCTAAAGAATGCCGTTCACAGTAAAGGCCCTCAAACAGGATCGGATGACTTCTACTTAGGTAGCACGCGAAAGTCTGCACATAACAGCCTAGCTCCGACTAAGGAAGATAAGTTGGATATCCTCGCAACCCTTCGTAGGGCAATGAAGTCCACTAACAACAAAGATATCATCTCTGCTTGCATGATTGCTATGGCAAAGGTTGGAATGGATCACCCAGAGTTTAAGCTAAAGGATGTATTCAAACCTTACTTGAAATCTCTTAACCAAGAAGTTAGAGAGACTGCTGCACTAGCACTTGGGATTGCCGCTCAAACCGAATCGGATGAGCTTGATATCCTAATCGCATTGGCACTTGGCAAAGAAGTAAAGTAAACATTATTAGTTATACATGTTTACTTGGACCATTGGGAGGGCTACAGTTACTGGGTCTGGACCCGGAGGTTCGTCTCCCCCTCCCATACTAGGATCATATAGTGCATTTTGTCTGAGCCATGCAACGGGCACTGAACCACCGAATGTGCCGGGATACGGTTGGCTGTTACCCAAGATCCCCAGGTAATCGCTAGTGTCATCAAGATGGGGCCTCCAGCATTTGATGTCCGATAACCTAAAGGGTTCACCCGTAGCCATCTCCGATGCTATCTCAGATTGCGTCAACGGTACGGTCCAATATTTAGCGTGAGCAACTTGCCCTTCGCTGGTGATTGCCTCGTAATTATTACCAGGGCTTCTGATAAAGTCTACATATCCGATGCCGATCAGGGAGGTAGATTGGGAGAGGACTTCTACGCCGTCTTGGTATACTTTTACGCCGTTCGATCCATCACCGACGATCGCATAGTGATACCACTGACCTTCGACTATGTCATCGGTGCCGGTGTTGGTGCCGATCGTGTATTCCCCATTCCAAGTATAGAGACCGACACTATTGAGACGCAACCCCCACCCGCTGCTTCCACCAACTAGCAGAATGTCTCTGACGTTCTGGGTACCGGCAGTCCCGCCTCGGCCCCTCATATTTAGGATGAGGGAACGGGGGGAATCCGCGTCGGGGGCCGTGATCCATCGGTGCCATAGGGAGACGGTAAAGTACTCCATGCTAATGGTATCGCCGAGACCCTGAAAACGACGGGCGATCTCGCTGTAGGGGTTGGTGGGCACTGATCCGCCGCCAACGGTCATCGGCATGAGTTATGTCCCCAGGTTAGCTCTCATGTCAGTTTTGAACTGACTTAGAGTCTTGGTTGGTTGGTTTGCAATCGCAGCTACAGAAGTTTTAAGTTCGGCAAAGGTAGTTGCAGCGTCTACCGCATCTAGAATTGCATTAATCTTATCCGAATGAGTATTAAACTCACTTACAAGAAGAGATGTTTGGGCACGCTCAAGGGCCTCTACGTCATCAATGAGTAGGATTACTGAATCCCTTGATGCCTCTACTCTCGCAGCGGTCGTAGCTGCCTGTTCTGAGGCTGTTTGTGGGATGGGCCTATCGGTTCCAGTATCCCATTTCCAAAATTCAGGGGAAAGATCCACTACCTGAGTCATATCAGGGTTAGCCTTCCACTCGGGTTCGGGATATTTAGGAGTATCCACACTACCGAAATACTGTAAAGTTGATCTACTAATTACTGATGCCATATTATATCCTAAAAGGTTAGTGTCACACCTACAACTTTAAAGTCCCCAGACACATCAAGGCCAACCGCTCGGTCCCGTTCAATTTTAAAGGCAAAGTAATCACCTGTTATAGCTGATACGGGAGTATATTCAAGGGTTCCTTTAGATAATAGATTGGCTGTCGTACTAGCGGCACTAACCAGGAGCGAGGAAGTACTACCCCAAGATTTCGTAAGCCAACTACCTTCACTAGTAGCAGCGGAAGGAGTGTAGCTGAAATGGGTGATGTTGAAAAGAGCACTCCCCGCAGTCGCAGACGCATACCCTAAAACTTCATAGTTCATTGCCCCTGAAAGGGTGGGCAAGTTAGGGATGGTATACATTACACCCTCCGTGGTAGTGTCATCATAAGCATACGCTGCCCTTCCCCCTTCTATAACATACTCGGGAACAGCAACACCGGAGACTACTTCAGATGCTCCGGGTGGAAAAGTATAATGTACCATAGTAATCTTATATAGGATGTGACGAGATTAAGTTTTCTTACGACGCGGCCCGGTCAAATCGCGGAACTTGCGATTTCCGCCATCGAGACCTTCTTTTGAAAGTTTATATCTAACAGAGTTTTTGAAGTTACGAGCACTGTTTCCACCCGTATTGCCCATGTCCTCAGGTTGATTACCTGTTGAGGGCGTTTCTATAGCCGAGTTACGCATCTGGTTTGGGGTCCCTAAGAGGTCCTTCATCTTTTTGTTTTCTCTTTCCTTACGTTTAGCAATCTTCGCTAAAGCCGAGGCAAACATGTCCTTGCCCTTACGTTTAGCAATCTGCGCTCGACGGACCTCTAAGGAAGGTATGTTATATCCTTTTGAAGGAGCTTCTACTGCTGTTGGGGCTTTCGACACATCAGGTCTCACACCACCACCACCAAGCGCACCCGCTGCCATTCCTGCTGCTAAAGCCCCACCCATTAGCTTCCGCTTAAGACCTTCATCTAGGTCGCTACCAGATAGACTCTCTAATACTTTAATTGCAAGCTGTTCTCGCGCACGCCTAACGTTTTTAGATTTTTCTTTAAAACTAGTAAAGGTCATGCTATTATATAGGGAGATGCGGTGGGATTAACGATTCTTAAGTCGATATTGCGTTGGCTCTTAAAGAAGAAATTAACTAAGCCCAGACTAGTTAAACTGATAATATATAATAATATGCGTAACAAACTACCAAACATCCCAGAAGCTAACATCCCCCATGCTAATGGCTCCAATCTTGAGTCAATCGATGCCTTTGATCCTGTGGTCAAACCAGAGACAGTGATCGATATTAAAGCAGATAGCATAACTGCCAAACCTCAGTTGAAGAACTGGAATCCTATAGCTAATGCCATGGCTGACGCTCAGGGTATCGAAGTTGGGTCTTGGTCTTGGATGTTGGGTGGCATCGCGCCTTACTCTGGTTCATCTGGCTCACAATCGAGCTACGGCTGGAGGCACACCCATAAGCTAACCCCACACTACATCCGTTCAGTGTTGGCAAACTATGGTCACCGTCGCAGCTTCTACTCTAACGCGCCATTCAGGCAGTTTGGCTATGAGGCTGCTGGTAGACCCCATGGATGGACTCCTGAGTCCCCTGGTGATATGCCAAATGGAACTGCCGTCTACATGGCAAGCAGAGGCCCTGTCACAGTTACGGGTCCTGACGCAGAGCACTTTTGGCTCACACCATTGTTTGCTCTTATTGATGACCCAAACCCAATCCTGGTTGAGACTGGTCTGGGCAACAAGCTACCTTCAAACGTGGTGGCTAAATGGCTTGCGACAATGCTCGTATCTTCTGCGGTTGGCATGGTTCGAGATCAAAACGGAGATGGCGTTCAGCCTTACCCGTGGGCTTATGGTGACCGTGCTACAAGCAGACTTTTGCACACGATCACTGAAGGACAAAAGCGAGGCTGCTTACTTAACGAAGATGTTCCAACCGCCGCATTCTTTATCCGTGACATCGTGTTGGCATTCTATGAGACGAGTCCAGGCATTCACTCCTTTGGCGCACCTCGTGAAGGTAGGTTCCCTGTAGGACTGTTCAACGGCCTCGATTGGATTATGCCTGCCTGCTACGACGCAGCAAAACATCTCGAAACAATCAACGGATTGAGCGATTGGTCAAACCGTTACATGGCTCTCGTATCTAGGTGGTCACAGTGGATGGTGGACATGAACGAGACGCTGCCTTTGGAGTGCTTCCGCGCTGATCGAGTGTTCGTTGATAATGCAAACAATGCATTTATTCAAAGCGATGGCCCTGTTGCCTCAATCAAGAAACTCATTCGAGAAGAAGACTTCCTCTTCTCATTCGATTTCATGCCATGGGCTTTCCGCGCTGTAGATATTGCTGCGACCGTCACTGGCAATGCGAAACTAAAGGATTCAAGAGATGCGATCATTAGCCAATACGGGACAGACCCGAACGCACGTATTTGGATGGTTGGAGCGGATGGTGAGTATGTAGGATAAAAGAGAATGAAAATACTACTACTATTACTTCCCCTATTGCTCTTCGCTAGTTGTGATCTAGGAAAGGGCAATAACACAACTATAACAAATGTGTCAGAGCCAGAAGGTTACGCTAATCTACAAGACATCGCTGGGTATATTGGTTTGAACCAGACTGGGGATGTCGAACTTTGGGTGTACTCCCATAGCGGTAATTATGGAGACTATACCGCAATTGTAACAGGGGCATCTCATGCTGAATTAGGATCTGTCACCTACGCTGGGTATGGTAGATTCAGGATCGAACGCCTCGACCATACGATTGATTATTGGAATACTACGCTCGCGATTGGTAACGTTATTGTATTAGATGCCGGGCTGCTCGGAATTTTTTATATACAGATTTAATTTCTAATTAAATGGTTGAGGGTGCTCCAATAGTTGTAAATACTATTGGAGCAAGTTTATGAAAGTATTCCCCTCTGGTCTTAGGAGAGATATCCAATCTCTTGAGAATTCTTTGAGTTTGTTGGTGACGATTACTAATCCAACATTGAAATGGTCTGGTCTTCCAAGATCTGAATTGAAGATCCTAGAAGAGAGGGTGAGTCTCATGAATGAGACTCTAGACGAGATTTATACTAGGTTAAATAAATATGAGGTCGCCTAGATTATTAGGTTTCTAACCTCATTAAAGTGAGATAGAATGCCCAACGACCGACAAACTAAAAACCTTCTCCTGGACAGCATTAAGCTCGCAGTAAGCAATAAAGCCTTAAGGGTAATATCTGAAACTAAAGAGCCAAATGACCTAGAACTCGATGCCATAGCTGTTCGGCATATGCGCTGCTTGTTTGTACCTAAAGCATATGAGAAGCTTAAGGGTGACTGGGAATGGGCTACAAAAAAGAAGATACCCATCACCCTAAAAGAAGCTTTAGATTATATGGACGATATTCCTAGCTAAGGGATCACTTCGAGCCAAGACCCGGACGATCACCCTTTTTAGGACTCTTCAGGACACCAGCGTGAATCATCTTCATTGATTTATCAAATAATTTCCTTGAAACATCTTTAGATGCCCTACGAGGTGATCTGTCTCTATTGATGTGTTTAGCCACCGTGTCGAGGTCGTTGCTATCACTCGGATCTTTAAGTGAATCCTTATGCTTCTGGAACTGCATACCAGTCTCAATATGGTCTTTAGTGTCTCCGAATCTGGTAGAGGTATTGGCCGTTTTCTTCTTTATTCTTTTGATCTGGTCGTAGTAGTCTTGATCAGTTTTATCCTTACCTAAATGAGTGACAACTCTCATTCTCTTAGGGTCTCCAACAGACCCTGCGCCGCGCCTTCCACGCTTTACTTCTCCTCTCTTCAACTTAGCCATGAAGTTACCAACCCTACCTCCGGTCATCATGGGGTTCTCACCACTTGAGGCCCCTTCATCCAAGTAGTTTAAAATAACGTTCTTAAATTTATATTCGAAAGATTCTCTATTTTTAGTATATTCTCTTCTAAATCTATCCTGCGCGGCCCTATCGACTTGATGGGCATGAGGGCGAGTATCACGCCCGCCTTCCCTATTGAGCATATCCTCTTTTCCTCTATTTTGTACTTGACGATAGCCAACCTTACTCATAATTCTTTTAGCTTGTTTTCTTTTAGCTTGAATCTTTTCTGGTGATGGGTCTTCACTATACATTTTAGTCATCGCCCTTCCAACTCTAGCTCCCGTTTGTGTTGGACTGTCTCCAAAGGAAGGTCCCTCATCCAAGTAGTTTAAAATAGAGTTTCTAAACTGTTCTGTAAAGTGCCCTGCACCCCAACCTCCTCCTACCATTTTTCCACCTTTTTGTGCCTTTTTAAGTCGTGACTTTGCTCCATGCCTTCTAAGTCTATTTATGATTTGTTGCGCTTGATTAAACCTAGCTTGCCTTGGAGTTTGTTTCTCTTCAGGATAATCTTCCTGACCGTATGCTGCCTTATACCCTTCTGTATCTTCGTCAGCTAAGTAAGCGGCTTTCATAGCTTCAGCTTGTTCCGGTCCATATTTTTTAATTAAGAATCTACCCATCTTAGTTGATCTTAAGTCTGCTTCAATGTCTGTCCTAGGATCTTCAAGGGTGCCTGTAGAAAACTCAACGCCTTTCTCTTTTGCATACTTTTCGGCATAGTCTTTCATTGGCCTTTTTACTCCACCTTCATCCTCCGATCCAGATGAACCCTCATAACCGTAGTGATAACCCTTCTTACCCGAAGAATCAATTTGTTTACGAATATGTGCCTGTTGTTTTTGTCCAGACTCAGATTCTGGATCTATAACTCCGGTGGGACCATGCTCTTCAGGATATAAAGGGGAATTAGACTTATTAAACAGTTTTTTCTTTTGTAAGGGTTTACCGTCTCCAGATTCTTCAGCCGATTTCATCGCGGCCGTCCAAGCACCCTCATCCAAAGCAATTAAGAAAGCCTCTATTACTTCTTCTTTTAAGTCTTCATTACCCATGTAATTATATATCCCGGTATAAAATTAAGGTTTCTTAACGCCTTCGGCCGTCCACTCATTCAAGTAGTTTAAAACTGCGTTCTTAAATTGTTCAGCGAAGGGGTTCATAAGGTCTAAGCCCGTGCTATCCTTATACCCCTGTTTAGGGTCTCCATAAGTATTTTTCCGGTCCCTTCTATCCCTGTCCTTATCTTTAATAACTTTTCTAATTGCGGGATTTTTGGATGACTTTGTTGTTTTGGCCCCTGTTCCCTGTGCCGCTTGATGTTTCGCAGTCCTCACTTTTCCTGCTGCTGTCCGAGTCCTGCTTCGCGCAGCCTTTGAAGCTTGTTTGGGATTAAGTGTTGCTCCTGCCTCTTCTTCCCCAGCATGAAAATCTTCCGAAGAATGTCTAGCCGCGACTTCTCCTCGTTTTCTCGCCATTTTCTGGTGTTTATCCAATTGTGCCATGGAGCCAGACTGAGGCCGCGAACGTCTGCTTCTCATAGGAGCTATATCTAAGGTCCGCTTGCTAGCATCACTTCCTTCCCCTTGACTAGGGTCTCTCTTAAGTGAGTTATTTATCCCTTGAGTGAGATGCTGCATTGCAACGCTCCCACCAATATTTTGATGTTTATTAAGGCGTTCCGTTTCCTTGGACGAGGCTCTTCTTCCTGCTTTATTGGCTACACTTTTTATTATGTTACGTCGTAGTGCCCCTGAATGCGTTTTATGCCCTGCTTCATATTCTTCTTTGCTAAGTTTTCCAGGTTTAAGTTTTCCTTGTTGCCTAGCCTGAGTAAGCTTTCTTCCCGCCTCTTTATTTTCATCCAAGTAGTTTAAAATAGAGTTTCTAAATTGTTCTTCTATATCAAGGGTCTTCCCTAACTTAAGAGTAGCGGGTCTAGGCTTATTAGGTCCAACGGCCCTGTTATCGTCAAAGCCCTTTCTTTGGAGCCTAGAATTTCCTCCTCCTCTTCTACCTCGTTTAACTTTAGAAACTCTAGCAGATCTTGTGTCAGCTAAATCATCTATTTGGTTTATTGCTTGCCACCTTCCTTTTATAGGTTCCTGATTTTGAACAATCTTCCTTCGAGGATGGTCTTTGGCTCCTTGACGAACGGCATTGGCAAGATACCTGCTATTTGCTTGATCCCTTGTAACCATATCAGCAGACTTACTTAATCTAGCCTCATAAGCCTCAGGACTTAAATATTCTAAAACAGCGTTCTTGAATTGTTCTTTAAAACTAGTAAAGCTCATGCTAGTATATAGGGCGATGCAACGGGACTCCTAAAGGTATCTGATTCTTTTTCTAGGAGTCCCTTAACCTTTTTTGAATATATTATATTTTTTTATAAGGTAACAGTAATGAAATAGGGGACCCTAAAGGTTTTCTGATAATAATATAATTGAGATCTAATTGAGATCTAATTGAGATCTAATTGAGATCTAATAAGATTTTAGTAGGGTTAACAAATGTGAAATACTACATGGGGAGCGGGACCGATGGGTTCCCTTTTGCAAAACGTAATATTCTACGGTGGCATCATACTAACCTAAGCCACTGCCATACAAAGAGTTGTGTTGGTTGGAGGAGCACGGGGCCGTCGCCCTAAGTCCTTTGTTCACAAGCACTTACATCAATTGAAAGATTTCTAAAGATTGCATCCCCTTTCTTCTGCGAGTTTGGTATAATTGGGGCATGAGTGAGACTTCAGACATCATCTACAGCAACTGCTGCCTATCGTCCCTACTTGGGGTCACCAGCGGCGACATCCTGCGAGGGTGCCCCGAATGCCGACCCCATGCCGAGGTCGATGCCACGTATGAAGGCATGGACAGGGAGTAAGGCCATGAGCGACCAATACAAGCCTGATACAGACAGCCTTACCAACATGGACCAGATCGGCGGTTGTGTCATGATCGTTGTTGTGATTTGGGGTGGATTTCTACTGATGGGTATGATATAATGCAGTGCGGAGAATGCAGAACAACAGCCCCGAGTGAGTTCTCGGGAATTAATCCCTACTACTGTGATCACTGTCATTTCGAATTAATCGAAAAAGATCCAAGCAATCCTCTAATCAGTTGGTATAATTAACAGCATGAACCACTTCAACGACAACTACCGCCAAGCAAAAGTCCACGCATCACGCCGTGGGTTCCAGTATACCCTGCCAAATGGTTACCGTCTTTCGGTGATGTTCGACCATGGGAACTACTGCGACAATCGCTCCAGTGGGTCGTTCCCTTTAGAGAGGCCGATGAGTAGCAGCAACTTCGAAGTTGCAGTGTTCACCCCAGATGATAAGTTCCTCGATCTAGTCGATGAAGTTGATGATGAGGATGGCACTCGTCGCGTTGAGCAGGTGATCGGTTGGGTTCCTGCTTGGACTTTGCCAAATCTTATTCAAAGGATTAAGTATTTTCCTGAGTATCGCCTGAACTTGCATGATGAGCTAAGGGTATACGCTCTAGCATTTGGCAAGTTCTGCGAGAAAGCGAAGGATGGGCAAGACCCTAGGACAATCACGGACATCTAAGGCTATGCCATACATTACAACAATCAAAACCATTGAGCGGACAGTTAAATACTGGGTGCCTCAAGAGATCATTGATAAGTCGCACACTAACTGCGGCGACAGTGCATACTCTTACATTGTCGAAGCAGATGGAAGAACCCAATGCATTGAAGTAGAGGAGCAAGAAATCGACGAGCGAATCATTCTCCCTCAATTCCCTAAAACTCAATATTATTCGGACTAATGGCATACATTACAGTAATCAAAACCATTGAGAAGACAGTGGAATACTGGGTTCCTGATGAAATCATCGAAAAGTCGCACACTAATTGCGGGGATAGTGCATACTGTTACCTTGCATCCCTAAAAAGGTATCACCCTCACAAATACATCGACGAGCAAGAAATCGACGAGCGAATCATCGACCCCGTCTTCCCTAAAACTCAAGTGAAGGACTGACGCATGGCATACTGGCAAATACTAATCATTGCAATCGTTGGCCCTTTGCTGATCTGTAGGCTTAGAGAGCCATTGACGAAACGCCATAAGTAACCGCCCTGCAAGGAGTTGTGGAGGTTGGCGGGGGGCGGCCCCGCCGCCGTAAGTCCTTTAACCACAAGCACTTACAACGATTGAAAGAAATAGAAGCACAAACAAAGATTGACCTACATTTTAGCCTCAACTTTGCTATAATAACAGCATGACGATTACACTAGAACAACTCGAAGTCCTTACTCCTGCCGCTTTCTCCGATACCGCTGCTGA
>Ga0209362_1003433_pt1 | contig 10973 bp, 6 predicted proteins | sample SaaInlV_165m_DNA_FD_184680 | JGI IMG/M metagenome (GOLD analysis project Ga0209362, IMG submission 184680) | Marine microbial communities from expanding oxygen minimum zones in the Saanich Inlet - Saanich Inlet SI037_S3LV_110m_DNA (SPAdes)... | ecosystem: Environmental > Aquatic > Marine >...
GACCCGCCGCGTCGATCTTTACGGCATCGATTTCCGCGTCGTATACAAGGTTCATACCGACGCCGGTGTTACCGGCTATGGCGACGTCCGCATGCGCCCGTGGGCAAACCCCTCGCGCGACGACCTCGCGCATCTCATCGGCAAAAGCCCCTTCGATTATATAAACGACAACCGCAATCTCGGCGGCACCGGCCTGCTCTGCGCGCTCTACGACGCGATGGGTAAAGCCCTCGATCTGCCGGTGCACAAACTACTCGGCCAGAAAAAACGCGACGCCATCCCCGTCGCCGCCTGGACCCGGCCCTGCGCGCCAAAAATATTCCGCGCAGAGATACAACGCGCCGCCAAAGAAGGGTATAGTGTCTTCAAAATCCACACCAGCAGCTACCACGACGTCTTCGAACAGACCCGGCTAGCCGCAGAAGTCGCCCCGGAGAGCTTCCGTATCCACTACGACTTCAATCACAACCGCAGCCTCGGCTCGGCCTTACCGATCATCAAAGAGCTGGAAAAAAACCATCCGATCGTCGGCTATATCGAAGACCCCCTAGACAAAAAAGACATCGACGGCTGGCAGCGATTGCGCCAACAAACCGACCTGCCGCTGATCATGCACGGCACGCCACTCGGCGGCATCCAGGAGATTATCTACGGCCTCGCCGATATGTATATGATCGGCGGCTCGCTCGAAGACACGATGGCCGCTGGCTGGGCTTGCGGCAAGGCCAATATCCAAGTCCTGCTACAATTCGAAGGCGGCACGCTCGGCAAGGCGATGGCGATGCATATGGCCTCGGTGCTGCCGACGCACACCGCACATTCGATCAACCTCGACGACCAATACGCCGAAGACTACACCACTGCGACGATCCCCGTAGTAGACGGCGCCTCACCTGTACCCAACGGCCCCGGCCTCGGCTTTGAGGTCGACGAAGAAGCGCTCGCCCGCCTAGCCGCGCAGACCATCATCGAAAAACCGCCGCACGTTGGTATCCTGCACATGCCCGGCGGCCACACCTACTACGGTCCGTCCTATATTTCCCCCACCCGCATCACCGGCCACCAGGAAGGTGTCGACCGCGGCTTCCGCTCCGAAATATGGGAGGACGACGGCTCAAGCGAATTCGCAAAAATCCATGACCGCGCCAAAAAAGAAGGCGTCTTCCGCGCCGATTGAAACGGAGATTGACCATGCACAAAAAAAAACATCTGCTCAACGACGCGCAGATGCAGGAGTTTATCAAGAACGGCTATATCACCCTGCAAACCGACCTACCGGACGAGTTCCACCGCGAAACCTATCAGCGCATCGAAGACGTCTTCGAAACCGAAGGTAATCCCGGTAATAATGTGCTGCCGCGCATCCCCGCGATCCAACGAGTATTAGACGAACCCAGAATCCACGGTGCCCTGCAGAGTATCCTCGGCCACAATTACTATCTGCACCCCCACCGCCACTGCCATTTCAATCCCGCCGGCAGCGAAGGCCAGAACATGCACAAAGACTCCTGGTCCAAACGCCATCACCGCGTCCGCTGGGCCATGGCATTCTACTACCCACAAGACACGCCGGTCGAACTAGGCCCGACCGGCATTATACCCGGTAGCCAGTACCACAATAGCAAACCCAGCGATGATCTGCCCGGCGAGGTCCCGCTCATCGGAGCGGCCGGCACAGTAGTCCTAGTCCATTACGACCTCTGGCACCGCGCGATGCCCAATATGAGTCAAGATCGCCGCTATATGGTGAAGTTTCTTTTTACCCGCCTTGAAGAGCCCGACGGACCGAGTTGGGATACGGCGGGCGATGCTTGGCCGCAAGAGAATGACTTGCGGCAGCCCCTCTGGCAAAGCATGTGGGATTGGCACCGGGGCAACACTAGTCCATTGGCCAATGGCGGCGATATCAAAGCCTTGCTCGACCCCCACGAAGCCACCGCACTGCAAGCGACCTACCGCCTCGACGAGCGCGCCATACCCGCCCTGATCGACCTGCTCGCCGACGAGACCGACACCGTGCGCATGAACGCCGGCTACGCCCTCAACGCCATCGGCAAAGCGGCCGTGCCCGCCCTGATCGAGGCTTGCAGCGATACACGCGAAATCCTACGCGCTCAGGCCGCCGACGCCCTCGGAGATCTTGGGCGTCAAGCCACGGAAGCTTCCTCAACTCTAATCAACCTACTCGCCGATTGTTCGCATGCCGTCCGCCGCAATGCCATCGACGCGCTCGGCGTGATCGCCAACGCCCCCGAAACGGCCACCGCCCTAGCGCCGAGCCTCACCGATGACGACGAATGGATCCGCCGCAATGCGGCCTTAGCCCTCTTGCGTCTCGGACCACAGGCCGCCCTGGCCACCACCGATCTTGTCACGGCCCTCAACAGCGACAATCGCTACGTCAGCGGCAAAGCGGCGCAAACGCTCAAACGCATCAAAACCCCTGAGGCCCAGGATCTGCTAATGGACCACCTCTTCACCGCCCGCTGGTGTCCCGAAACTAGCGCGGCCAGCCGCCACTAATAATGAAAATAACCCGCGTCGAAACGATCCCCGTCGAGGTCCCGCTCAAAGAGGGCCTGACCACTAAAACCGCCGGCGGCGAGCACGTTGTCTCGCCCTATGTAATCATTCGCATCCACACCGACAGCGAACTTGTCGGCCTCGGCGAAGCGACCCTCTCACCGCGCTGGAGCGGCGAAACCAGTCCCGGCTGCGTCGCCGCCATTGAAGGGCTCATCGGCCCTGCGCTCATCGGCGAAGACCCCACCGCCCTCACCCACTTGCGCAAAAAAGTCGACGGCACCATCCGCTTTAATCCCTTCGCCAAAGCCGCGATCGAAATGGCGCTATGGGACCTGGCGGGCAAAGCCACCGCGCAACCCGTCTACCAGTTGCTCGGCGGCAAGGTCCGCGAAGAGCTGCCGATGAAAATGGTCGTCGGCGCCTTCCCCGTGCCGCAAGCCGTCGCCCTCGCCGAGCGCTTTCTCGAATGGGGTGCAAAAAACCTCAAAGTCAAAGTCGGCCTAAACCCTGAAGAAGACATCGCCCGTGTCCGAGCCGTACGACAAGCCGCCGGTCCGGACATCGCCATCGGCATCGACGCCAACCAGGGCTGGGACCTGAGCACCGCCCGTCGCTGCCTAGCCGATCTCTCAAATTGCAATCTGTGTTTCGCCGAACAGCCGGTACCCGTCACCGACCCGCAAGACCTGGTCCGCCTGCGCGCCGATACCCATGTGCCCATTATGGCCGACGAAAGCGTCTTCACTCTGCAAGACGCCCGCCACCTGACCATGATCGGCGCCGCCGACATTCTCAGCGTATACCCCGGCAAACACGCCGGCATCGCCGCGACCCGCGAAATCGCCCACCTGGCCAAAGCCGCCGGCATCGTCTGTTCAATGGGCTCCAACCTCGAATTGGGCATCGCCACCGCCGCCATGCTGCATATCGGTATCGCCGAACCAGCGATCGACAGCGAGCGCTATCCCGGCGACTTCCTCGGGCCCCTCTACCACCAAGCCGACCTGCTGACCGAGCCGCTCCCCCTCGGGCCCACCGCAGCCCGCGTCCCCGAGGGGCCGGGTCTTGGTGTCGAGCTCGACGAAGAACAACTCGACCGCTACCGCGACGCCTCCGGTCGCGCAACACAATTGGGCTAAAGCATGCTGCGCATCGAAACACACGGCCCTGCCCGCCAACGCGGCCAACAACAAGGCGAAGCCGTGCGCAACCTCGCCTTACCCTGGATCGACCGGCGCTTGCATGAATTGCAACAGCGCTACCAGGCCACCTCGCGCGGTATATTGCTCGAAAAAATCCGACCTCAAATGGGGATCTGGCGTATAGAAGAAGAGAAACTCTACCCGCAAAGCGTCGAAGAATGCACGGGCTTGGCCGCCGGTCTCGGGCTCGACGAAGAAACCTACTCCGCCTTGACCTTCTACCACCGGCTCGGCAGCCACCTACCCCAGTGTACGGTGGTTGGCACACGCGATGCACAAGGCCGACCGTTGATCGGCAAAACCGACGACATCGGCCACGAGGACCTCGGTATGAATATTCTCGAAACAACCCGGCCCGATCACGGCTACGCGCACCGGCATTTCCATTTCGCCGGCACCCTCTGGACCATCGCCGGCATCAACGAGTGCGGTCTGAGCATCGGCATGACCGGCATTCCCGGCCCATTGCGCGACAAAGGCCTGTTCTCGCTCACCGCACTGCATACGATACTGCCCGCTTGCGCCAACGTTGAAGAAGCCATCGTCCATATCCGTGCGCTACAGCTCAACGCCTATGGTTTCAGCCTGATGCTCGGCGATGCGCAGGGCCATTTGACACTGATAGAAAAAACGAGCGCGGGCATGGTCGTGCTCGATCCTGAGAATATCCCATTAGCCCACACCAACCACATTCTCGACCCCGATTTCGCCGAGCAAAACCCCGCACAGCACCAATCAATCCACAACAACGGCCAGCGCCGCCTTGCCACCGCACACGCGTTGCTCGCAGCCGATGTAGGCCCCGACCAGATTCTTTGCAATAGAGCAGCGACCGGCCCCATCTGCCAGCGCGGCGAGGACGACCTGCACACAGATTTCGCGGTGATTTTTTCGCCGATGGAAAAAACACTGCACTTGTGGCCCGGTTATCCGGACCAGGTGGTCGTAGAGACGCTAGCCGTATAAAGATCGCGATACACGTGGTGAACCTCGGCGCAAAAAATGCAGTGCGACCTTCTTCTTTATCGCAAGGTCATCGGTCGAAGAATGCGCCCATACGGTCTCTCGCAAATCTTCCGGCAGGTCCTGCCATAATTCAGACCAATCGACTGACGCATCGAACAACATCGAGGCTCCCCGTCCCAGCCCCCTGAATTCGCTGCTTTACGGCTGCCGCAAGATGCGATGCCGAGCAAAACCGCCATGCTGCAGATCGCATAGATTATCACGTCTATTCCTTGCACAAAACCTATACCGTCACATAAATCGGACTCGCCCACGCCTTGGCCCCATCGGTCTGCACCACCCGTACCCAATAAGGGTGGCATCCAGCCGGTAGCTCCTCCTCCTGAAAACAAAACTCAACCGCACTCCCCACCCCCAAAGGCTCACGCTCGAAAACTACTTGTATATCGATGCCACCGGCCTCCACTACCACCGGCCCCGCGGCGATCTCGCCCAGCGAAACCGTATGTTGCACCACCGGCGTGTCAAAGCTCAGTAGCGCGTCGTCCGGCGCATCCAATTCCAATACCACTCCATCGGCATCCCCCGTCGTCACCGACTGCCAGGTCACCGACTGTTCGCTTGTTTCTGCAATCCCCTCCGACGCCGAATCAAAGGCATAGCCTTCCACTGCCAAAATCTGGCCACGATCAAGCGTTAATCCGCCATCCCAACACACCAGGCGATTCCGCGCGCGAATTCGCTGCCCCGACCAAGCCACCCGCACGCGATCCTCCGCCCGCGCGATCTCTTCCGGATAGCTATACACCTGCTCTAACCCGCGAAAGACATCGACCCGCTCGATCGGCGCGGTCCCCCATACCTTGACTGCAATTTTTGGTGGTCCATCCGCTATAAACTCCGCCCCCATTGGCTGCCCGTCTGCCGTAACTTCCAGGCGGATGCGCTGTCCCGTCGTGCCATAACAACGCCGTGCCTTCAACGCCTTCCACAACCCCTCGCGCGTCAATTCTTCCGCCCAGATACAGGTCAAGCCGCCATAGACCCCAAAGGACCCGCTGCCCGGATGTGCCGCGCCAGGCCGCCCCTTGTGGTCGTCGCTACCGGCTGTAAAACCCACGCGGTAACCCTTCTCTAGCGCTTCGCGCAAAAACCACTCGAACTCCCCCCACTCCGAATACACCTCGACTACCGCTTCCAAACGCGGATCGTGCCAATTCAAATTGGCGTAGCGCCCGCCGACATGCGGCACCAAGAGCGCGTCCACATCGCGCAGAGCGCGGTACAAATCCGTCACGTGCGTGCAATCGCCGTCTACATCCGACTTATCCTCAATCAACACATGGCTCGAACGATGCAATGGCCCGTCATCGCCGGGATAATAGACATTGTGGTCGCCGCCCAAGGGCGTATTGCCCGACCACTCCCAACCGACATAGGCGACAAAACGCCCCGGATCGTTCTGCGCGTTGGCCTGCCCACGAATTTCTTGCCAAACCTCTTGGGTGATCTGGAAATCGTTGCCCTGGTGCCCGACAAAATCGACCAGCGCGCTCTCGCGCGCGAAGCGAAAATACGAGGAGACCGGATTGGTCCCCACCGTCTCTTCGCTTTGTCCGTGCAAATCGCCCCAAAAGGGTTGCACCGCCTGGTGCTCAACCACACATACTAGCGGATTGCCCTGCGCCCGCATATCCCCGGATCGATCCTCCACGCAGGCCCGATACACGCCGACCTCGGGCGCCTTGACACCCTCGAAGCGCTTCACCCCCTGATGCTCGGCCGTGAAACGAAATACCTCCGGCAACCCGATCAGCCCGCCGCCGTCAATATGCACCTCGCCCCCATAGGCCCGGCTCGGATTCCCCCACACATCTTCGGCCTTAACACCAACCCAGGTCTCTTCCCCGGGGGCCGTTTCCGACGGCCCGACAACCACTAGCGTATGCGCCGGACCACTAACAATCTCGACGCTCGGCGAGGGCACCCGCTGGTAAACCCAGGTTCCACACCAATCGACCGCCACGCGAAACTCAAAAGCTTCCTTGCAAAAGGTCTGCGCACGAATGCCCGGACCGCCGCCCGACCGATCACCCAACGTCAACGTTACGGTATCCCCTGCGGCAAGCGAGTCATCGAGCACGTCGATCGTCACGCACAGCCGCCAGGGCCGCACATAGCGCTGCTTCTCGAATTTCGGTCGGAGCGTAACCGGCCCAGTCGTCGAAACCGTGGCATACCCCGGTGCCTGCGGATCGCTAAATTGCGGCGCCTGCCAGTCGCTGACATCGCGCCAGGCGATCTTGATCACCCCGCCGTCGTCGACACCGTAGCGCCCCGCGTGATAGGTTATCCGCCAAGTGCCCGTCTCGCCAGCAACCACCGATCCCTCCGGGTCAATCTCCGCCCAGCCGTAGAGCGCCTCCGCCTCTGTCATCTCGTTATCCTTATCGTTTATAAGCAGACTAAACTGCAAGTAGCAGATTGTAGCCCTGCAACATAATTAAAATGCGAAAGCAATCTTTTACGATCTTATATATTACCCTCTAAGAATAAACAATATACCTGTGATAGTCCGCGAAGAAAACGCCATTTCACCCAAACCCGGCTCTCTCAAAAAGAGAGTATCCATATGGAAAATTAGCGCATTGTTTGTGCTTAGGATGAGGTATTCATTCTGGAAATTGCTTCCGAATCTTGCCGATACCAGACAGGTAAAGAGCATAGCGGTAAACCCCTCTACGGACCCGTTGGCCTATGTGCAGGGCGAAGGTGGATATTGGTGGGCGGAGAATATTCATTTTTTCACCCCGAGGATGCATTGCATTTTCCCAGAAAGCATTTGTGCAAAATCAGGCGGGTGGGTAACAAAGACTAATCTTATTCCACCCCGCAGTCTACTTGCGGCGACCGCGCCTCTCGTGACCAAACATTGCAGGCTTGCATGGTTTCTGCCTGCCCCTACAAACACTATGTTTAACAACATTCTACACGAATTGATGGGCGGTAGCCTCCACTCCTTCTTTCACACATCGTGAGCAAGTCTCTGACGTCAACTGAATACCCCTGAGATGATATTGCTATGATACCAGGACATTCCACTATCAAAAACACGATTACAGCAATTCTGGTTTACAGCACGTTCGCGTGCCTCGGTATGGAAGCAACGGGGGAAACGGGCAACCACATCGTTGTGCGCGTAGACCGAACCACTCGAGACTGGTCAGATCTGGCAATGGGTCCGCCTTCCGCGAGCGATGACGCCGACAGGGCCCAAAACCCGCGCACTGAGTTCCGCTTTGTATCTGGCTACGGGAAGCCACATACCGACGCGGGTTCATCTGGAAACACGCTGCCGAGATTGAACAACGGAAGATTCCCCACCAGCGGCGATGATCCAGCCAACAACACCTGGTTTGATACCAAGGGAAATTCCCGCATCGTGGTGGATCTTGGAAGGAGCATTGCGCTCGCCCGCATCAACGTCTATTCGTGGCATTCAGGTGCGCTTTCCCCACAACGATATTCTCTGTGGGGATCGAATAGTGGGACGACCCCCGATAATGGGACGAGCGATCTCTCCCGGTCATGGAATGAGATTGCCATTGTGGACACTCGTTCCCTCGGCGATGGAGGCAAGCACGGTTCGAGCATCAATTCAGGCGACGGTGCCATCGGCCAGTATCGTTACCTGCTCTTTGAGTTTCCCGCAAATCGCCCCGACTGGAATCGAAGCGGATTCATCTCGGAGATCGATATCTTTGGACAAGGTAGGGCCCTGGCAGAAATCGTAGTCAAGAACCGACGTGCAGGAGTTCAGACGCTGAAGTTTGGAAACATCCTTCACTCAAAACCATTGAAGAACGATACCCCGTTCCTCATTGCGGGGCCGAAGCTATATGAATACGGAGCAATGGACGGGTCCTTCCCGCCAGTGGGCAGGCAGAATGGGGAACAGGGCGGTGTTTGGTGTCATCCCATTAAGCTGCTTGATGCTTTCGAGATCGAAGTTTTGGAGGACGGACAACCCTCCTGGAAATTGGTTGACCCATCGCAATTCGAACACGGGTTCGCAACCGCCACATTCCACTTCGATCAAAACGGTCTAGAGGCGATTCGGCAGGACTTTGTGCCGGAAAAAGAAGCGGCGCTGGTCTCCTCGCTCACTCTTCGCAATGTGACAAACGAGCCACGCAAAGTAACTGTTCGTTTTAGAGGATCCGTGGACATTCGTCCCAGCTACGAATCCCGGCTTCCCAACGGTCCGGACATCATCGAATACCGGGACCGTCTAATCACTGCACTCGATTCGGAGATGGCCGGAAAATGGGGAATGGTCTTTGGTGCCGACCGCTCGCCAGCAAGCCATCGAGTCGAAGACAATGATGGGGTTTTGACTTACCCGTTGAACCTTCCAGTCAACGGAAGCGTTACCCTGCGCTTTGTGATCGTGGGAGAACATCTCACCGGTATCGATGGCGCCAGGTCACGATTTGAATCCATCATTGAGCACGTGCCTAAATTGCTGGCGGACAAAGAGAATCTCTATCGCGAGCAAATCCTCGAAGGCGTGAAATTCTCTTCCTCTGATTCAACAATGAACGATGCCTTCTACAGTGCCAAGGCCAACGTGATGATGTCAGTAATGGATCTCCGGCCTGGTTACCCTGCGCCGTTCCTAGCTGCCGGTTTCCCGATCTATACCTGGTTGTTTGGTTGTGACAGTCTTTACTCGACCGCTGGCGTTACGGCTGGTGGATTTAAAACGGCGTCTCGCCACACTCTGGAATGCCTGCTGCACTTTGCCAGCTTGAACAAGTTTGGAGCACACGAGGTGGCCAGCAATGGAAGACTTTTGGGTTGGGATCATGTGCAAGAAACGCCACAGCTCGTTCTCGCCATTTGGAATCACTATCAGTGGACCGGCGATCGGAGTTTTCTCGAGCAAGCCTACCCGGTCTGTCGGGAGATCATTGCCCACGCGTTGGCGAACGCAGACAAAGATCACGATGGGTATCTCGAGGGAGCCGGCTTGATGGAGCAATCTGGCATGGGACCCGAGCGAATCTCCTCTGTCTGCTACCTCTATGCCGCCTACGAGAGCCTGGCGAACATGGCCGAATCACTGAATGACACCGGTGCAGGAGAAAACCGACGTCGGGCCACCGAGCTACAGCGGAGTTTCAATCGAGACTGGTGGAACTCCAAAGAACAGATGTGGGCGTGCTCGCTGCGAGAGGACGGTTCGCTTACGATGGATAATTTCTGGGCCGTTGTTTTGCCGCAGCAAGTAGGGATTGCGGACCGGGACAAGGCACTCGTCGCACTCGATCGAATTGAGAACGAATGGGTTAACAACGAGTGGGGTTTCGTTGCGCAATGGAAATCAAAGGTCACTGGAGACGGCGTAGGTATTGTGCACAATAATGTATTGGCCCAGACAGCGTTCGCGTACGGAAAACCAGACCTGGGATGGAAGTTAATGAAGCTATCAGCGAAGGCCCCACTTGAGGAACGAATGCTGGGCGCGTTTGATGAGACCACACCCGGAGGGGGAGATCTAATGCAGCTCTGGTCATTCGGACCGTTCTTGGAAAATGTTGTTGTGGGCCTCGCAGGTATCCACCCACAAGCAGGTCCGCACCATATCGATCTGTTCCCACAACTTCCCAGCGGTCTGGACTGGTTCAAGTTGGTCGATTGCGACGTCGGTGATCACAAGATTGCTCTGGAACATCGAAGAACCGACGAAGGCGTCACCACTACCGTCGAACATGTCGAAGGCGGCGCGCCTATTTTTGGCACATTCTGGTTATCTGGCGGAACAACAAAGATCGTCACGTTGAACGGTCGCACCATTACACTGACTAACCGCCGAACAGCGCTCTCATCGATAGAACTGCCTTCTTTAAACTATGAGATCCGTCCAGGCCAGACACTCGTCATCACACGAACTGAAGATCTTACTGCGCCTGAAACTTTCCCCGAAACGAACCAGCGTCCAAAATTCACGAAACAACCCAAAGGCGCGATGAGCCCATGAATCCATCCGCAGTCTCTGTTGCATCACAGATCCCGCACTGGGCGTCTCGTCAACTCGCCGATTACGACGCGCGCGCCCACCCCGGCACGATGTTTGCCGAAGGCGTCGTGCTGGACGTGGGGCAAGGGTATGAACTTCAAGCGGCCGGGCCGGCCGCACCGTAAAAAGAGGTCGCCGAAAGCCGCACACCCGCCAGCACACAGGCCGAACCGCCCCCAATGGCTTGCCCCAACGCC
>Ga0209362_1003440_pt1 | contig 10963 bp, 12 predicted proteins | sample SaaInlV_165m_DNA_FD_184680 | JGI IMG/M metagenome (GOLD analysis project Ga0209362, IMG submission 184680) | Marine microbial communities from expanding oxygen minimum zones in the Saanich Inlet - Saanich Inlet SI037_S3LV_110m_DNA (SPAdes)... | ecosystem: Environmental > Aquatic > Marine >...
AACGTGTATAGGGTTTATTTGTATTTTTTTTAAAATCAAACTTACTCACTTGTAAATTTTTATAACAACCTACACAATTATAATAACAGTCAACCATTATATTATATTATATTAATCAATTATGTCTTTAAATATTTTCGCCAAATAATTTCTAAATTTTTATTTGGCTAAAATATAGAAATTATTTGGCTAAAATATATTTTCTAAAATTTTATTTATCACTATTTTTTTGATATTGCTTCTGTGAAAAATCCTGATAAAATAACTGAAATTATAGCATCCACAACTATGGATAAATTTAAATAAATTTTATTAAATTTATCTCCATAAATCAATATTATAATGTTTGGTACATATTGCATCTATTTCAAATTCATTCTTTTCAATAATATCTTTGAATTCTTGAATTCTACTTATATTATGAGATTGTAATTCTGGGCTTACCAAACATATCTTCAAATTTGCTTTTTTAATTTTTTTATATGATTCTGGGGTAAGTGGAAAATCATTAAAACAATCAACCCATACCCATTTTACCATATCTTTTACAAGCATTACTGATTCTATTGATTCAAACTCTGAAAAACGTATTGCTATGTTTTTCTCATTAATTTTGTTTAATTGGTATATCATTGGAAAGCTACAATCAAGAAAAAAATACTCATGCACATTATATTTTTTAAGTAATTCTATAATTTTGTACTCAATTCTTTCTGATTTAACATTTAAAATAATTGATCTTTTATTATATCTTTTCAAAAAATCTTCAAATTCTTCAAAATCTTCTCCATTTTGAAATGGGTCATGGACTAATATTATTTTATCATCTTTATCACGTAAATCGATCTCAATACCATAGTTATCTGGAAATTTATTTAATTCATTTGAGCTGTTAATTCTATGACAGTAAAAAAAGGGTTGCATTAATTTTAATTTACTATATATTTTTAAACAAAAATCCAATTATTTAATTTAACAGGTTCTTCAAACATTGATTTGTATCCCCTTTTTGCATATAGAAAAATTTTTTTATTTTTAAATAATCTATATTTTGCATCTAATAAATATACAAATGCTCCCCATACTGAATCTAATAAATGAATTTCAATAGAATTTTCCAAAACTTTAATCATATCAAAAAATATTTCCGAACTCTTGTTCAAATTCACTATTTTTTTATTTTTATCATAATTTTTAATAACTTCATGGTATAATATATATTCACTTCCATAAGTATTTATAAACCTATCATATATACTCTCTTCTAAGTCAAAATCACGTTTGAATTCAAAATTGTATATTCTCAAAGTATATGGGATGTCATATGATGTATAAAAGCACTTTTCAAATGAATATTTTTTTTGTTCTGAAATATATTTATTTTTAAATTCATCTTTTCTAAAAGTATCATGTAAACCAATACCAATAAAATAAATATTATTCTTATCTAAATTAGTTAATTTAAAAATTCCATCAATATTTTTGGAAAGTCTCATATTTTCTAAAATTTCTTTTTCAATATAGTGCACAACTACATTTTTAAAATCTTTTATATAAAAATCAATAACTTTTTGTGAATCTTTTCTCATTACTAAATGTAAGACTGTATACATTATGTGATAATGTTTTATTAAGCTTAATGAATTAAATATATCAGTCCATCCTTGATGAAAGTATAATATTGCTTCATTATTATTTGAAACTTGCATAATATATTATATTATATCATTGTAATAAATTATTTTTAAACATACTCAAGTAAATTACTAATGAATTAATTATTGTATAATAATCTATGATTTCTTTTTTTATTTTATTTCCATTTATATGAATTAATTTGGTATATATATTATAAAATTCATCATGAATTTTATAAAAAGTTATATTTGAATAATCATCTATGACATAGTTATATTCTATTCCATTGTTATTTAAAAGTTCAATGAACTTGATTAAGTTAAATTTCTTTTTTATGCTTATCTTCAAATAAATTTTTGGTTCATTTGAAATATTCTTGTATTCAAAATTTTCTTCTGTAAAAAATCTAATAATTAAATCAGATTCTTTTAGTTGTGGTTCTATGTAATTTTTACTATCATGTATTCTTTTTTCAATATTTCCCATTACTTGTTCTACAGTATAATTTCTTTCTGATACATCTCTTTTAATCTTCCAATAGTGTTGTAACTTCAAATCTGTATCTAAGAATATTTTAAGATTATATAAATTATTGATATCCTTATCAAATAATGTATGTAATCCACATAATATTATATTATTCTTGTTTTCTATTTTTTTTATTTCAGTAAATTTTCCATTAGCATGATCATAGTCAACTTGATATATGTTCTTACCAACTTTGAGATTGAATACATCATCCTTAAATTTTGAAATATGATTTGCATCAGGGTTAAGATGTGTATAGTTATCCCAATTTGAATCTCCTCGTTCCCATTTATGATATCTATCTCCTTCAAGTTTTAATGGTTCATCTCTAAATAGTTCACTTAATCTTTCCATTAATTTTGTTTTACCAGCACCACTATTACCTGATAGTGCTATTATATTACATAATGTAAGTATTAATTTAAATGATATATCATGATTTATTAAATTAATGTTTTCAGTTTCTATAAATTCAAAAAATGGATCACCTTTCTTATTTCTGTTATTTAATTTACAATTATTCAATATAAAATCAAAATTTTCATAAATCTTTGCAACTTTATTCATTGATTGTGTATTACCATAAAAAAACTCATCATTAATTCCATAGATTGTGTCATTCACATTTTGAAATATTAAATCTATCTTATTATCAATTATGTAAACATCTGGGCGTAATCTTATAACTAAATCATATTTAATATTATTATTTTTCTCATACATATTTTTCATTTCATTTAATACATTAAACTTATACCACATTTGTCTGATATTTGAAAATTCTTTACTAACATCTTTAAACTCATTTTCAATTATCACTTGAACTGGTTTTAATTCATATATGATTTGCATAGGAGCTATTTTATAATTATTATACTCATCAATACTTTCATTACTTGATATATGAACAAAATAATCTACATTATATTTGCTGAATAGTGGTCCATTTTTTTTAAAATTATGCAATATTGTTCTTAAAAATCCAGATAATAGTATTGCAATTCTCATAAAATATTTTACATTTAAAAAAAAGGTTTATAACGTATATTAAATGGTACAAGTAATTATACCAATGTCTGGTATGGGTCAACGATTTATAGATGCTGGATATTTAGTACCGAAACCATTAATTATGGTAGATAATAAAACAGTAATTGAACACGTAATTAACTTGTTTCCAGGAGATAATGATTTTATTTTTATTTGTAATGATTTACATCTAAGACAAACTAATATGAAACCAATTCTGAATAAAATTTGTCCAAATGGGAAAATATATGAAGTACCAGTGGAGGGTAGACAAGGTCCAGTTCATGCAACATCATTGATTTTTAATGAAATAAGTAATACAGATGAAACTATTGTAAGTTATTGTGATTATGGTACAATGTGGGATTATGACATGTTTTTAAAAGATACAAGAGCACGAAATGCAGATGGAGCAATAGCTTGTTATCGTGGTTTTCATCCACATATGCTTGGAACTGATAATTATGCTTTTCTTAAAGAAACTGAGACTGGTTCAAGATGGATGAGTGCTATTCAAGAAAAAAAACCTTTTACAGATAATCGGATGGAAGAATATGCTTCAAATGGTACATATTATTTCAAGACAGGTGAAATAATGAAAAAATATTTTAATAAATTGATGGAACTTGAATTAAAAGTAAAAAATGAATACTATGTCAGTGTAGTATATAATTTACTTATTGAAGATAATCTTACAGTAAGTATTTTTGAAATAGAACATATGCTTCAATGGGGTACACCTTATGATTTGGAGGTATACAAAAATTGGTCAAATTACTTTTCAAATATAATAAAAAAACAACCAGAATTTGTAGATAATTTGGGAATTACAACAGTTTTACCTATGGCTGGAAGAGGAAGTAGATTCAGTGAAAAAGGATATGCTGTTCCAAAACCATTATTAAAAGTAAATAATTTACCAATGGTAGTACAAGCTATAAAATGTCTTCCACAATCACAAGATAATATATTTATATGCTTAGATGAACATTTAAATAAATATCAGTTAAAAGACAATTTAGAATACTCCTTTCCAAAATCAAAAATATTTGGAATTGATGGTGTAACAGAAGGACAAGCATGTACTACTGAAATTGGTATTCTTAAAGCTAAATTAAATCTGGAAAAACCAATATTAATAACTGCATGTGATAATGGTGTATACTATGATGTTAAAAAATATCAATCACTTGTTAATGATAAAACAAATGATGTAATAGTTTGGAGTTTTAGGAATGAACCTACAAGTAAGAATAATCCAAATATGTATGCTTGGATGGAAACAGATAAAAATGATTTTGTAAAAAATGTATCATGTAAAAAATTTGTAAAAGGGATTCATGATGTAAAAAATAGTCATGTCATAATTGGAACAATGTTTTTTAGAAAAGCAAAATATTTTATTGATGGATTACAAAAGAATTACCAAGAAAATATAAGAAGTAATAATGAGTTCTATGTTGATGATGTATTAAATCAAAATATCAAGGATGAACTCAGAGTAAAAGTGTTTCAAGTTAAGAATTATATTTGCTGGGGAACACCAAATGATTATGAAACATATTTATATTGGCAAAATTTTTTTAATAAATGTACATGGCATCCATATAAGATAGAAAATGATATTACAAATACTAATTGTTAATTGTTAATATATTATTTAATTCTGATACCATTTCTTCTACATTAATATAATCAGGAAATGTACCATTATATTTAATTGTTTTAATTTTTTTAGCACCAGCACCTGGATGATTAATATCAATATATTTTTCACACCTCTTCAAATGATTCAAATATTTTTCACACCATTCATCTTGCTGATGTTTACAATTATTTTTATTATATAATATGAGTTTATGTAAACATCTATCATGACCAATAAATGAAAAATGATATAAATATTCATCTGTAAATTTTATTGTTTTTCCATATGTATCAAAATTACAATGTCCATAAATTTTACCTTTAAAATGTCTCGTAATTCTTGGTTTAATGTAAAATTTCTGTCCAAAATCAAATAAATTATATTGATTATAAACAAATTCACCAATATGTCTTTGATCAACACTTATTAAACTTTGATCATTTAAATATAAATTACCTATTTTTTCTATAGTACTTTCTGTAAAAAATTCATCTAAATCTGTTGCCCATAAAATATCAATATCATCTTTTATATATTTCGAACCATATGCAAACATTTTCTGTTTTTCAACAACAGATAGACCATAATACTCTGTTATTTTATCTGGGTCAAAATCTGTTAATAAAGTAATTTTATTTTCAGGGTCAGGATATTTCTTTATATATTCAATACTACCATCTTTTGAATTACATTTATTTAAAATATCATAATCAACCATGATTATTTGTGAAAAATTATTATACAAAAAAGATAATTTTTGCTTTAAAAACGGAAGTTCATTACAACATAAATTAAAATGACATAGTTTTAAATTTTTTGCATCCATTTATTATAATATTATAAACTAATATTTTTAAATATATAGCTAAAATTTAGATTTAATTTCCCATGTATCAAAATCTCCCATTGGATGATAATCAATATAATCTAACTTTGTTTGCAATTTTTTAAATTTAACATTAGATAAATCCAAATATGCACATAGATTTGAAAATGAGCTATCCATCATATAAATACCATGTGCTTTTTCTAAAACCATACAATAATCAAGAAAATTATCTGATATTAATTCTTTATTCCATAAATTATAGAATTTATGATTCTTATATTCATTATAAAAATTTGCATTAGGATGAAAAATTGGAATATTATCATTTATAATACATTCTTTGTTTAAATGAACCATACGTCCTTTATGACTATATGAAATATGATGATGGTCTTGAATAAAGATATAGTTTTTCCCATATATTTTAATTATTTTATTATAAAGTTCTAATTCTCTTAGACAATTTCTATTAATATGTAGGTATTTGTTCCTAATTGAATAATCAAGATTTGCTTGAAAATAAAATTTTCTCCAAAATTCACCTAAATATTTCATTTTATCCCACTCTGGAATAATATGCCCATCTTCATTAAAAGAATTACCTGTTTTAATTAAATCATAATCTTTAATATCTGGTAAATATTTAGAAATATTATTAATTGGTACAATATAATACATTTTATTTTTTTCATAGTCATCAGGTAAGACAATAATATTTATATTTGAATGTTTATCATATAATTGATTTATAAATTTAGAACATCTTTTTAGACAAAAAATATAAACTTGCTTATATTCTTCTAAATAATATCTAATACAAGCATACATTGTCAAACAATCGCCTGTAAATAAATGATATAATATAACACAATTATTCTTCATAAATTATAATATAAAAGTTCTTTTATATTATTATGAAATGGATAATAAATTTTGTTTTAATTTAGATAAAGTTTTAAAAAAATATAATATAATACCACAAGGTATTATACATATAGGTGCCCATTTAGGTGAAGAAAGTAAATTATATAATTCTTATAATTTGAAAAATAAAACTATCTGGATAGAAGCTAATCCAGATTTAATAGATAAATTAAAAAAAAATGTTAATAATGATATTGTTATTAATGAAGCAGTATCTAATAAAGAGGAATTATGTAAATTTTATATTACAAAAGCAGATGGATTACCTGATAATAAACAGTCTTCATCTTTAAAAGAGATGGATTTTCATTTAATTGCACATCCAAATGTGTCAGTATCTGACATTATAGATGTTAATACAATTACTATGTCAAATTTAATTAAAAAATATAATATTGATATAAATAACTATGATTTTTTAAATATAGATATACAAGGTTCAGAACTCGATGTTTTAGAAAGTTTTAATAATTCATTAGAAAATATAAAATCAATGTATATAGAAATTAATACAAAAAGTTTATATAAGGATATTCCTTTAGTAGAAGATTTAGATGAATTTTTAAACAACAAAGGCTTTAAAAGAGTAGAAACATCTATTCATAAATTTGCAGGGTGGGGTCAAGGATTTTATATTAAAAATTAATATAATTGCTATTATGTTTAATACTTACTTAATATATAGATGATTTGAGTAATTATAATTTTATTAGTAATTATAATTTTATTAGTAAAAATTATGTGAAAGGAATAGATAGAAGATTCAGAATATCATTTGCATCTATTATATAATATTGCATACTCCAAAAATTTAATGATATACCATTTACATCTATATCATTTTGTTTACATTCATTCATAATATAATTAAAATTTGATTTAGAAATTTGAAAACGTGAATTTATGGTATTACCTGCTATATATTTGTAATATTTATCATTTATTTGTGGATGATTAATATGATTATCATTTACAAATTCATATACATTTACTTCATTGTTTTTATTATTAATATGAATATTTCTTTTTTGGAAGAATTTTAATTTATTATTAAATATTTTTTTTATATTATCTTCTTTATTAAAATAAAAACCCATCAAAAAACTTTCATCATTATTTAAATAATTCTCTCTAATATCTGTTTTTTGAAAATCACGGAAATTTTTATTGATTAATACATTATCATATCCTTTTATTATTTTAACATTTTTAAATTTATTTTTGATAGCATTTATAATTGAACTATTACCATAATACATTAACTCACTGGTTAAAATTATTATATTTGTATCTGGTTTAGCAAATAAAGCATATAATAGAGCTCCAGAATTTTCCATAATAAAAGTGTTACAATTATTAATATATAATATTTTTTCTAATATTGATAATTTACTTGGAGGAGATATTTCTAATGCTTTTGTTTTTATTATATCTGATATTTCATTTATATTTTTCATATAATAAAATTTGCAAAAAGTATCATGAGTTGGATCACATCTTCTAGAAAAATATACTTTATCATTTTTATATTTTTCTTTATTTAGTTCATGATTTGCTTCTATATTATTAAGTATTATATTTACTACATCCATAATATCATCATAAACATGATATTTGATATTTTTCCAATCACAGCAATATTTGGGATTTTTTATAGTAGACTCTGGATGTTTTCTATAAAAAAATATATCATCTGTAAAATCTACTTTGCCATTATTTCCAACATCATGCTCTGTATCATACACATTATCTAAAAAATAGAAATTTTTACAATTTATTTCTTTATTTGCACCTTGTATATTATCAATATTTAATAAATCTAAAAATTGATTAATAAAGGATATTTGGGTTTTTAGTGGTATATATAATATCAAATTATTATGATATTTCTTAAGTTTAAAGTAATATGAGATTTGAAATAAAATATCTTTTAAAAAATGACCATGATTCCCTAAAAATTTATGATTTACAAATAGAATATTTTCATTGCCAAACGTATCATTGTCATGTTTTATAATATCTAAATTTTGTATTCTACAATTTTTTATAACATTTACTCTATTTATAGGGACAAATGATTCAAATCCTTGAATATTTGATATATTACGCATAAATTTTATATATATAAAGCAATATATTATTTTATATATATTTACTTTAATTATATGGAATTTGCATATAAAATATATGCAAATATTAGATGAATTCTCCATTTCGAATATTCCAATGTGATGTTAAACTTAATATCACTAATCTTGGAAAGCCATTAATTGAAAAAAAGCTGAAAGCTACTAATGTACCAGATTTAATCTTTAATAGGAGTAATAATACAATAAAAGTAATAGAACCACCACTATTGAATTATGGAAGTACATTCATCTCTTCAACTCTTACAATTAGTTATAAATTACAAGTAGATTTATCAAATACTCTTTATGAAAATAACAGATGGGGAAGTTTATTTGGATATATTACATCTAAATTACTGAAACTCTTTGGAAAGCGTAGTGTCATTATTGGAAAACAAGTATGCATACAAATGGCCAATGGATTCAAATCAAAAATTGGATTGCTTGGGAAAACAATTACAACTTTTGATTCATGCTCTATATATAAAATTAATATAAATGGAGGGAAAATACTTTTACATACAGTTGAAAACAACTAAAATTATATTTTAAATGTTGACAATAATTAATTTTTCTTTCGTTGTTTTACTTCTGAATCAAAGTCTTTTTTTGTAAGTTGGTATCCCCAGTGTTGAAGACCTTGTCTAATTACTGGACTTACTGTGTAATCATCCCATTCTTTATTTTTATTTAATATTTGTGTAACTAACCATTTTCTAAAACGACCTCTTTCTCCTGCAAATGCATTCCATCTTTTTATTTGTCTTTTATCATCTTTATTCCTTCTACCAGTATAAAATCTACAATACCATTGAACCCAACCATATGGGTCTTGTTCAACTATCCATTCTTTTTTTTCCCAAAATTCAAGTGATGTACCACTTTTTACTCCATATTTATTTAATTTTACATTACATTTTGAACTTGATAAATAATCTTCAGATAAATCTTTCCACCATTCAGAAGGAAAGTCATGGTGTTCATTTTCATATTTTTTTTTGGTAATGCTGGAATATATAGGTCTCCAATAAGTTCCACCAAAACTTCCTAATTTAAATATATCTGATGGGGTTAGATTTGGTTGAAATTCTGGATAATCATTAAAAACTACTGCTTTCATTCTAATTTAGATAATATATTTTTTTTTAAACAAAATTGATTTATTAATAAGAATTTTAATTGATAATAATATTTCAATGAGCAAATGTATTATTTGTCATGATGGTGGGAAATCTTTAGTCTCATATTGTAATGGAAAACACAACTTTCATTTGAAATGTTTGTTAAAATGGGAAGCAACATCTACTAAAAAAAATAATAATATGTATTTCAAAAACAATGAATCTGACTTTGTAATATTTAATAAATTTGTAAACTGTCCATACTGTAAATCGAAGATTGAATTACTTAAAAATACACGGTTATCAAACAAACTTGTCAACTTTATGAATCAAGTTGAATGGTTTATGCAAAGACTCCGTCTGACAGATGATGGGATATGTGCAACATGTGGATGGGGGGACTGTGCTGAATGGGAAAAAGACTCTTTGGGATTTGTTTTAAATAAAAAATGCAGTAAATTACATGGAATTTGTGAAAATTGCCATAATTCTGTTCATATCAAAAATATGTTGGTAAAAAACATCAATTACAGGCATTCTGATGAGAAAAAATGGTTGTGTCAAAGATGCCAAGCAAATGATACAAATTATCAACTTTGTGAATGCCCTTCAGAAAAGGATTATTTTAAAAGAATTACAATTCATATTGACTTATTTAATTACATTTTAGAAAATAAAAAATTAGTTCGTAAAGATGTAATGCTTTTAAATGCTACACAATCTTTAGCAAATATATTTATAAATGATTTGAATAAAGTAAATAATGCTGAAATTACTTGCAATGAAATTCTTTTGAGAAGTAAGTGTTATCAACTTCTAATAATATTATAAATTGTAAATAATTTATAGAAATAATAGTATATTTTTTTAATGAGAGAAATTGATTTTTCAAAAGACCCTGATACTCTTTTTAAAGAATCAGTTAAAGCATTCAACAATAATGATTATGATAAATCATTACTTATATTACAGTACTTAAATTATATTATTCCAAATAACAAAACTATTCTTACTAATCTAATACCAGTTTATTTTAAAACATATACTGAGCCGATGAACTTAACTATAAAAAATTTTAATGTTGAAAATAAACAAAAAAACATTTTATCATATATAT
>Ga0209362_1003450_pt1 | contig 10941 bp, 8 predicted proteins | sample SaaInlV_165m_DNA_FD_184680 | JGI IMG/M metagenome (GOLD analysis project Ga0209362, IMG submission 184680) | Marine microbial communities from expanding oxygen minimum zones in the Saanich Inlet - Saanich Inlet SI037_S3LV_110m_DNA (SPAdes)... | ecosystem: Environmental > Aquatic > Marine >...
GCGACGATGTGGATGCCGCACTCTTTGGCGTCGGGGTCGCCTTCCGGTCGTCAGCTCCGGGCGTCGTCGAACGACTTGGTCGCCGCGTCGCATTCTCCCACCCTCTAACTCCCTCGGAAGGTGAGTCGCGTGAATGGAGTTATTTGGTGGGTCATTGGGACCAAGCGGAATGGACAATGGTAACACTCCCTCCAACTCGGCGTGATCGTCAAACATCGTTATCTTCGCATGTAAGCGGTCGAGGAACTCGTTGAGGGCTATAACCAGCCAATCGTCGTCGTCGAACTTCTCTGGCTCCCCTATGAACCATTCCGGTGAAAACAGTGTCAGCATCTCGACGACATCCTGCTCAATCAATGGCGGGCTGGTTGGAGCGAAACTCTTGATCGTACCCATTCCTATTATTGGCATAGGTTTGTTGTAAGTTTCAGCCCAGTTCAGGAGGTGACTGATCGCGGGTAACATGCCACGCGCTTCCTCCAGTTCGGTGATCCTCTCAGGATCCAGTTTAGCCAGACGACCTTCGAGTTCGGCTTTAGTCCGCAGAAGTTCCTTCTCTTTGGCATCGAGTTCCTCCTCAGAGAGCCTGCCATTGATCCGCACTCGGTCAACTGTCGCGAGGTTTTCGTCGATGTCTCTGACAGCCTGCTGAAGAGGTGCGATCTCGACTCCGCAGGTTTCTATCCGCTCCGCCGCGTACTTCAGAGAGAGCTCGAGGGTCGCTGCAAGGTTGTCAGGGCTTTTTAGGGCTTCGAGCAATCTGATGACGATGGCCAATTCAAGTTCGTTCTGTCCGCGCCGTCGTACGTGACACCTATCTTCACCCCTTAATACGCGCGGCCCATCGGCATACCTTTCTCGGCAGAAATACTCGGCATTGGTCTTGCCTTTGCGCGCCGTCTGAAACTTCCAGTTGCCACCGCATTGGCATTGGACACGGCTTTGGAGGATCGTTTTAGATTTGCTGGCTTTCTTGATCCTCTTGTTGGTTCGAAGACGCGCTTGGACCCGCTTGCCATGTTCATCGTCGATGATCGGCGGGCAAGGGACACCGTCGGTAATCCCCATCGATATTCCAAGGTGATGACGGCCAGACCAGTAGAACTCACTCCCTAACATTCTGCTGAGGACGCTCTGTTGCCACTGCGTCTTACCTGAGGGAGACGGGACTGATCCGGTCAAGCGAACTTGGATTTTACGGACCCCCAGTCGTTCTCTTTCGTACATGTTGAAGATCATCTTGACGATCTTGGCTTCATCCTCATCAATGGCCAGCCGACCCTCGGAATCCTTGCAATAGCCGAATGGTGGGTTGCTAGTGAACTTGCCCTCGGCTATTCGTGCCTTTGTGCCCCGGCTTGTTCGTTCGAGAATTTTCCGTCGATCTGATCCCGCCTCCATTGTTTTTATGAACCCCATAATGGCAGCGCTATCGCCTGACTCGGGAATCGAGTCATCTGCGTACTCAATCGTCACACCCAACCCACGTAACTGGGCGGCGAACTGTTGCAACATCCACTCGTCGCCCGCCTTTTTCGGGCGAAACATCCGATCAACGGTGTACGGAATGAGTACGTCAAATTGACCTGTCTCGGCCGCAGAAACTAGTTGGGCGATTGTTGGACGATCTAGCGTCGTACCCGTGAAGTCTTCTTGGAGTACGAGCGACTCAACGATCTCGTAACCGTGACGCTTGGCGTACTCCCTTCCAGCAGCTTCTTGTGTGCCTTGTGAAGTTCCATGATCAGCCTGCTCTTTGGTAGAGACTCTGGAGTAAATCGCCGCTCTTTTGGTCATCAGTCACCTCCTTGAAATGTTAGCTAGGCCCGTTTCCATCTGCTGGTAACTGACTGACCTAAAACGTTCAGTGATCTTCTGTCTATCCGATTGTGCTAAACCGAGTATCTGGCACATGATCTGCATTCACCCGGTAGAACGGTGCTCAACTGCAACACCGCTGATTCGTTGGCCAGGGTTCTCGCTGTTGCCGTGATTTTTGTCGCGGCCGTTAGCAATCCCTTCCACGCTTCTTTACCGCTTAGATCTTCAATGGCCTTCTCAATCACCGCCTTAAGGGACTCGGCCGTGGAACCGGTGGGTCTGGCTATGAGTGTGTTCTGAAATGAGACAGCACCATCCTCGATTTTCAACCGAATCCTAGTGGTCTCATCTTTTATTGCCTGGGCTTCCAACCACTGGCCAAGACGAGCGAGCCCCACGAGCACCAGGCCAGGTTCTGACTCTTCGTTTACAACCGTCAGCTTTGTCGAATCTTCAATGCTGGAGATAACGGCTGTTACAAGGGCAAGTCGTGCCTTCAATGCCACACCCAGTTCCCGTTTGAATGTGGTCACTAGTGACCAAAACGCATCTGTCGGTAAGTGCTCCCTTAGCAATTGGGCTTCGATCGTACTTTCAAACGCCAGGTCGACTTTCCAATCAGTCTGCTTTCGTACGGCTGACCATGCCTGCCCATTCAACTTGAAGGCCTTTAGTGCGAACAAAGGGCTCTTGTCGAAATCCATCCAATCGAACTCCCGAGTGGGAAGCAAGTCAAGTTTGTCGAGCAGTAAATGCCAATGTTCCTGGAGGCCTTCTTTCAACGCGGCCTCACGGGCTAACGCTCGACGGCGCTGACCGTGTATCTGGTTAATCGCCTTCTCGATGGTTCTTGGATCAGGCTTACCCTGGTCCTGAGCGCGGATCTCAGCGGTCGACAACCCAGCGTCGGCCAATTCAGTCCACTCGATCTTTTTCCTGAGAGGGGCCTGGCGTGGCAATGTCGTTTACCTTTTGGAAAATCATAAACAATTATGAACATTTTGTGACTATTACATACAGTGTTGATCTATATAAACTGCCTGATATCACGCCTATGAATTGTAGCATGGCTGCTGCAAAGTGTTCCACCCTCGATAGCGTTACCACGTACTATTTCGGATTTGTAACCAACCGCAAGCTTGGCAATATCACCTCAGGCACTGTTGGACGGTTCCACCTACCTTCAATCCATATCCGTCGGGTCGATAAGAATCTTGTCGAATGCTGGTTGTCTGAAGTTGAGGTCGAATCCTTGATGAGTGTCCTAACAAAGTTGCCTGATCTTTAGGCGATGTTTTCATCTGTCCATGAGCAGGGCATAAAAATCGTCGACGACATTCTCTGGCACAATCAGGGGATCGATTTTGGTGGGTTGATCCAGCTACTTGAAAACACAAAACCTGAAAGTCTGGAGCTATTTGAGCAGGGTGCATTCGAACTCTGGAATCGGTATAAGTCATTTGGAAAAGAGTTGAGCAAATTCAAGCGAAGATTTGAAGAGTCACAGTCTGTTGACCCGGCGTTCGGGCAGTCCTAGCCTCGTTTTGAGGTGCTAAACCAGTGATGCGCATCTCTTGGCACATGCGCGCCTGTGGGGCAGTTCAAAACCGGATAGTTATGATGTGTCTTGCATCTCAGCCTCGCAAGCGAATTCGCACGTGTAACACATGTGAATGCGTGCGCGAGAGACGGTTTCTAATTTTGGATCTGCCAGAAGTCAGCGTACGAGGTCATAAAAACGCCTCAGCTGTCCCATGGACTTTCACCTTCGAAGTATCAGCACTGGATGCCATTTCTAGGGCTTGAAACAGGCTCATGTGTTGAGTTGTGACAGAGCCTCGATCCACGGTTCAGATCGACCACGCCCCAACTAATATGACGTCTCGTCTAGTGATCGGGCTGGTGCCTTCGGTCGTTCCAGTAATAAGTGCTTATCTCACGTGCGCGCGCATTGGACCGCCATATTCGCCCTATTCAGCGCAGTCTCTAAGTTCAGCCAAGTATGATTTCTCACGTCATGTGCGCGTTAACGTGCGCGAGAAAATTCCGGCAATTGAATACGTAATTTCTTCGCTGAAGCTTGGCGATATTAACGGCCGCAATGGTGTTTATAGGGATGGCATCAAAATCGTCGGATACGTACCGAGTCACGCCGCTGAATACTTGGTCGGATACGGTTGTGAATCGATGTTTCGATGCCGTGTCAATAACCTAGGTGCAAATCGGTTCTGTCAGAACTCAACGTCGGGGCAGAATAGCATCATTCCTCATTTACTGAGGATATCTATTAATGTCCTGCCCACATTGCATGTCAACGTCCGTATCCAAGAGAAAACATCGAACCTCTCTAGGCTATCGAACTTTCTATTGTGCGGACTGCGATAAGCGTTTCAACGAACGTTCAGGTACACCCTTCAACGATCTCCAATTCCCGACAAACCTCGTCTTGCTCGGTGTTCTCTGACGATTGAGTTACAAGCTCGGATTCCGTGACGTTGCCGAACTTCTTTTGCAACGAGGATTCGATGTCAGTTACGAGACGATGCGGGTATGGGAGTTCAGGTTTACACCGATGGTCAGTGAGAATCTTCGAACCAAACGTCGAGGTCTAGCCGGTCATTCCTGGTATCTGGACGAGACGTACATCAAGGTCAGTGGTCGTTGGCTATATCTCTACAGAGCCATAGATCGAGCAGGAAACCTGCTCGATTTGATGCTTAGTGAGCACAGAGACAAGCATGCTGCACGACGTTTCTTGCGACGTCTGATCGATAGAGCAGGGCGTAAGCCACTACGGATGACGACTGATAAACATCCTGCCTACACGAAGGCAATTCGTTGGATCGTCGGTCGTAAGGTCTTACATCGACACAATCGATACCCGAACAACCGAATGGAACAGAATCATAGATCGATCAAGCAACGCTATTACCCGATGCTCGGCTTCGCCAAGTTTGAATCAGCCAACCGATTCTGTTCAGCATTCGACGAACTACGGAATTATCTTAGAGTTCGGTCCGTGGATGGTGAGCATGTACCAGCATCTAGTCGAAGAGAGATCTTCACCGAAAAATGGCCAACTCTAATGACCGAATTGTCGGCTTAATTACAGAGTCCGATCATGTATTTAGATCGACTGGATTTCATGGTGAGCGCTGAGTTCTGACAGAACCAGGTTGTTTGTATAGCGGTCTATCCTAGTTACGTGGGATAATATCGATGATGAGAGCATTTACATTTAACTCAACAACGGCCATGACAATTGGATTATTGGCTACGGTTATCACGTCATTATTTGTATTTAGACTCGACGGAGACCGGAGAGTTCTCGAATTCCAGAAGATGAGCACTGAGGTCCAAACTGATATTCAAAAATCGCTGGATATCTATCACGAACTGATAGCAGATTCGGCAGCCGCAATCGGGATCACATCTTCAATTTCTCGGAATCAGTTCGCATCATTCGTTCAAGCGATTGAAAATGAACACCTGCATCCGGCAATGAGAGCAATCTCCTGGATTCCGATAGTTAATGATGAGTCACGTGACCAGTTTGAAAACCGTGCCAATTCTGAAGGTTTAGACAATTTTCAGATCACTCAGCGCGATACAAATGGTCAGCTAATTCGCTCTGAAGAACGAGCGCTGTACTATCCGGTTTTTTATATCGAGCCGTTGGAAGGTAACGAACCCGCGATAGGTTTTGATCTTGGCTCGAATCAACACCGACTTGATGCCCTGTCGATGTCCACAGCAACAGAGTCGACTGTGGCAACTTCACCGATAGAACTCGTTCAACGCCAAGGTTCTAGTTTAGGATTTCTTATATTTAGCCCGGTATATGTTCAAAATACGGGTGTACTACGCGGATTCGTTTCCGGCGTGTTCGATATCGATGTCTTGGTTCAGTCCTCTTTGCTCAGTAACCAATCAAGCGATATCGATATCGCTCTGATTGACGAGAGCCACGATCCGTTGATCCCAATATTAAATGGAACGATTGACGATGGAATATTCGAAGAACGAGATCTTGCTCGACCCGTCTCACATGAAAGTGTTGGCGAAATAGTGCTACCGAATCGAGTCTGGAAACTCGTAATCGGCAAGTCTGATGGAGCGTTTGAACGAAGTACCTGGCTATGGGCCGTACCGCTCCTTGGAATTATTACCAGCATCGCAATCGCAACGTCCATCCTGGCAATCGAACGACGTCGCCAAGCATCCGAGGCGTTCAATCTAGAACTTGAAGCAGTTTCGGAAGATCTGGCACGATTAATTGATACAGCAAATGCTCCGATTTTCGGTGTAGACATTAACGGGAAAATAAATGAGTGGAACGCTAATATCGCAGCAACTACCGGCTATTCGCGTGATGATGTAATTGGTAGAGATCTTGTCGATGCATTGATCCCAGAGGAAAACCAATCGCAGGTCAGAGCAGTGCTTGAAGCAGCTCTAGTAGGTGAACAAACAGAAAACTACGAAAGCCCTGTTGTAACTAGCGATGGACGAACTTTGCAGATACTTCTGAACTCAACCACTCGCCGGAATGGTCAAGGGGAGATCATTGGTGCGGTTGGAGTGGGACAAGATGTAACAGAGCGTGTCCGGACGGAAATCGAACGGAACAGGTTGTTCACAGAAAAGGCCGACCTTATTCGCCAACTTCTGGAAACGCAGGAAGAAGAACGTGCAGCGATCGCGTACGATCTTCATGATGGACCGGCGCAGCAACTGAGCGGCGCTTCTATGTTTATCGAAAGCTACATCGCTGTAAAAGACGAAATCGACATCGTTGAAAGCGACTCGATTATTTCGAAAGCAAAGGACAGCGTGGGTTTTGCGCTTGAAGAGATACAGCGTATTATGGCCGGACTGCGACCATCGTCACTGGACGATCTCGGACTTGTCCAGAGTCTACGTGAATCAGCAAACGAGGTATCCCGACGAACTGGCCACTCAATAGAATTCATCACGCAACTGGACGAACGTACTCGGTTTGACGAGACCATCGAGATCGTTCTGTACCGGATAGCTCAGGAAGCCGTCAACAATGCGGTTAAGCATGCAGGTGGTGGACGAGTATCAGTCGAATTGATTGATAGGGATGGAGTTCTGGTTTTGAAAGTCAAAGACAGCGGGGCCGGTTTCGATGTTGATTTGATGATGACCTCCGCTGATAAAAGGGGAATGGGATTGGTGGGTATGCGCGAGCGGGCAGCTATGATCGGAGCAGGCCTGACCGTTACTTCCAGGGCAGGTGACGGCACATTAGTTACTGTCGAGCTCGTGAGCTCGACACATGGAGAATTTAAACATGTATGACTCAGGTAACAACACTGATCTCATTCGTTTGCTCATAGTGGACGATCACCCGGTTGTGAGAGACGGTCTACGCACCATGTTCATGCGTAGCAACATCGAAATTGTCGGTGAGGCAGTGGATGGCCTGAATGCGATCGAGCTAGCACGTGACCTCAATCCGGATGTCATCCTTATGGATGTTCGGATGCCAGATATGGACGGTCTTGTTGCCACCCGACTGATCAAGGAAGAAAATTCTAGCGTGGCGATCATTATGCTCACGAGCTTCCAGAGTAGCGACTACCTGGCCGAAGCAGTAGAGGCCGGTGCGGCAGGTTATCTGCTTAAAGGGATGGAACGGGCGAAACTGCTGTCAGCAATCGGAGATGTTGTAGCTGGCTACACATTGTTCGACCCAATTGAATTGGTGAGCATACTGCGGGAAATGAAAAAGGCCCCGGATCCTTTAGATGCAGTAGTCGAGTCACTGACCGAACGGGAAGAGGAAGTTCTGAGTCTCGTCTCTGCTGGAAAAACAAACGGCGCAATCGCTGAAGACCTTAGTTTTTCGATTAGTACGGTCAAAAAAACCGTTCAGGACATTATTTCCAAGTTCGGAGTTTCGGATCGTACGCAGGCCGCGGTTATGGCTGCTCGACAGGGCTGGAATCCCAAAGACCGGACTGAACAGTCGTGACCCGGCTTGATTTAGAGGTAGCGTTAAGCGCGCGTGATGTGTGCATGGAGCGCTTGGGGCAGGCTATCGATGCCGCTGGAAAATCATCCGACACCGCCGCACTTGTGGCGATAGATCTGGACGGCGTCAGCGATCTCGAAGTCGAGTTGGGTACAAAGGACGCTGCTGCTGCATTGGGGCAATTAGGGCAATCGATCACCGAAGCACTTCCAGAAAATTACGACAACTGGTTTGTGAGGGCGGACCGTATATGGATAACGATGCCGAGTCCTTCGAGTGCTGCCAGTGTTGAAGCTTTTGCACTCAAGGTATTGCAAGTCGTTTCTGGCCTCGCCGGCTTTCACGATGGGGTAACTTCGATATCCGGCGTCGCTGGGATAGCTCTTTATCCGGGTCATGGTGACACTCGATTCCAGATCGTTGCAGCAGCTGAGGCGGCAATCAAGGTCGCTCATTCAGAGGACCGACAAGTGGCCCGAGCAGATACGACTGTGGTATCGGAAATGGCATTCGGTCGGTGGGTCCTGACAGAATTTCCGTCGGCTATTGAAAACCATCAGATATCTTTCGTACACCAACCGATTGTCGATCTCAGAACGAATCGTATTAACAAACTCGAGGTGTTAGCACGCTGGCAGCATCCGGTGCGTGGAGCGATCGGACCCGGCATATTCGTCCCGCACATCGAAAATACACAGTTCGGAGATGTTCTGTTCGATAAGTCATTGAGCACCGCACTCCGAGATCAACGCTCATGGACAGCCGGTGGATTGGACGCGATTGCAGCGGTGAACCTCTCGGCAACAAACCTCGAAAGATGGGATCTTGCCGATCGTATTCTTGCAGCAACAGAGTTGTGGGGGATTCCGCCCGACAATTTTTCTATCGAGATCACAGAAACCGCATTAATAAAAAACGGCAGGCGCGCAAAATCGAGTCTTGCTGAGCTAGCTGCATACGGGATGACAATCTCTCTCGACGATTTTGGAACGGGATACTCGTCACTATCTCAAATAAGTGATTATCCGATCTCCAACGTAAAAGTGGATCGGTCCATAACAAGCAGACTCGTTTCTTCCGGTCGGCACCGATCGATCGTCAGTGCTCTACTTGTCATGGGGGAAGAATCTGGATTCACGGTCACGGCAGAAGGGGTTGAGACCGAAGATGATGTCCGAATTGCTACCGATATCGGATGTGATCTGGCACAGGGCTACGCATTCGCCAAGCCCATGCCAGTGGAGTCGGTGCTATTGCTTCCACCTGTCTTACCGGCTGCTTCCTAGTTAGCCATGTGGCGAATGAGCTCCGCCCGGACGGTTGAAAAGTATTGGCTAGTTGGATCTAGTTCTCATGGGTTGGCGAGTTGAAACTCGAGGTGCCTGATCGGCTGTACCCGAGGACATTTCAATGACTATCACTGCTAGCGTAAAAACTGCCATCGCCAACCCGCGGATTATGGTCGTAGATGATGACCCGCTGATAACGGAACTGATGGACATCGTTTTTGGTATACATATTCCTGAAGGAACGGTGACGTTGGCACACGACGCAGAACATGCTCTGACGCAAATTGGGCAAGCGGAATTCGACATCTTGATCACCGATATTAATATGCCCGGGATGTCCGGAATCGAACTGGTAGAACGGATTCGCAGTGAAAACCCCGAATTCCGTATCGTCGTCCACTCCGGTAGCCGAAGTGATGAGATTCAGGCTCTCCCGTCAGACATTCCAGTAGTCGAAAAGGGGTCAAGTATCAAATCAATCGTAGAAGCCGTTATGCGGGTGTTGGAATAGGTAAAACGTTGAAAAGTCTACGCCGTCGGCATCAGCTAATACCTGGATTTATGTGAAAGCAGTAACCCGCCTCAGATAGTGCCCCCTTTGACACCTATGATCGTCGAGCCAATCGGGTCACACGGAATCGGCAAATTGCCTATACGCGATGACAGAGTTTTCATTAACAACACGTTTTCGAACTGTATGTCCTCAGTTCAAGGTCAATATAACTTTTAGTCTGTAACGTATCGATTCGTCCCATTTTGGGCAACTGATAAACAAATTAGGTGGTGTGTTGATGGGTACTAGACTGAAATCGTCGCGAAGACAAATATTCCTTGGATTCACGGTGTTCCTCCTCATAGTCGCTGCAGTCGGTTGCGCCTCCGGTGGATCAACCCCGGCGGCACCAACAGCGAAAGCTGAAATTTCACCTCCACCGACCGTGGAGAAAATCGAACCAACAGTGACGACTGTGCTAGCTGACCCTGAATCTCAGGTCGCTACGCCCACTGAAGTTCCTTCACCTGTGGTTGAACCCACAAGCGCACCTGCTCCAACAGCAGCACCGGCGGCTACATCAACGCCTGTGCCTACTGCCACGCCAGAGCCGACCGCTACTCCAGTGCCACTTACGAATGTCTACGACAATTACGGCTTTACCGTTGAATTGGATCAAGACGCCACCTTCGCCACTTCAAACCTGAACATCGATGGTTGGTCGGGAACTACCGCCGACTCGTCGCAGGGTTTGATGACGTTCAACTACAACGGCGCCGACGTCGTTCTTTTCTGGCAGCCACAGGCTGATTCCACCCCACAAGAAACTATCGATCTGACCTACCAGCTTCAACAGCTGGGCAATCCTGATCTGTTGTTCGCATCGCTCAGCGATGGTGACATCACTGTCGCTGGCAGCGCTGGCAGATTCACAGGATTCTTGAGCACCGATTCTTTGGGTGGTAACGCCACCGGAGGACTTATTGGGGCTTGGACATGTGCCGATTCAGGCACGCAGCTATCGATGACCGCTACTGGGCCGGACTCTACTGCTTTGCAGATCAGATTCGATCGAATAATTTCAGGATTTAGCTGCGATGCAAAGTAGTAACAGGGCGATATATCAAATGTTCCCAAAAATGTTTATGAGCCGAATACTTGCGCTTGTCGCAGTTGCGTTCTTGGTGTTTGGACCGGTTGCGCCGGCATTCGCTGACGGCCCTCCAGAAGGTCCTGGTGGTTCTGGTGGTTCGCCTCCGCCTGCCCCTGGTGGTTCTGGTGGTTCGCCTCCGCCTGCCCCTGGTGGTTCTGGTGGTTCGCCTCCGCCTGCCCCGGGT
>Ga0209362_1003463_pt1 | contig 10898 bp, 26 predicted proteins | sample SaaInlV_165m_DNA_FD_184680 | JGI IMG/M metagenome (GOLD analysis project Ga0209362, IMG submission 184680) | Marine microbial communities from expanding oxygen minimum zones in the Saanich Inlet - Saanich Inlet SI037_S3LV_110m_DNA (SPAdes)... | ecosystem: Environmental > Aquatic > Marine >...
ACAATAGGTATTACAAGTGGTAAATTTTATTGGGAAGCTAAAATAGTAAATGTTGTTAGTGGTTATCCATATTTAGGAATATATGAAGATTTTGATAGTTTAGTACAAGGAAATTTACAAGGTCAAGCTAATGGAACTAGAGTAATGACAGTTTATGTTGTAGGTGGTGGTACAACTTTATTTAAACCAGGAACAGATTTATCAATAACTGCACCAGCAAATGATAATATTATTATGTTTGCAGTTGATAAAGATAATAATAAATTTTATATGGGTGTTAATGGAAGTTGGTATAATTCTGGAGACCCTACTTCTGGTGCAACAGGAACAGGCTCACTAGCTGATTTAGACGCAAATGGTGTTGTAATGTTTGGTTCACACAATTATAATAATTCAGCAACTGAACTTAACTTTGGCTCTCCATCTTTTGCAATCTCATCAGGCAACACAGATGCAGATGGTTATGGTAACTTTGAATACGCAGTACCTAGTGGCTATTACGCATTATGTACTAAAAACTTAGGAGCATATGGAGGTTAAATGGCAGTTTATACAACAATAGACAATCCAGAATTATATTTTCAATGCAAAACCTACACAGGAAATGGTGGAACACTAGCAATTACTTTAGATGGTAGTGAAAATATGTCACCTGATTTTGTTTGGATAAAAGAAAGAAATTTAACATCTTCTCATGCACTTACAGATACAGTAAGAGGAAACACAAAAAAATTAAAAAGTGATGATACTGATGTTGAAGAAACAAATACAAATTTAATAACTTCATTTGATAGTGATGGATTTACTTTAGGAGATAATGGAAACGCAAACCAAAGTTCATCACAAACCTATGTATCATGGAACTGGAAAGCTGGAACATCATTTACGAATGACGCAAGTTCAACTGGAATAGGAAGTATTGATAGTACAGGAAGTGTAAATACTGATGCTGGATTTAGTATTGTGTCTTATACAGGAACAGGAAGTGCAGCAACAGTAGGTCATGGCTTAGGGTCTGCACCATCAGTAATTTTTTATAAAAACAGAAGTGAAGCACAGACTTGGAGAGTGGTTACAACTGCAATAGATGGAAGTTTAGACAATTTATTTTTAAATACAACTGATGCAAAAAGTGATGACAGCATAACAGTTCCATCAAGCACAGTTTTTACTATAGATGGATCAACTCAAACAAATAAAAGTTCACAAAATATTATTGCCTACTGCTTCGCAGAAAAACAAGGTTACTCAAAATTTGGAAGCTACACAGGAAATGGAAATGCTGATGGAACATTTGTTTATACAGGATTTAAACCAGCTTTTGTTATTACTAAAGCATCAAGTTCAGCAGGTTTATCATGGTCTATGCATGACAATAAAAGACTTGGATATAATGGTGGAGATAGAAATCTTTATGCTAATAGTTTTAATGGAGAAAATACTGATAATGCTTTAGATTTATTAAGTAATGGTTTTAAAAGTAGAAGTGCAGATGGTTCAACTAATTCAAGTGGAGTAACATACATTTACATGGCTTTCGCTGAAAATCCATTCGTAACATCAACTGGTGTACCAGCTACTGCGAGATAATCAACATAGGAGATAGTTATGCAACTTTCAAAACATTTTACATTAGAGGAGATGGAAAAATCAAGCACAGGAATTAGGCTTGGTATAAAAAATAAAGCTGGTAGTGGAGAGATTAAAAATTTAGGCGATCTTTGTTATGAAATACTAGAGCCTGTAAGAGTAAAATTTGATAAGCCTGTAACTATTACAAGTGGCTATCGTTCTCCAGAATTATCAGAAGCCATTGGTAGCAAAGCCACATCACAACATTGTCTTGGCGAAGCAGTTGATATGGAAGTGATAGGAGTTTCCAACCTTGAAGTAGCTTTATGGATTCAAAACCATTGTGATTTTGACCAACTGATCTTAGAGTATTATACAGGCGAAGCTAATAGTGGGTGGATTCATGTTTCATATAAAGATGGTTCAAATAGAAAACAAGTATTAACATTTGATGGAAAATCATATACTAATGGATTACCAGATACTAAATGGTCTGGTGGAAAGTTAAGAAATTAAAATGAAAAACAAATGAGCAAAACAGCTTTACAAAAAATAGAATCACACGAAAAGCTATGTCGTATCATGCAGAAATTAACCCATCAAAAAATTAGTCTTATAGAAGAAAGAGTTAAAAGATTAGAAAAGATTTTACTAATCTGCACAGGCTCATTAATAAGTGCTATGGGTTATGTAATAGTAACTTTGCTTGATAAAGTCTAAACCTTTACAAACACTTAAAAATAAGTACAAGTATTAATTGTATGAGTCATAAGAGAATACTTATTATATCTGATATGCACATTCCATATCATCACAAAGACGCAATCAAATTTTTAAAAGAAATAAAAAAAGAATTTAAACCTGATACAGTTGTTAATATTGGAGATAGCTTAGACTTTCATGCGATCTCAATGCACGATAGTAACCCTGATCTATATTCTGCTGGACACGAATTAAAAGAAGCTAGAAAATATATAAAAGAATTAGAAGATATATTTCCAGAAGTTACAGAAGTAGATTCAAACCACTCTAGTCTAGTTTATAGACGAGCATTAAAGTATGGAATGAGTAAAGAATTTTTAAGAGATTATGGAGATTTTCTAGGTACTAAAAAATGGAAGTGGATAGATGATTTAACACTTACTATGGCTAATAGTCAAAGATGTTTTTTTACACATGGAAGATCAGCAGATGTATTAAAAACAAGTCAAGCTATGGGAATGAGTTGTGTTCAAGGTCATTATCATACTAAGTTTGTTATTAGTTGGTGGGCGAACCCAGATAACCTTTTCTTTGGAATGAATGTAGGTTGTTTAATTAATCAAAAAAATATGGCTTTTGCTTATGCTAAAAATTTTAGAACAAGATTTATTTTAGGTTGTGGTATAATTTTAAATGGTGTACCAAGATTACTACCGATGGTGTTAAATGCCAAAGGAGATTGGATAGGAGATATAGTATGAGTTCAAACACACTAAAAAAGACCCTTTTAAAGAGCCATAGAGCCACGCAGACAAACAATTCAGCATTTTCTGAACAGGTATTAGGAAATCACTATAAAAGGCTTAAAATTCAACCTTTAGAGTATTGTATGGCTAATGATCTTAATGCTTGTCAAACTCATGTAATTAAATATGTATCTAGATATGATAAAAAATGGAAAGATAAAAAAGATCAAATTAAAGATTTGCAAAAAGCAAAACATGTTATTGATATGCAAATAGAATTATTAGAAAAAGAATAATTATGTGGTTGAATTTATTATCGTTAGGTGTAAAGACAGGAGCGAAGCTATATCAAAATAAACAACGAACTAAACAATTACTTTCAGACGCACAAATGCTTCATGCAGAGAAAATGAGCAGAGGCGAAATTGAATATAAAGCAAAAATTATTGAGAGTAATGACAATGGTTTCAAAGACGAGTTTGTCCTCATTCTTATATCTATTCCTATTCTTATATTGGGTTGGTCTATCTTCTCTGACGATGTTGAAATTCGTAATAAGCTAGATTTATTTTTTGAGTATTTTAATCAGCTTCCTTATTGGTATCAAGCTATTTTTATAGGTGTTGTATCTGCGATCTATGGTCTTAAAGGTGCTGACATTATGCGTAAGAAGTAGTAAGATGTCTTAATGATAGACGCAGTAATAATTGAAGCAGAATTTCAAATAGAATCAAAATATAATCCTTATGGCCATTTTGTTGCTTTAAGATTTATAGATGTAGTACCATCTAGACCTAAACTTTTACAAGCTATTGAAGATTTAACTAAACATCATGATGTAGAATTAATTGATTATAATTATAAAGAAATAAAGATCACTTCTAAAACTAACTTAAAACATTTTGATGTAACTATAAACTAGGGCAGTTCCAAACCAGATTAAGAAACCACCCTAGCCAAATTATTAACTCTCGCTAATAACTCTATTTACTAACTGATAAACAAAGGAGCAATCCAATTTTCGTTAGTAAAATTCATTTATCCTCTAGTCAGCTTTTCAGTTGCTAGATTATTAATAGATTGTTGCTTTAAGTTTTCACAATAAGAATGAGCCAATTTAGATTGTATTTTATAATACAAATATAATTTATGACTTGCAGAAAGATCAGCTTTTACTTTTCTATATCTTTCATCATTACTTGCTTTAACTTTTGCTAAAGAAACAGATATTTTTTCATTATCCATTTTTTCGCTAACAACAAAATCAAAAACTTCTTGAACTTGATTTTTAATATTATTATATTCAATTTCAGTATCAGCAAATAGCCTATCTACTTTATCTAAATAAATTAATATTTGATCAGGGTTAAAAGTTTTCGGTCTTAACTCTATGTATTTCGGTTGATTAGACATTAACCTAATTCTTGTTCATACATATCTGGGTTAAAGTCAGTTGGGTTTTCTTTCGCCCAATCTATCTCCTCTTTAGGACTATTAGGCAACTTATCATCAGTAAGCTGAATACCTTGCTTTGCTTGTTGATAGCTTTGTTGTTGCATAGTAGGTTGAGGTTGAGGAGTATAACTTTGTTTATTAAAATTATTATTTCCACCAAATGGTTTAACCATGAAATAGGTTACTTCTAACTCTAATCCATCTCCAAATTGATTTTGTTCTCCTTGTACTATTTTACTACCCCACTTTAAAAGATGTCCTGATCGAACATACTCTTGAACTTGTGGTGTATTTAACCATATATTTATATCTTTTAGATCGTACATATTTTTAGTTAAAGTACATTTAAATTTAGCCTTATTAGATGAAGCTGTGTACTCCATTTTTGGGGCTTTGTTTCCTGTGCTATACATCTTTAATGTTAAACCACAGAATGGTAGTTGTCCTTGTTGTGTTTGTGTCATGTTTATCCTTATTGTTTCTTTTTTTGTTTTTGTTTATTTACTAATTTCTTCCAATCACTTAATTGTTTAGCATAATCATTTTCAAACTCTAATAATTGTTTACACAATTTAAAAGCTTTTAAATAATCATTCTTAACTTTAATTTTTCTAAAGTTAATTGGAAGACCTTTATCTTTAGGAATATTTATTAATCCTAAAAATTCTATTTTATAATCTGTACTATCCATTATCATTTTTCGATAAGCAGATATTTGAACAGGATAGTTAGAATAATCAATAGACTTTGATGTTTTAAAATCAATTAATCCTAACTTACCATTCATTTTACAAATTAAATCTACTGTTCCACATGTATCTAATTCTTGCGAATAATATGTTTTTTCAGTTTCTACAACTTCTATATTCATATTATCCCACCATTCTGTGAATTTAGGGAACATAGTTTTTAATGGTTCAGAGGTAGGTGCTACAGGATTTTTACCTAAAATATAATCTTCACAAAGTGTGTGCATCATTGTTCCTATATTTGCATCTTTAATAGAAAGTTCTGCTACTTTTATTTTAAGTTTAGAAATGTAAGCTTCTATCTCATCAATAGGTTTTTTATCTTCTTGCATTTGCCATCTTAAAGCTTCTAATGGAAGTTTTTTTGCCCAACCTACAATTCCAGCTTTTCCAAATCTAGGGTCAATTACAGATGTGCAACCTGTCTTAACTTCACCATTAACTTTATATCTATATTTTTTTTCATTAGGGTTAAACTCTATTTCGTTACCATGTTTATCTATACTTATTTTTGTTGACATTTTTTTTCCTTTTCTAGTTTAATCGTTCAAATAATTGCGTTATGTCGTATTTATAATACTTACTTAATGCAAATAATTTAGCTGTTGTAGTTGTTATACCTTTTTCGAATTTATATAAACTATAAATTGTCTTAAAGTATATTTTATTATCTTGTACTACTGCTTCTGCAGTAATATCCTTTTTAAGTCTAATATGCTTAAATTTTAGACCTATTATTTGATCTAAAAGCTTGTGATTAGGTTTTTTTGTAAAATCCTCAATCATTCCTTTAATCATATAATCTGTTTTTATTTGTTTATTCATATTTTAACCTTTCTTTGATACTTTCTTTTCGTAAAGCTTCTACATTTTTTCTATATATCTTTTCACTTTTAATCCATTCTTTTGCTTTTTCTTTTGTTAAAAAAACAGATTCAGTTATTAAAGATTGATTAACTGCTTTAACAAACTTTTTTAAATTTACTTTATGTGTTTTATTTTCTCCCATTTTAACTATATAAATATATTGATTCATATTTTCCTTTCTAGTTTAATACAGAATGTCCTCTATTAATAAGACACTTTCTGTAAATTGATTCATTTTGAGTTGTAGCAGTAGGGCTTGTTACCCAATAATTAATGCTTCCCCAAAATGAAGTATTACTATCTGCAACCATTTTACAATGTTGCAAATCGTTTGTTATTTCTTCTGCTTTAGATTTATCAAAAGTTCCACTTCTTCCAGCAGTATCAATTACAGGCTTATATGCACAAGCTTGTACGAATATAATTAAGCATAGCCATTTTTTCATATTTTTTCCTTTCTAGTTTTAACTTCCTTTTGTATTCTTTTAATGTAGTTGCTTGAATCTTATCCATTAATTCATAAACTTCTACAAAGAATGGGTTATTATCTCCAAATGTCCATCTTCTCTTTAAAGATATTTTATTTATAAATTTAAGCCTTTGTTCCTTTAACGACATTATGATCTCCTTTCTCTGCATGCTCTTTATCTAGTTTAACTATTTCTTTTTCTATTTGACTTATTAGCTTGTCCATATCTGATTTTAAGTCATGATAAGTGGCTAATCTTTCAATTAACCTTGCCTTTTTAAATGAATAATTTATTTCTTTATCTAAACTCATATTATTACTCCTATTATTAAACCAATTACAAAACATAACCATTCTCGTCTATAATGTAGTTCTATTGCTTTCCAATCACTTTTAGTTTTGCCGAATATCAACATCTGTTGTCTCCTCTATTTTTCTTTGTCCTGTTTTATTATAACCACCTTTTAATTCTTCCTTAATAACTGATCTAGTATTCCAACCAAAAGGTATTTTGTAATCTTTAGGAAATACAAACAGATGATATTGATTAGCTGTATCTACTAATCTATCCTCGTTAGGATAAATTTCTACTGCTTCACAATCTACACCTACTAACTCATTCTTAATTTGTTGTAAGTGTCTCCAATCATGAATTGAAGTTTTATCTCTATTTTTTATAGATATATAAGTCATTTGACCTTTAAGTTCTTTATCATGAATTTGCCAATCTGCTTGCTTACCTCTAAAAACCATAACTATATAAATATCGTTTTCGTAAGTATCGCAATCAAACATTTCGTGATAATATCTTTTTGCTTCTTTCCATGAAAATTTAAGCTTTGTAAGATTATAAACAAAATCTTGACAATACTTAATTCTATCTTTCATGGGTAAGTCGTAAATCTCATGTATAGTTTTATGAAATTTATTCATTATTTTTTCTCCTTTAAGTTAAGCGAAAATGTTTTATCTTCAAACAAATCCGATTTTATTATCTGGCCTTTAGAGAACCAAATTCTAGTTGTTAAACCATAAATACTTTCATCATATAAATCCCATGTATTATCAAAAAGTTCTGGTTTAAGGCTCAAAAGATAATCTGAAAATTCTTCAACTGATTTGAATTCTTTAGTTATCTTTGTAGCTTCATTAATTATATTTACTTCTTTAGGTATGTTGTGTTCGCATATATCCATTATTTACTCTCCTTTCTAAACTCTATTTGTGATTCGTGAAATACAGGGTATGATCTAAATTCGTTTTCTTTACCCTCTGAAACCATTCTAGAAAGTTTGCAAACTGCTTTAGAACCTTTAATAACTTTTGCTTTAAGTTTTCTAGCTTGATTAAAAGTACAGAAACCACCTTTAAGATTAGTAGCTTCTAATTTTTCAAGATTTTTTCCTGAAAAAGTTTGTTTAGTATATATATTATAGTACATGTTTTTTTCTCCTTATTAGTTATTCACTAATTAATCATGATTTTCACAGATAAGTAAATAATTAATAAAGCCTATGTAATAACACTTTTAGCGTGTTATTTATTGATAAAGCAAAAATATTAATAAAAAGTAAATTAATTTGTATATACTTACACTAGAGTTTAAATAGATTGCAGATAATGATTAAATCGGATAAAAAAGAAATTGAGTGTAATCATTATGCTCCCTTTCTAGTTATAAATGGGGAAAGTTTTTACCGATTTCTTTCCCCACTAACTCACAGGAAAATATATGAATGTTAAATTACAAATAGCTTCAATGCTAGTTGCACATCGTTGTGCAAATAAAAAAACACAAACTCAAATTTCAAAAATGTTAGGTGTTACTTTTCAGCAAGTTCAAAAGTACGAACATATGCAAAATAAAATAACATCAGAAAAGCTTTTACAATTTTGTGTTAGTTTAAAGGTTCCATTATCAAGTTTTCAATTAGGCGACCCTTATCAAGTTTTAGATGGTGCTGATATTTCTATAATGGAAAAAGAAAAAGCTATGCAAAGAATAGAAAAGTTAGTTTATAAAACTGAATTAAAGCCTTTAATTTTAACTAAAGAAATGGAGATAACAAATGATCAAAGTTCAAGTAGATAAAGTTTGGTTAGGAAAAGTAAGCGTAAGAGATTACATTTATAAAAAAGCATTAAGATTAAAAGAATCTCTAGGTATAACTCATGGTAAAGAATATATGTTTATACCTTATGATAAATTAAAAACTGCAAAAACTTACACAGAAGAATCTTTTAAAAGTAAGTTTAATGGTAAAGAATATAGGCTTGTAGATTTTGATTGGAAGCCTTATAAAGAAACTAATACAAATCAAAGGAGTTTATTATGAGTGGCGAAGATTATTTAGATATTCCTAAAACTGATGAAACTCAACAATCTACACCTGAAGAATATTATTTTTCAAAGTCTAAACAAGATTGGATTATGGTTTCGGATATGTCTGATATGCATGTTCGGAGAGCATTTAAAAGATTATTAAAAATGATAAGACTTGGAAGTTTAGTTGAGCTTTCAGACTATAATCCTAAAGATGATGATGTAATAAAATCAGAATTAACCTTTATTGAAAATCATATAAATAAAATAAAGGATAAACTAAGTGACTGAACTTAAAGAAGAACACTTTGAAGTTATAGATCGCAATAGACATAGACAACATGAACAAATGAAAAAACAAGATAAAGAAAGATTTGATAAATTAAGACAAATCGGTTGCATAGCTTGTTCTAAAAGAGGTCTTTTTTCAGAACCTGTAATACATCACATTAGGAACCATACAGGATTAGGTTTAAGACCACCACATACTGATACAATACCTTTATGCCCACAACATCATAATATGGGAAATGAATCAGTACACTTAAATAAAAAAAAGTTTTATTCTTTGTTCGGAACAGAGTATGAACTTTTAGAAGAAACAAATCAAAAAATCAAACAATTAGAAAAGGAAGATATATTTTATGACAAAGGAAACAAATAAATTTCATGCACTACAATTATTTACAGATACATTTACTGCTGAAACTGTCCATTTAACTAACGAAGCTATAGGAATATATATTAGACTACTAAGTTTTGCATGGACTAAAAATGCTAAACCCTTTACTACTGAAAATGCTTATAGAATTTGTCAATGTAAAACAGATGATTGTTGCATAAATGTTTATGAAGTTTTGCAAGAATTTTTTATATTAAATTCAGAAGATAAGGAAAATCGTAATAAAAATACATGGACACAAAAAAGATTAATACATGAACATGAGTATTTAACTAATAAATACAATGCTAGAGCAGAAGCTGGTAAAAAGGGTGGTCTAGCAAAACGAGATTTAGCTACAAGCAAAACTCAAGCACCTATACCTATACCTAAACCTATACCTAATGATAAATATGATAGTCAGTTTGAGCAACTATGGAGTTTATTAAGTAAAAAAAGAGGTTCTAAATATAAATCTTATCAAATTTTTATTAAAGTAGATGGTAAAATAGGATTAACAATAGAGGATATTGCTAGAATTTATAATAATCAAATAAAAGAAATAGAGGATATTAAATTTATACCTCATTTTGCTACATGGTTATCTCAAAGAAGATGGGAGATAGAAGAAGATAATGAAATACCTGATTTAATAAATAGATTAAAAGCATTAGGATATGTTCATAAAGGTGTAGAGGGTTCTTTTGAAAAATTTACTAAAGATGGAAAGGAGTATAAAATAGATAAATTTGATGAGAAACATCAGATTCAATTAGTTCAATGAAAGCTTTATTAAGAATATTTAGGTATTGCAGAATAAGAATAATTAAATTAAGTATTGAAAATAGACAACTTAAACTGCAAATAGAATATTTAAGGGCTACATTAAACAAAGATGAATATACAAAGCATTAAATATGGCAGAAAAAAGATTAAAATTAAATATGAAATATTAAAAAATTTATATGGATTTTACGAGCCTAATAAGAACTTGCTTGTATTTGATAAAAGGGTAAAAGGAATAAAGTTGTTTAATACAATAATGCACGAGTTATTTCACATAATAATTTATCAATCAGGAATAGATGTAAATAATAGGGGAGAGGAACCTATTGCACAAGCTATTGGAGATGGATATGAAAAAATATTTAGACAAAATCCTAATTTATGGAATTCTTTAACTAAACTATTAAAAGGATAATATGGAAATTATAGAAATGGATATAAGTGAGATAAAACCTTATAAAGATAATCCTAGAGAAATTTCACAAGAAGCAGTTAAAAAAGTTAAAAATTCTATATCAGAATTTGGAAATAATCAACCTATCGTAATAGATCAAAATAATGTTATAGT
>Ga0209362_1003468_pt1 | contig 10891 bp, 11 predicted proteins | sample SaaInlV_165m_DNA_FD_184680 | JGI IMG/M metagenome (GOLD analysis project Ga0209362, IMG submission 184680) | Marine microbial communities from expanding oxygen minimum zones in the Saanich Inlet - Saanich Inlet SI037_S3LV_110m_DNA (SPAdes)... | ecosystem: Environmental > Aquatic > Marine >...
CAATCGATTCTATGTCTAATAATACCGGTAAAAGACTCAAAATTTTCTACTTCTTTTGCTAATAGTTCAATACACCTAACCATTCTATAGCAATTTCCCTTGAATCCACCTATGATTTCTTTTATGGGCTCTATTAATTTGAGTTTGACAGGTAGATTTTCTTTTTCTATCATCTGTTTTAATTTCAAAGATTCCTCTGAAATATATGTGAGTGCATAATGCTTGCAATCATATTTTGAAAGCGTTGAAAGTGTTGTCTCTAAATTCTTAAAAACTCTTTCGGCATTGGGTCTAGTCACTCCAGTTATTATACTACAAAATTTATCACTCATATTAAATATCTTTCTAGACTGAAAGGTTCTTTATATTTATATAAACAAAATCAATGCCTACAATAGTCCTTTTCTATGGACCGTCTCGATTTTTCTTTTTTTCGTTTTGTTCTATTTCATATTTTGCCATTTGTATAGCGCGAGACATCTCTTTAGAGTCTTCTCTATATGATTCTCTGGTTACCAGTTTTGCACGATCTTTAGCCATAGAATACATACGATCCATGACTTTATCATGATCGCTTTGCATGTGTCCCACTCTACGAGTAAGGTCTTCCATAGTTTTAGACATAACAGTAATTTTGTGTGATGCTCTCCACACAAATCCAATCAGAGCAAAAAAACCTGCTGTAAATATGGTGACTGCGATATCAATCCAGTCTACTTCCAATAGTCTTCCTTTTCAATGTGGTCTAATCCATTGCGTGATGGCGATTGAACTTGAGTACATCGTCTAAGTCTTCCATGACCCCCCACCAATAAGGTGCAAGTTCGGGGATATCCGATGGATGAGGCGGGTGGATTAGTGGTATGTCTTTGTCGTAGCCGGGTTCGTGCGGCAACACTGGATTGACTGGTATAAAACCACCGTGGTCAGGAAGGTTATAAACCCATCCAACGATTTTACCATTTCGCCAAACTGGACTGAATCCCCAGCCGGGTTCCTTGACATCTGGTCCGGGGAAAGGCCAATTAGGCGCGGGGTCTATGGGAATCGGTGTAAAAGGTTCCATTGGGCCACGATATGGTGCTGTCGGCATATCCATTGGTTCGCCTGCGCCTTGGGCTTCCGGTTCATCACCAGAAAATGGGTGAACGTATGGATCTACCTTCGGTGCATATCGGGGGTCCGTCTGGCCAGGCGAGACAATGCCCGGATGATCCGGGTCGTCCGTCCACCCGTAGTCACCATTGCTGTCAGGAACCCACCATCTGAGGCCCTCATATGGTTTACCTGTAGGTGGTTCCTGATTTGGATTCCCGCGGCCTTTATGCGGTTTATTTACAACGCCCGGCGGCAGATACCATGGCTTTGGATCTGGTTCAATTCGCTCTGGGTCGACGCCGGGATATGGCCAACTGGGCCCCGGCTTCGCGCCTGGGGGTGCATCTGGATCATAGACCCATCCACCATCTGTCAACGGGGCGCCTGCGGGGAGTCTTGGAATCTTACCCTTGCCGAAGAGTGGACCCATGATCCTCACTGCTTCTTTTGCCCCAACTTTACTCAGGAGATTCATCATATCCATACCCGTTTTCTTCACAATCACCTTAGTTACATCTTGGTTCTTTTCGAATCCACCTAAGTTGCCTTTGATATTATCGAGGGCTCCAATGGAGGCACTGATATCATCTCCAATAACTTTTACATCCCATGAAACTTGAATTTCTTTTTTAAATTCGCCTTTTTCTCCATCCCATCTTTGAGTTAATACTGGTCCTTTTCCATCTTTACCGCCGGATTCTTTACCGCCATCAGATCCCATTCCGGGGGTAATTGGGTTGTTATCATTGGCCATTCCAGCGATTCCGTCAGTATAGCTAGAAGTACCTTTTTCTCCAGAAGAAGATGTCGACATGCCTTCAGGTAGGTTCTTAATTCGGGATTCCCACATTCTTCTTTGTATGCTGCTCACGTGTTATTCTCCAGATAATGGTTGAAACGTTCCCTGTATTTATATAAATATGGTATGCGAATAGCAGGTGTAGATTACAGTATGACATCACCAGCAGTTTGTGTCCACATTGGGGATCAATGGGATATCATGAACTGCAAATTCTTTTACTTAAATAAGACGAAGAAACTCGCCAAGAAATACCTTGAAGGGATGATTTGTGGTAAACTGCTTCCGGGTGAATTTAGCCATGAATGCGAACGGTACAACCACGTGGCTGAATGGACTATCAAGCATTTATATGGTATGGATCGTGTCTCCATCGAAGGCTATGCTTATGGTGCTACTGGACGAGTCTTTCAAATTGCCGAAAATACGGGTCTTTTAAAGCATAAGTTGTGGGAGTTAGATATCCCATACACTATTTACACTCCAACTCATATTAAAAAGTTTGCCACTGACTATGGTTATGCTAAAAAACCTGTTATGTATGAAGCATGGATGAAGGAAACTGATCTAGACATCCATAATTTAATGACACCAAAAAGAAAAGAAGTAAGCAACCCGATCACTGATATCGTGGATGCCTACTTCATCTGTAAGAAATTGTTCTGTGATTTGAACGGTTTAGTCTGATTTTTCTTCAGTTGGTTTTCCATCAAGTTCAATAATCTCTTCCATTGCCTTTTCCACTGCTTTCATTGGATCGGGTGACTCAGCCTCAGCAGGAGAAAAATCCTGATCTTTGGGGAGATTTCTGATTCTTGATTGCCAAATTCTTTTTTGAATACTCATTTATTAATTCCTTTCAAAACTTTTGCATGATAACTTATTTTACATCGTAGTGAGTTTGGTTGTCTTCCCAACCGGGAAAATAACCCACACCAGTTTTTGCATCAACGAACATTATGCTTGGCCAATTCTGACCACCATCCCAAACAGTTCCAACTTCCACACTTTTTACTTTGATAGTGATTTTATCGTAATGTTTCCCATCATCGTCGGTGGCGTCACCCATACGAACTGTTTTTCCTCTATATTTTTTATCCAGTCTTTTGGCAGCTTTTTCTTCAGTTTTTACACTGTCCCCGGTGGTCCATGTAACTTTTATGCCTTCATCTAAGGTTTCTTCTGGTGGAAGATTCTGAATTCTTGACTGCCAAATTTTTCTTTGAATACTCATTGGATGCTTTTCCTATCTGTTAAAACGTGTGCTTTCTGCAATTTCTTTTTGATCTTGATCTTGGAAATAACCTCTTTGGTTAGGTCCGTGGTCATCTCGCTGGCGACTCCGCCGGGACCGAAGATCTTCTCTCGTTCCTCTGGACTCAAGTACACTTTCATCTCTTCGATGAGTTCGATGATCTCTTCCATTGCCTTTTCCGTCTTCTTGCCGTTCAGCAACATTGCGGTGATGATCCCTGCGGTTGCTAGGAACCCGATCACGAACACGATCAGACCAATGGTTGCGATCTCCTCTAGGTAGTACTGGCTTGCCGAGGCGAACCCCACGGTCAAAATTCCTATTCCCAGAACCGTTGCTCCTGCTCTTCCGTTCACGAAAAATGCTAGGAACGCTCCCCCAACGAGCATTGCAAACCCCACCACGAAGAAGATCGTGATGTATGCGTACAGATTCTCTATTGCGTCCTTCCGAAGTTCCCTGTCCGAGATCGCATACTCCGACACCTCGTTTTCCAGACTCTCGATCATTCCGATCGCCCCGGTGAGGCTGTCGTTTGCTTGATGCAGATCTTCCAGTGCCTCGTCGATCCGAACCATCTCTAGTTCCGAGTCGTGGACCACTTCGATGATCCTCTCTGCTCTGTTCTCGATCCCGATAATCAACGGATCCGGTGCTGGGTCTGCTACTGCTATGTCGTTGAGAATCCCATTTGCCTCCCCATCGATCACATTCAGGTGACCCGTTATTTCTCCTGTGGCCTCTGAAATCTCCAGAGTTTGTTCTATTTCTTCTCTTGCTGCATTCGCTACCAGACCGGAGGTATCCACCCCCGACATTCCTGACGGAATCTTCCCGGAACTGCATCCGAGCAGAAACATGCATAGTATCAATACCTTTTTCATTCATCACCTCCATAGGAAGACAAAGATTCATGACTAGAAACGCAACCTCAAACGTCATTTTTTGCCCTCTTTATTATGTTTTAGTCTTCTATCATCATTTCTTCTTCTCAAGTACATTATTTCACCAGATTGTTCATCTTGAACAATCACGGGTTTTTTGGGATTTCTTAGGGAGTATTTTCTAATCATACTACCACTTTTTGAATCTTCTCCAAATGATTTTTTCCATTTAGAAAATCTTCTTTTCCCTTTACTTCCAGAAAATATTGCATACTCATCAGATGAAACTTTAAAAACCGGATGTCCTTCTAAACTATCAATGAGTCTTTTGTGTCTTTGACCTTTAAAAGATTTGATGGATTTTTCTAAACCTTCTTTAACAGTTTTTTCTTGTCTTCTTTGTATATCACCAGATTTTCCCATTAGTTTTGGGTCAACACCAACTGTATCTGGAGTCATACCAGACACTCCACCGGTATTAACGGCCGGTGCGTCTTCTCCAAAAACTGGTCTTCCACTATATTTTTTTGCTAGTGACATAGCCTCTGATGAAACACCCACCACTTCCACTTTTAGACCGCTTTTTCTATGTTTAATATTTGCTTTGTGAAGTGCTGCGGCAAAATCCATTGAATCCTGAACAGTTGTAAATTCAAAAAAAGTGGTGTCGCCTTGAAGTTCTCCTGCTTCATCCATGGATTCTTTGATTTTTTTGCCACTCAAGAGTTCTTTAGCAGCCTTCTTGGGATCATCACCCCTATAGTAAACAATGAGTGCATCATCTGGATCGACATCATCATAGGACTTGCGTTTTTTCTTAAGTTCTTTCTCAAGATTATCAAGCCATATCATCAGGGGTTTTGTATCATCTCCCCTGTCAAAACCGGTGGGCATCCCACCTTTTCTTCCGGGTTTCAGAATTTTAGATGGTTTATATTTTTTTGCTTCACCAATAGATTCGTTCATCATATCTTTGGCTATACGTTTGAATTCTCTCTCTGGAACGCTACCTTCGCCATTTGGATGATCATACCATATATGCATCATCCTGCCGTCACTCCAAGCCATCAACGTCCAATCACCATACTTTGCCATTTTCTTGGATGTGATTTCAACATCATCTCCAAACCGAGATGGATCAGTCTTTATCATTTTCCACCTAGCCTTAGGATCGACAACCTTCATAGCACTGGAGAGCGCCCTATCAGCAGCACGCGATGCTGCAATTCGTATGGAGTTAATATTTCTAGTAGATTGCGAATCGAATGCTTCTTTGTATGATGCTGCCAATACAGGTTTTCCTCTGTTTTTTAGCATCGCTTTCTTAATACTGCCACGCCACTTGGGGTCAATATCTGTAACTGTTACTTTGTTCCCAACACGATCACCTAGACCAATAGAAGAATTTTCAATATCTAAGGCAAACTGTTTTGCTTTCCGGTCGTTGGGAAATACAAATGCCATATCCTGTGCTTCATCCAGTTCAACGGATTCTCTCATGTCTACTTTTGCACCATAACCTGCAATCTTCTTTGCTTTACCTCTTACCAAGTGCATGTCTACACTTTGATAAACCTCATAGTATGCATATTCCATGCCCTTCAAGAATCTTTGATTGTGTTTGACAACATAGTAAGTAAGGTCAGGACTTTGCTTTGCAAGTTTTTGTGCAGTCTTCTTTACTACATTGAGGTTATCACTCGCAAGAACAAGTGATTCATCCAGAAGTTCGACGGATTCTCGGCGGTTTCGTGGTCCCGCGCCTTTGATTTTCATTTTTTTCTCATAAGCAATACGTTGCTTATCATCATCAAAAACAACCGTTACAGTTTTATTCTTTTCAGAACCCTGAACACTGTATGCTTTATTTCCTTTTCGACTGGTATCTGCAGCAGTGATTAGCGAAGCATATTCATTTTTGTTCTTCGCTTGGTACATTCTTTCGATCTTGCCATCTTTGCGACTAAGATGAGTATCAACCCGTGATGTGCCTTGCCCCTTGCTGGTAAGTGGAACAACTACAGCCTCATCCATTGCCATTTTGGTAGCAGTAGCATACATAACTTCTTTCCACTCTTTGCCATATCTTTTCTTAAATTCGTCTTCGTCTTTTTTCATCGACAAAACAATTTCCTCCCGCTTCTTTTCTTGAGCGGAAGTCATTTCTTTTTCATTAACCAAATTGATTTCTGGTTGCTCAAGAAGCGATTTTAATTTATTCTGAATATCAAAACTGGATGGGAGTTGCATTGGTGACTTCCTCTGTTAGAGTATACGGTTTCATAGAACTAATTACCACAGGGTATTTATTACCAGAAGAAAGGTGAGTCATTTCATGAATGACAATACCCATTATATCCCCCACCGGGATATCACCCTCACAATAAAACAAATCATCTAAATCAACTTCTTCAAACATTTCACAATAACTATCGTCAGTAATCTGATATAAACACGGTGTTTTTGTTGGGATATCTTCCAGCAAAATGGACTCAACTATCATATTATCTATGTCTTTTTCGTAGTTTTCCTCAATATAGTCAACTATGCTTCTTTCTATTTGATCAATTGACTCTTTTTGGTATTCAGAAGACATTTTTTGCTTAAGCAACCACAAAGCAACAGCAAAAGATCCCAACCTAGATTTAATACCGGGAACTTTATTTAAAAGCCTCTTTATATTCCATACTAGCTCGTGTATGGCACTATATGCTTTTTTATCTTGATCGGTGAAATCTACTTTTTTCTTCAGTGCTAAACCTTTTTTATCAATTAGACCTAACCGATAAGCATCAGTTTTCTCAAAGGGTTGAACCAAGAGTTTAATAAACTTATAGGCCACGAATACATTAAAAAGTCCCATTATATCTTCCTCAAAATATTTATCAAATCTTCATTTAGTGATATGCTAATCAAATCTACCTCTACAATTTCTTTTTCTTTATCGCCTTCCGGAAGGCAGTTCAAATAAACAACAAAAGTTTTAAGAATCTTATAGTCACATTCATCAGCCCTGAAAAAAAGCAAACGAGTAGCAGGGACAATATCGAAAACATTATATAAAACTGTTAAATGATTTAGAATTAGTCTCTCTTTTAGCTCCCCGGTGGTGGAAAACCTCCTGAAAAGCCTCTTAATATATTTAATCCTATTAACGTCTTCATAAAATTCACCCATCCCCTCACACTGAGGATTATCATAATGTTTCATTGCATACATCAAATAGTTTTTATCATTTAATAAAGAAAAGTTCATAGTCAAAAATTATTCTACCTCGTCGTCTCCGATCATATCCTCGCTCAATGCTGGAATAACTGCTGCATTTACCGAATAAAGGTAGTCTTCATTCTTAACAACTGTGATTCTAAGGTCTAAACCATGGCCCAGTTTGTGGGTAATACCATCATCATTTAGGTCTAGAACACCTTCTTCTGGTGTCGCACCCATTCTTCCATTAAATTGTTTCAAGTTGAATCTATATTCACCCTCTTCAATGTCTCCATATGAATGGCATGATAAACCAGCGAATGGAAGAATTTTATCTTTGATTTCACAAACTATAGCAGAAGGATCCATAACAGGTCTTCTTGTAATATGAGAAATTGCTGCATTTAAGCGGTCCAAAATCCTGGGATTTTCAACGGCAAACATATTGTGTTCGCCACCCGCATCAGATGCTTTTGGCATGTCAGTGCCCGCAACGGAAAAAGAAGTTTGGGTATGCTCAAACAGTTCTTTAGTTAAATTTTTAAATGATTTCATTTTTTTATTCCTTTCAATAGGTTTTTCTCAAAAGCCTCGTTTATCTTGCTCTCATTAGTATCCGTTAAATATGTTCTGTTCACATCAACAAGATATCCATGACTACTTAAAAAATCTTTACTGAGAAGGATCTTATAATCATTGTCTCTTCTGCTGGTGAGAGAATAAAGAACACCACCCAGATCCTTACCGTAGAACACTGTATTTAGTTTTATAACTGGTCGGTTTTCTAGAACACCCGAACCAACATTAATTTTAGCAAATTTAATGATTTTTTCTTTATGCTTTTTACCGTTCGATTTAAATGTCACATAGTTATCATTTATTTCAATCTTTCTAGCATCAATGACATTATAACCAAAATTACCGGTATCCACTTTTGCCTTTACAGTACCAAACGGTTCTACTGTTATTGGTTCAATTACACCAATGGTTTTGGATTTTCTTTTCCAGTTGTTTTTATCAATAAAGTATTCAAGAATTCTTTTGATAACACCATCGCCACCAATTATTTTTTTGGTTTTTTGGTCAGTATATGATTCTGCACTAAAACCGGGTGATCCATTAATCTCAATAACCATTGGTTTCCCGTTTTTAATTAAATGATCAACACCAGAAATATCGCAACCAGAAAGTTTAGCCGTTTTCTTGATAACATCAATTTCTTCACTAGACAAGATATATTTTTTTGTATCATTTCCCAAAGACTTATTGGTTCTAAAGTCCTTTTCACCTTTTAGTCTCTTCATAGACGCAACAATGTTATTGTCCACAACAACAGTTCTTACATCAAAATCGGATTCAATATATTCTTGAATAATGAGTTCTGCTTCGTGTTTCCATAATGATTGCAATACACTTTTGAGAGATTCATATGAATCGACTATGGAAACACCAATACCTTCTGCACCAGAAATTGTTTTAATGACGACTGGAAATTCACCACCAACTTTTTCCAGAGCAAGGTCAATTGAATCTATTGAAGACAACAAAGCGGTTTTGGGAGAAGGTATTTTGTATCTTTCCAGTGCAAGTGCAGTGGTGAATTTATTTCTAGAAAAATCCATGGCTGCAATATTGTTTATACAATAGACCCCGTATTCTTGAAGAGTCCTGAGAATACCCATACCGGCCTGAGTTAAAATTGCTGAACCTCTTACCAGACAAATGGTATTTTCTGGGGAAAATCTAAGTTTAGATCCATTATCATAATAGTTATGAATGACAATGTTTTCTTCACTTGTATCTTGTGTAGCAACGTAGGCATCATTAACAGATACCGGGTATAATGGTATATCCATTTCGGTTGCTATTCTAACCATTGCTTTTGTGGTAGTACCATAGTCTTCACCGGTTGGTTTTGTTGTTAATACCAAAAAAGTTGGTTTTTTGTCTGACTCTTCATAAAGATTGAATTCTTTTAATAATGATTTAGGGAGATGATTAAACATCTCCCTATTGACCATAAATTCTGATGCATTTTCCGGCAGTATTTGGGAAACCAGATCCCACATTTCTTTTATTCTTAATTCTTTCCGAATAAGGTTAAATACCTTCTTGGTATCTTTTTCTTTTGCATCAGATGGGGATGCCGCAAAAAAAGACTCAAAGTTATTTTCTACTGCTAGTGCCCGCATTTTGGTTGCGGACATGCCTGCGACACCAGCATCATCCGGATTTCTTTGACCCGCACTTATTACATCAAATTTATCAAAATAAAAGGCCAGTTTGGGATTTGAGTGATTTACATATTTCGACATTTGTCGTTTAATTTCTGATACTCTATCACTTCCAACCACCAAAGTAACATCTTTGTATCCTTCATCAGATAAGTGTTTTGCAACATTAAAAGGATTTTTTAATTTTTTTGATCCTTTTATCTTAACACCCCTGAATGATTTTTTCATATAGTCGACTCTGTCCTTTAGCGATAAAGGATTCCTGTCATTACCTTCTGAAGGACTAATGTATATGACAGCTTCAGAAGCACTTCCGGCAGTTTCCTTTATTTTGTTTGCTAAGAGTTCATGCCCAATTGTTGGGGGCTGAAATCTACCAAAAGTAAATACTATCTTTTTACCGGAATTAGACTTCGCTTCAGTTATTTTTGATTTGAAACCTTTATAGTTAATGCTAAACCTCAGCCCTTCTTATTCCATGGAAGATAACTCTTTGCCCATGTCCATAAAGGTGCACCAACAACAGTGCCCGCAACGAACATTAAAATACTCCACCAGATTGTTCCAAACATGATTCTTTCTCCTAACCTTTCACCCAGTTTTTGGATGCGGTAAAATTAATTCTACTAAATTCTAATCTATCAACTAGTTTAACTGCGTTTTTTCCTATAGTATCTATGGCAACGAAGCCCTCGGGAGAAGTTATCTTATACCCTTTCCCGGTTCTTATAAAGGATTTGATGCCTTCTATATTATTTATTTTAGATAAAAGAACACCCTTAACACCAATAAGGATATCTCTAATTTCAAATGCCTGATCCAAAGACTTGCCCATATTTTTTATTTTACTCAGAAGAGCAATCATAAGATCTTTTTTCCTTGCTTTACCAGCATCAGATGTAAGACCTTCTATTTTTTCTTCTATTCTTTTTTTAACAAAAACCATAAATGATTTGTGATCTCCACCCAGAGATCCTTCTCTTACATTTGTATTAATGTATATCTTTAATAAGGGTAAAATAGCCTTATCTTCAGATATATCATTTAAAAATTTTGTAATATTTTTTGCCTTAGAGTGGACGGAGGACAAGTCAGACAGTATTCCATCAGTTTCTGATGAATCCATAGTGACAGCTGAGTCCATTCTGAAGTCAGCATCCATGAAAAATATATCTTTTGATTTTTTAAGCCTAGACACATTCACACCAAAACTAGCAGACATCGATTCAATATTTTTCCCTTTGTAACTAGTATGGAATACTATGCCTATTTTAGAACCAGAAATTTTTTTCGCAAGTTCGGAATTTGAAGGGACAGCATATGTTATGGTATTTGGGGTGAAAGTGAGCATTTTTTCTCCACCCAGTTTTGTGACAGATAAATCAGATTTGGTGAAAAGAAGATCCCCTTGAAG
>Ga0209362_1003477_pt1 | contig 10871 bp, 10 predicted proteins | sample SaaInlV_165m_DNA_FD_184680 | JGI IMG/M metagenome (GOLD analysis project Ga0209362, IMG submission 184680) | Marine microbial communities from expanding oxygen minimum zones in the Saanich Inlet - Saanich Inlet SI037_S3LV_110m_DNA (SPAdes)... | ecosystem: Environmental > Aquatic > Marine >...
CACATGCTCACATACGGAATGTAAATGAATTCAGGCTTGCCTTTGCTGGTGCAACTGTGCATGACATGTTTAACTATCTGTCTGTGTTAGTTCTATTACCTGTTGAAGTTATAAGTGGTGCATTCGGATACCCATTGTTATATAAAATTTCTGATGCTCTTACAGCACTAATTGTTGGAGCTCATGCAGTCAAGTTTAATTCACCTATTAATATTATATTGAGTCCACTTACAAAGCTATTTCTCAGTGTTGATAAGAATGTAATAAAAGGGATAACTAATGGATGTTTAAACTGCACAAATTCGAATAGCACAACCACTATAAATTGTTGGGATCTTAAAATGGAAAATTGTCTAACTGAAGATGCTTGGAATCATAAGTACAAAGATGCATCAATAATAAAAAATGGTTTTTTGAAGGATTTGGGTGATAAGGGAGGAGGTGTTGTAGGTCTAGTAATCTCACTCATAATATTGTGCATTGCATTGTATTTTATAGTAAAGATTCTGCATAGACTGGTTCTATCAAGTAATGGGAGGGGATGGGTAATGAGAATAGTTCAAAAATCATTGAGTATAAGCCCATATCTTACAATGATTGTAGGGATGATACTCACTATATCAGTTCAATCCAGCTCAATAATAACATCAACATTTACCCCATTAGTTGGTCTGTCAATATTGACTGTAGAACAGATGTTTCCATTAACTCTTGGTGCAAATATAGGTACAACTTGTACAGCTATATTGGCATCACTTGTCACGGAATCAGTAAGTGCAATTCAAATTGCTATCTGTCATTTTATATTCAATATAATCGGAATTACATTATGGTTTCCCCTGCAATTCACAAGAAGGGTTCCATTGAAGATGGCATATAGGTTAGGTGATTTGGTTGCAAAATATAAATGGTTTGGAGTGTACTACATATTATATTTATTCATATTAATACCAGTAATATCATGGAGTGTATCAAACTTAATAACACTAAGCATAATTGGTTTAGTATTTGGTATACTGATTTTATCTATATTGGCCATGATATCATTGTGGATGTTTAATCAGTTTGAAAGGTTTATAGAAATTGCAGGAAAGTGTAGGAGACGCAATCGACAACGACAGATTGAAATGAGGTAATCTTAATATTGTAAATATAATATCAAATAAATATAATATCGAAAATCCAAATATTTTATTTTTTTTAAATAAAAAAAATTCCATATTTTATTTATTCATGTATCAAAAATACATGAAAAATTATTAAATATATAATGTTAAAATAACTCTGAAATTTTGTTAATTTGTCTTGACTTTATCCCAAATCCATGCAAGACCCCAGACTGAGACACCTTCAATGTACACCCCCAACAACAAACCCATTATAGCTGCAGATATTCGGTTAGGGAACCGGGTCAATGGCATGAAAAATAATGCCACAAAGAAATGATGAATATGATATTGATATGTAGGAGATAAATACATTGATATCAATACAATTAAAATCATTGTTGTCAAGTATCCAGTCAAGTATTTTTGAACCAGCTTATCCCTTATGATGAACTGTGCATTATAAATAATAATAAATAATATACCAATCACTAAACATGTAAATATCAACCACTGTTTCCATCCCCAATTAACAATTGCAGATGGTTTTAATACGAACTTTCTGAAAGCAGGAAGGTTATCTAAGTATGTAAAGTGCAAACCAGTTATATAAAATATACCAAATATTATTGACTGAATTATATCATTATTTAAAACACCAAGTGGACCAATTATATACAATGGAACTGATGTGAGAGCAACATGGAAAAAGAAATTCCTGCTCAAAACATCTGACTCACTAATATTTCCCATAGATACATAGACATAACCAGTTAAGCTTGAAATAATCCATGCTATATTTGGTGTCATTGTTGCAATAATTGGGATTATTGTTAAAATAGTACCGACTAATAGATAAAACTGTCGCAATCCAAACATAAAATTTATGGTAAAATATTTTTAATATTGTTTACCATTTTTTACATCCCCTTTTTAAGTAAACTGCATTTATTCTTTCTAATGCAATTTTGTAGCATGCCATTCTATAACTAATATTTTTCTTCCTAGACAACTGTGCCACTTTATTATAGGTATTTACCATTTGTGTTTCTAGCTTTTCTCTGACAGATGGTAATGTCCAATATTCATGCCTTTTATTTTGCAACCATTCATAATATGATACAACTACACCACCTGAATTACATAGAATATCAGGTAAGATTGCTATATTTCTTTCTTGTAAGATTTTTTCACCTTCAATATTTGTAGGTCCATTAGCAGCTTCTACAACAACTTGACACTTTAACATAGTAGCCTCTTTTTCACATATTTGTAATTCTAATGCAGCTGGTATAAATATATCACATTCTGTACCAAAGAACTCATCTCGGGTTATTTTACTTCCGCCATTATAATCTTTCACTGACCCATTCGTCATAACATAATCTTTTAATTTGAACACATTAAATCCTTCGGTACTATGAAGATATCCAGTATAGTCCCCTACTCCTATCATAACCATTCCCATTTGAACTAATCTGAGTGCAGTAAAACATCCTACATTACCATAACCTTGTAGCATGAATGTTTTCCCTTGTAAATCAATATTATTATCCTCAGCCCATTTTTTTATACAAATCGTAATTCCACGCCCAGTAGCCTCCTCCCTCCCATGAGAACCTCCACATTCAATTGATTTACCAGTAAATACACCTTTTGTATGCCTATTATTAAACATATTGTAAGTGTCCATCATCCAATCCATTGTCTGTGAATTAGTACCCATATCAGGTGCTGGTATATCTTTATCCTCACCCAAATACAAATATAATGCTTTTGTAAACTTTCTAGTAATAGTTTCCAATTCATCTTTTGAATATTTTTTTGGATTCATTTTTACACCACCCTTTCCCCCACCTAATGGTAATTCTTGAAGTGCACATTTTATTGTCATCCACATTGCAAGTGCTTTACATTCATCCAAATAAACTTCGGGATGAAAACGTAGCCCTCCTTTGTATGGACCTAACAAATTACAGTGCTGAACTCTATAACCTTTGAACATTTCCAACTCACCATTGTCTAATTTAACTGAAAAATTTACAATTATCTCATTTTTTGGTTGGGATAATAGTTTTGCAACATCATCAGATATATTACTTATTTCTTTTGCATCATTTAATTGTTTTTCAGTAAGTTTATATAAATTCTCACTTTCCATTTGTAAAATATAAATATAAATAACTTTAATATTTATTCATAATAAAATAATTAATTATATTAGGAAATGTATACTATTAAAAAAGTAATCTCCAAACTATTTTTTTGTTATCCTAAAACAGATGAATTAAAAGATGCTCTTCTTTTTCCAAAAAAAGATTCCCCAAAATATACAATTGGTGGGTGTCAACTTAGATTTAAAGATTAATATTTAACAGCCAATGTTTATTTTATATTCATATTTATATTGGAATGGATGATTTGCCAATAGAAATAAAAGAAATAATTATTCAACATGTTTTTTCAAATTGCTACCTAAAAAATCAATATCCTATGAAATTAAATGAATGTTCTTACATTGATAAAGATTTTAGAAAATTTTTTAAATGTAAACCAATATGTTTTGATATAAATGGAATTAATATGACGTATTGTAAACATCATGATTTAACTTTACTACAGAATTCATATCGTATATTGAATACAGTAGAGTATAACTTTAAGAATAGTGAAAAGTTTATGGCAGTAAAAATATTATCAGAAAATAATTCTGATATAAGTGTTCCATTGGTATCATTCTACCTAGAACCATATATTAGTGTAATGGGAGACAGTGAAATATATGGGAATTTTAATTATAAAAATTGTGGGAATTTTAATTATGAAAATTCCAACAATCATATTTCAGAAATAAATAATAGAGTAATTAAACCACTTTTTTCTGCATTAGGTATAAAATATTCAAGAAATGAAAATGGTCAAAATTTTGAAAGGTTATTAAATTTTCAAATTACTGGCAATATACCAATAAGAACTAGTTATGTTATAATGCAAATGTTATTAGATAAAAACTAATTAAAACTTACCATGTATTTACTTGATACTCTTTTGCAGTTTCTTCAATATTTTCGGATTGATAAATATCCCTCCCAATAATCAAAAAATCAATTCCTGATTCAAATGCTTCTTTTGGAGTGCGGTATTTTTGACCTTTATTATCACTTTTTTCAGTTAATTTAATTCCTGGACATAAATGTGGTACTGGCAAAGAAAGAAGTCTTTCTTGACAAACAATACCTCCAAATATTTCACTATGGTTATAAATAAGATTAATTAATGTTTGTGTATACAATCCATTAAACATATTATTAGAACTTGACATTTGACCAATAAGTACTAATCCTTTATCTTTTCCAATTATTTGTGATAAATATAAAATGCTTTCACTACCAGGTAGTCCATGAACTGTGATCAAGTCAGCCCATTTTAGTATTTGATTATTACCATAGTGTAATTGTTTTTCCATTGTTGAACCAATATCTGCTAATTTACGGTCTTCCATCAAAAGAAAATCATGTTTTTTAGATAATCCTAATAATGAATTTATTGTATCTTGGTTAAAGTCTATTACACTATCAGAGTGTAATTTAGCACAGCATATATTTTTACCTATATTATCCAAAGTATTCAATAAATCAGAACTATTAACAATATCTGCTGAAAAAATTATCTTTGATTTTTTTCTTTTGGAACATTCAATTAATCTTTTTCCAGCTAGATTTTTACATTCCAATAATTTTGTTTCATTTTTTGATTCAAATAAGCTTTTTTCTATTTTATCTACATTGGTAACTGTAAATAAATCAACATTTATTTTTTTTAAACTTTCAGCCCCTCCCATTAATCTATCAACTAAAACAATAGCTTTTGAAACTTTATAACCATTCTCACGTAATAAATTAACTGCTTTTACTACTGAACCACCAGTGCTTACAACATCATCAATTAAAATAATTTCATCTTCATTTTCACTTCCACCAAAGAATTGTCCGCCCATTCCATGCTTTTTCTCTTCTTTTCTAGCAACAAGTAGTGGTATTTGTGAAAGCAGTGCCACAGCTGATGCAAGAGGAACACCACCATCAGGAACTCCACAAACACATTTACCACCTAAATTTTTGATAATTTTACTTACTTCATTCGCAAGAGATGAAAATAATTGGGGTTTTTTTAAAGAGTGCCGCATATCAATATAAATATTTGATTTTTGACCACTACTTAATGTAAATTGTTCATTTGACGAAATTATCATACAACCATTTGTCCCAATTTCATATTCAATTGAATTCATTGTATTTTACAATATTTTAGTTTTTATATTAGGGAATATAACTTATATTATAGCTTTAATTATTTCTTAATTATAGATTATTCAAATTCTAGATATTATCTTTATTTAATATATATGTTTACTGATCCAGAGAAAGTTCATCAATTAAGTAATGCTAATTTTAAAATGGTTGCAGGTAAAGTAAAAGTATGTATGGAAAATAATAAACCAGTTGTAAAAGGTTTAATGATAGCTTATGCACCATGGTGCCCACATTGCCATTCTATGGAAAATGTATGGAAAAATTTATCTAAAAAACACAAAATGTATGCTTTAGATGCAGATGAAAATTCTGATGCTAGAAGTCAAATTGAACTACAAGGATACCCAAGCTTCTATACAGTTAATAAATCTGGTAATCTATCATCAGTTGATCTTGAAGATAGAACAGAAAGTGGAGTAGAAAAAGTAATTAAGAAGTTTATAAAAGATGCTAAAAAGAGAAGCAAGAAGAGAAGCAAGAAGAGAAGTAAAAAAAGAAGTGGTAAGAAACAAAAAGGAGGAATGAAGAAAAGAAATCTAAATATTGATACCAGTACAAGAGGAGCTGAATCTAGTGAAATTATGGAAGCAAAAGCTTTAGAATTATTGAAAAAACCCGAAATAAAAAAGAGGGTTGATGAGTTAGTTAAAAGTGGTGTAAGACTTCATAATGCTATTGCACAAGCTGATCAAGAAAAAGCTTTAAATAAGTAAATAATTATTTTTTATTTTTCTTAGAACGTTTTGATTTCTTAGAACGTTTTGATTTCTTAGAACGTTTTAATTTCTTAGAAAGTTTTTTCTTTTTATTTTTCTTACTTCTTTTCTTTTTACTTCCACCATCTTGGGGGGGATTACAAGCCTTTAAATATGCAATTCCGGTAGTATCCCAATTATTATTATTATCCTCATTATTTTCAATTAATTCATTATTTCCATATATTTCCCAGAAATCATCTTCAGGAATGACTTCAAGTTCATGATCTTTACAAATTATCCACCACATATCTATTCCCCTAATATTATCAGGAGGTGGGGAATTATTTAATTTATTGTGAATATCATTTTTTTGTATTTGGTCAATCTGGTTACCATGTTCATTTAAAAAATCATAAATTTCTTTATTTCTTACAGCCCACATATAATTATCTCTCATATAATATTTACTATTATTTTTAATAATAAATATTCAGTTTAAAATTTAATTAGAAGTCATAAGACAATTTACTTCATCATTTAATGCTTCACTTAGTACTCGTTGTCTTAATTCAGTTTTTTCTTCTTCTGTTTGAATAATTGGATTCAATTCTTCTGCAAGTTTAATTTGCTCATCGTCATTTACCTTTTCTAGATTTGTCATAAATCTCTCAGTATTGTCTTCAACCTTTTTCATATCATCCTCACTTTCTTTTAAAGATTCATCTGTTTTTTCAAGTGATTCTCTTGTTGCATCTTTTATATCTTTTTGATGTGTCTGAATATAAAATTTATGATAAACATTAGAAAAATTATAACAGCCATAAACAAATGCACCTGACAATACTAAGTAGTTGAATAAGTAAACTTCATGCAATAACCATGACACAAACAGTAGATGGCCAACTCCAATATAATTGTGAAGGGGGCTGTTTAATATCCATGGTTGATTTGCATGCCATGGAATATTTTTTTGAGAGTATTTAGACAATGTAAAATATGGATTTAATATGAACCATAAAATATCTTCAACTATCAAAAATAATGTTGTGTAGTATGATGTCAAAAATACACCTTGGAATATTGAATTTATTGATGAGAATGTAATTTGGCTTGTAATTAATGATATCATTATTATGAAGCCAGTCATATAAATATGATATAATGTAAAATTCTTACCTCCCATCTTAAATACTGTTGGTGTAGGACATTTTACCATCCATCCATATTTTCCTTCTATCTCGATTTCCATTAAAGAATACAATGTTGTTGCTAATAGAAAAAAAATAATATTCATTGATTAATAAATCTTCATTTCTATAAATACTTAATAACTTTCAACAAATATTAAACAAGTAATTCATAACATAAATCATTTTCAGTCAACTTCTGATATTTAAAGTTATTAATTGTCATATTTTCAATTATATATTCTATACTATTATTTGGACTTACTTGAATTCCAACTAAAACAAATGCACTATCTTTGCTTAATTTTTTAGTATATTCAAAACGAATAATGTCATCATCTTTTGATAAAACTTTTTCTATAAATTTTTTTAATTGACCTGGAACTTGATTAAATTTAACTAAAAAATAATGAATTAAATTCTTATATTCTAAACTTCGTCTTAAAATCTCTGGATATTTTTCAATGTCATTATTTCCACCACTCACAATACATACTATTTTTTTATCTTTTAAAACATCAGTTGGAATCATATTTAGTCCAGCAATAGATAGTATTCCTGCAGGTTCAGCAATTATTCCTTCTTGATTATAAAGTTCAACTAATTCACTTGCAACTAATCCATTACATACTTCAAAAATTGGGAGGTCTTGACATATTTTATATGTTTTATCACCAACTTGAGATACACATGCTCCATCTACAAAAGAATCCTTTATTTCAATATTTGTTGGTTGGTCATTTTTTATTGCAGTAATCATAGATGCTGAACTCGAAGATTCTATACCAATAACTATTGATTGACCATTCAATCCAATTGCAAGCCCTGACAGAAGACCACCACCCCCAACCCCACATATTATAATATCTGGAATAATATCATCTAGTATCTCAGTAGCAATTGTTCCTTGACCTTCAATTATATCATAATCATCATATGGATGTACAAATATCATTTCTTCTTCATTTGCATGTTTTTTAGCTATTTCAAGTGTTTCACTAAAATTATCTCCAGTAATAATTATTTCTCCTTTTTCATCGCAAAATTTTTTTATTCTACTAATTTTTTGTAATGGTGTACAAATTGGAACAAATATTTTACATTTATATTTAAAATATTTACTTGATAAAGCTACACCTTGAGCATGATTTCCTGCACTTGCACAGACAAAACCATTTATATTTTTATTATTTTTATTATGAATTTTTTTTATTTTATTTAATGCCCCACGAATTTTGAATGAGCGGATAATTTGTTGGTCTTCTCTCTTAAGATATATTTGACAATCAAATCTATTTGATAATCTTTCACAATAGTCCAGATTTGTTTTTTTAACTAATTTTGTTTCATATAGACTATTTGATACAGTTCTAATAGAGTTTTGAGATATATTTATATTTAACATCTACTTGAAGCTGATGTTAAAATTTTAAACTTAAAATACACATTAAATAGTATTTGGTTAATAACCCTGACCTTGACCTGTTGAAACTAGATGTGGTGGTCTTGTCATAATCCATGAATTAATTCCTTCACTTCCGCCACTTAAAGTGCTTGGATGTATAGATATTTTAGTTCCTGGTAAATTATTATTTAATTCATATTGTAATATTTGTTCATCTTTGGGAATAGTTAATGATAATAAATCTGTGTTAATTAAATCATTATTTTCTTTTTTACAATCTTTTATAAAATCGTTGTCATATGGATATCCAATACCATTATCTAAAATAATTTCTTCTGCATTATCTGATTTTTCTTCTCTTTTGTTTGCAATAAAATCAATCTGATTGTAATACTGTGAAAAAATAATCGAGAATGCTATTAATGGTAATAAAACTAAGAATACATAATTAATTGATGTCATAATTAATATTATTATACAAAAAAATCTGTCAGTAGAGAAAATATATAATATACTTATGGATAAAATAAAGGTGTGGGAAAAAGATCCATGTTATGTTTGGGTGAAAAAGACTATAAGTTATGAAGATAGGCTTGAAGAACTCTATGAATTACGCAATGATGATGAATCAAATAATGTTAATAATTTGATAAAATTATTTCATTTAAATGAACCTTCTATATTAGAAGCAATAAATCAGAGGTATTTTGAAGATATTATATACATCTACACTGGTAATATATTGATTGCTGTGAATCCTTTTAAAAATTTGGCAATCTATGATGATGATAAGATTGAAGAATACCAATCAGAATCATATATTGATAATGATGCACATATTTATCAATTATCAAATAAAGTTTATAATGAAAGAGATATAGACCATTCTATACTGGTAAGTGGTGAGAGTGGTGCTGGTAAAACACAAACCACAAAATATATGATGTCATTCTTAGCCAATACGGCAATAATAGATGAAGAATGTCGCGGAATTGAAAAAAGGATCATCCAATCAAATCCAATATTAGAAGCATTTGGAAATTCTAAAACACGAAGAAATGATAACTCAAGTAGATTTGGTAAGTTTATTCAATTGAAAATGGATTATGATAAATTAAAAGGTGGTGAAATTAAAACATATTTACTAGAAAAAGTAAGATTAGTATCACCTCCAGTTGGAGAAAGAAATTTTCATATATTTTATCAATTATTATCCGGAGCTTCACATTCTACAATAAAAAAATTATATTTAGAAAGAAATCCAAAAAACTATAAAATATTGAATAGAACTGAATGTTTTAATAGAAATGATGGAGTATCAGATGTATCAGAATTTTCTATTACAAAAAAGGCAATGATAGATATGGGAATTAATGAAGAATATATAGATAATATATTCATGATTATATCAAGCCTTCTCTTGATTAATAATTTTGAAGAGAGTATGGAGTTGAATGATGACTTTTTGGAGAATCCCTCAAAACTACTAGGAATTGAACCAGAATTACTTAAAAGTGTTTGTACAACTAGAAGAATAAAAACACCATCAGAATCATATACCATAGAACTTAATAAAAATGAGATAGCTGAATCTATAAAATCTCTATCAAGAGCAATATATGATAAATTATTTGATTGGATTGTAAATAGGATAAATCAAACAATGAATAATAAAAGTAAGAATTTTATTGGAATATTAGATATATTTGGATTTGAGGTTTTTGATTATAACAGTTTTGAACAATTGTGTATTAATTACACTAATGAACAATTACAAAAAATCTTTACTGAATATACAATAAAATCAGAGCAAGAATACTATTCTAATGAAAATATTGATTGGAGTGCTGTTGAATATCCAGATAACTCATTTGTTTTAGATTTGATTGGGGGAAATAATAGTATAATATCATTTTTAGATGAGCAATGTATTGTTCCCAATGGTTCAAATGAGTCATTTTACCAACAATTAATCAAATTTAAATGTAAAGATGAGAATTCTCATTTGATTCATGCTTCTAAAATGAATAAAGTTGAACTAAAATTTAATGTGAATCACTATGCAGGAGATGTATTATACTCAACAGACTCTTTTATACAGAAAAATAAAGATGTGGGAAATAAAGATTTAAATAAAATTATAATAAATAGTAAAAATATTG